>ENA-ORXU01000945-ORXU01000945.1-marine-metagenome-genome-assembly--contig:-NODE-945-length-27623-cov-3.906121_pt1 | contig 27623 bp, 14 predicted proteins | sample MGYA00237869_ERZ511484 | MGnify/ENA metagenome assembly ERZ511484
TCATGTTCCTGAGATAAAGCAGAGCGTTTCGAAGGCCAAACCTTTTGGGTTAGGGTTACGCTTATCGAATAAGGCCAGTGAAGAACTGGGCTTGGGAGAGCGTCTGAAGGAGTTTCAATCGTGGTTAGCTGAGAATGACGTTTATGTTTTTACCATGAACGGATTCCCCTACGGAAATTTTCATAACGAGCGTGTCAAAGACGATGTGCATACCCCGGATTGGACAACCCCCGAACGCGTAACATACACCAAGCGATTATTTGATCAACTAGCATTGTTAATTCCCGAAGGAATTTCTGGGGGGATATCGACTTCTCCCATAAGCTATAAATATTGGCACGAATCTAAAGATGCCACACATTTAGCCTTTACGAAAGGTGCCGACCATTTGAGCGAAATCATACTCCATTTATATAATCTGGAAGCTAATTCTGGAAAATATATGCACTTGGATATTGAGCCCGAACCTGATGGTATGCTTGAAAATAGTGATGAAGTAATTCACTTTTTTTCAGAATATCTATTGCCATTGGCTAAGCCAATTTTAGAGCAGGAATTGGGAAAAACCGCTGAAGAGGCTATTGCTATAATCCATAGATATATTACTGTTTGCTACGACATTTGTCATTTTTCATTGGCCTATGAAGAACCATCGGCTACTTTTGAAAAGTTCGCAAAGGCGAGAATCAAAATTGGAAAGGTTCAAGTAAGCGCTGCCCTAAAAATTATTTCAGATGCTTCTGGGAATGATAAAATCTGGGAGGCATTGGCACTTTTTGACGAACCAACGTATCTGCACCAAGTAACCGAAAAGATTGATGGAAAGGTCAAAACGTATAACGACCTTCCTATCGTTTTGAAGCATAAGGCAACCTTTAAAGAATTAAGGGCGCATTTTCATGTTCCCATCTTTTTGGAACGTTTCGGAGCGCTACATTCTACCCAAGACCATATTGTAAAAGTTGTTGAATATTTAAAGGCATACCCGGTTTCGGAACACTTGGAAATCGAAACATATACATGGGATGTGTTGCCCATTGCCCTCAAAAAAAATCTTACAGAATCCATCGTTCGTGAAATGGATTGGTTTATAGATACGCTGAAATAAATGAAAAAAACGGTAGTCATTAATATAGTCGGCCTGACCCAACGCCTTATCGGCGAACATACGCCGTTTATTGAATCGTTCTTAAAAAATGCAAGGTCCGCCTTTATCCATCCCGTTGTACCGGCAGTAACTTGTACGGCACAATCGACCTATTTGACCGGTAAGCCTCCTTCTGAACACGGTATCGTTGGTAACGGTTGGTATTTTAAAGATGAGTGCGAGGTAAAGTTCTGGCGACAGTCTAATAAATTAGTTGAGGGCGAAAAAATTTGGGATAAGCTAAAAAAGACCGACCCTGATTTTTCGTGCGCTAATCTTTTTTGGTGGTACAATATGTATTCAACGGCCGATTATAGCGTTACGCCAAGGCCCAACTATTTGGCAGATGGCCGGAAGATTCCTGATATTTATTCCCATCCCGCTGAACTTCGAGATACCTTGCAGACCGACTTGGGTACTTTTCCGTTGTTTCAGTTTTGGGGACCAAAAACCACAATTAAGTCTAGCAAATGGATAGCCGATGCGGCCATTCGTACTGATGAAATACACAATCCGACCTTGTCATTGGTGTATTTACCCCATTTAGACTATAACCTACAACGTCACGGTCTTGATTTTGATAAGATTCGAAAAGACCTAAACGAAATCGACGGTGTTGTAAAGCAATTGGTCGAACACTTTCGAAAGCGCAATGCTCAGGTTATATTGCTGTCCGAATATGGAATTACAAATGTTGAAAACCCGATACATTTGAACCGCATCTTGCGGTCAAAAGGCTATACGGCTATTCGTGTCGAAAGGGGATTGGAACTTCTAGATGCCGGAGCAAGCCAAGCCTTTGCCGTGGCAGACCATCAAATTGCACATATATATTTAAACGATCAATCGGTAAAGCAAGAGGTTAAAGCACTGTTGGAGTCGGTCAGCGGTGTTGAAAAAGTGATGGCAGGGGAAGAAATAAAACAAGCCAATTTGACGCACGACCGTTGCGGAGATTTAGTGGTTTTGGCCGATGCCGATTCGTGGTTCACCTACTATTTTTGGTTGGACGATAACAAAGCACCCGATTTCGCCCGTATGGTTGATATTCACAAAAAACCGGGCTATGATCCCGTAGAGATGCTCACTAACCCTAAGGATAAGCTTGTGATGGCCAAGGTTATCGGTAAGTTGCTGAAGAAAAAAATGGGTTTTCGTACCGTGATGAATATTATTCCGTTAGATGCTAGTTTGGTTAAAGGCTCTCATGGCAGGTTGCCGGAAGATAAGGCCGATTATCCGATTTTGATTTCCGATAACGTAAATGCCTCTTTTAACAAACATATTGAAGCCACCGATGTCTTTACTGTTTTAGAAAATCACATAACCGGCAATCCGTGAAAAATATATTCAAGATTATAGGTATTGTTTTTGCACTTTTGTTCGTGTGGGCCGCATCTGTTCAATATAACGATCCTGATGCAATAATGTGGTACGTTATCTACGGGTCAGCCGCTTTGGCATCTTTTCTTTTTGCTTTTGATCGCTTGGTTTTTAGTGCTGCCGCTATTTTGTGCGTGGCTTATCTAGTCGGTACATTTTTGCTGTGGCCCGATAAATTTGAAGGCTTTACGATTGGAGAAGGTGATATTGTAAATGTAGAAAGGGGGCGTGAAGCTTGTGGCTTACTTATTATCGCGATAGTAATGGCGATATATGCCCTACGGATTCGTTTTCGGAAAAAGTTAAAGGTCTAAATCAAAGGTTTTTCTCAACAAGTCAATTGCCGGGTTTTTCTCCCGTAGTTTCTCATATTTTTCTTCAGGGGTAAAGGCAAACTTTTTCGCGGTGGCTTCGTTGACCGTAATTTTTAGTGTGATAAAGTGATTGTTGAGTTTTGACTTAAGGTATTCGATCAAGTCATATTGCTCTCGCTCAATTTCCTTTTTCATGGTGCAATTGGGCAGTTCTATCCAAATCGTATGCTCTTTTTGCAGTTTCGGAATATCGGCGTTCAGATTTGACGCTAATATTTTCCGTCCTTTGCCATCGATATCGTTTACAAAATCGACCCAATGTTGCTGCATTTCCACTTCCGAAAAAGCTTCTTTTGGCAATAAACTTTCATCAACGTTATCGGCTTTTCTATTGTTCTCATGAGCCTTTTTAGCCTTTAGGCTAGATATGGATAATGCCGAAATACGTTTCGAGGCAATATCGATATTTAGCTTTTTGGTGGTACCCGTTACAGGAACTTTATCGGTTTCTGGAATTTTTTTAATTTCTACTTCAGGTTCCGCTACGGCAAGTACCGTCTCTTTTTCCGATGTGGCAACTACGGTCTCTACTTTTGTATTACTGGCCTTGTCTAAATTCGCTAAAACAGGTTGAGCAGCGGGCTCGACCGTTTTATTAGAATCGATTTCAGCAACCACGGGTTGCTGTTCGGTAAGTTTTACATCTGGAGTTCGAGTCTTAAAGAAGACCGCTGGAGCTATAAAATCAATGCTAGAACCACCTACTGCAGTCGATTCAGGATTTTTTTTTTCACCATCAAAATCGACGGAAGCCAACTTCATAAGCGTAAGTTCGACCAACAGCCGCTGGTTCTTACTAGTCTTATACTTAAGATCACAGTCGTTTGCAATTTCCAAAGCTTTGAGCAAGAGTCGGTTGTTCGTTTTCTTCGATTGTTCTAAATAATGTTTTTTGGCACCTTCTCCGACCTCTAACAAGGGTATAGTATCTTGATGCTGACAGACCATTAAATCACGAAAATGTGAGGCCAGTCCGTTGATAAAATGGTGCCCGTCAAAACCTAAGGATAGCGTTTTGTTGAATAATAGCAACAGCTCGGGAATGTTATGTTCCAATATTAAATCAGTGGCAGCGAAATACGTATCGTAATCGAGTACGTTCAGATTTTCGGTAACTGCTTTTCGAGTGAGTTGTTTCCCTGAGAAGCTGACTACTCTGTCAAATATGGAAAGCGCATCGCGCATCGCTCCGTCAGCCTTCTGGGCGATGATATGTAGGGCATCGTCCTCGGCTTCAATACCTTGGTTCTCTGCAATATATTTAAGGTATTCGGCAGCATCCTTTACGGTAATCCTTTTAAAATCGAATATTTGACATCGCGAAAGTATAGTGGGGATTATCTTATGTTTTTCCGTGGTCGCCAGAATAAATATGGCATGTTTGGGCGGCTCTTCTAAAGTTTTTAAGAACGCGTTGAAAGCAGATTGTGAGAGCATGTGTACCTCGTCGATGATGTACACTTTGTATTTGCCTACCTGCGGTGGTATGCGTACTTGGTCGATAAGGTTTCGAATATCGTCGACGGAGTTGTTCGATGCCGCATCGAGTTCAAAAATATTAAAAGCAAAATCTTCATCTTCGCGTTCGGTACCATCTTGATTTATTTTCTTCGCCAAGATACGAGCGCAAGTAGTTTTGCCGACACCTCTGGGCCCGCAGAACAATAAGGCCTGTGCCAAGTGGTTTTGTTCGATGGCATTGTTCAATGTATTGGTAATAGCCTTCTGCCCTACAACATCTTTAAATGTCTGGGGTCTGTACTTTCTGGCCGATACGATAAAGGGTTCCATCTTCAGGTTTCAAGTTCAAAGTTCAAGGTTTTGACTAGATCGGTTTAATAGCACGGTTCTACATCTTAAATCGCAATTTTAAAATCATACCTTGGTCTACAAATATAAAAATAGCTGAGGTTCGAGTGCTTTATTTCGGCGGGATAAAGTCTTTATTTATCAACAATTAACCTAATTTTGTCGGTAAGCAGGTCGCCTTATCGCTTTATGCTGAACTTGTTTCAGCACCTTTCTATTTGAGAGGCCCTGAAACGAGTTCAGGATAAAGAGGAAAGTCCGGACACCATAGTGCGGCATAGCGGGTAACACCCGTCGTCCCGATGTTGAATCGGGATAGGACAAGTGCAGCAGAAAGAATGTACAGGTAATGCTGTAGTGAAACCAGGTAAACTCTATGTGGTGAAACGTCATGTAAATCGGTGTTTGAGGGCTGCACGCCCGAGCCGAAGGGTAGGCGGTTCGATCTCGGTAGTAATACCGAGGCTAGATAAATGATAGGGAGACCCTGAATTCAATTCGGGGTAAACAGAATCCGGCTTATGACCTGCTTAATTTTAAAAAGTTTATTGTCATTCCCGCGAAGGCGGGAATCTATTGACTATGGTTCTGCGTGTTTTTTTTGGCTTTCTATTAGTAGGCGAAAATTGGGCCGTACAAGATTAGTGTAACTTTCAGAGTGGGTTATATTTTTGAAAGTACCACTTACAAAGTACTGAGGAAGCAGTAGATTGGAACTATTCTAAGCACTAAATTTATACTGCAATGGCCCTTTATTTTCAGATAAAGTCGCTATCTGTCCATATCAGCAAATTATTTCCAATTCCCCAAACTTCAATAAAATTAGCCCCAAAATCTTTATAATATCCTTTAATAGTTTGTTCGGAGTCGCATGTTGTCCAATTTAGAAATAGAGTTCCTATGGGATATTCGGTCCATTCGGTTTCATATTCAACCTGTTTACATTCAGAACTAATACCAACAGTCAAACGCTTTATTCCTTTTTCAATTAATTCTTTGGATAGTGTTTTGTCCAGGTCTTTAGGGTAAATGTTTTTTCCTTGATTCGCCATAGCAAATGGGTCTTTCAAAACCAGTTGAGTCAAATTGTCCCATTCCGATTGTGTTCTCACAACATAAGTGATTTTTTCGGATACGATTTCTTTTCTTTTTTCACTATTGTCTTTGCATGATAAAAGACTAAAAATCAATATTAGAATTAGAGCTGTACTTTTTTTAAGAATCATTTTTTAAGTTGGAATAACCATTTCTTTTACTATTAATTCCCGAAAAAACTAAATACACTCCCACCGTATTTGCGCTTCTCCAAAAAATCGGGTAGGTGAGACAAGTCCATTTGGCTGGCATGTTCGATAATAAGCGTTCCATTTTCGAGCAGCAATTCACTTTCAAAGACCAAACTTTGTATTTTTTCGAATTCTTCTTGTGCCATATCGTAAGGCGGATCGGCGAAGATAATATCGGCTTTTGTCTTTGACTTTTCCAAATAATCGAAAACATCGCTTTTAAGCGCCGTTATCCTCAAGTTCATTGTTTCCGAAGTATTGATGATGAATTTTACGCATCCATAGTCACTGTCGACAGCGATTATTTGTTCTGTGCCCCTCGAAGCGAATTCGTAGCTAATATTACCTGTTCCGGCAAAAAGGTCGAGCACCGAGATTTCATTGAAATAATAGCGATTGTTCAGGATGTTGAAAAGTGCTTCTTTGCTCATATCGGTGGTTGGGCGAACGGGCAAGTTTCTGGGTGCAGTAATGCGCCTTCCTTTATGTAGACCTGATATAATACGCATCAGAGGAGGGCATTTATAACGGTAAAATCAATAGCTTCTTTTGCGATATCGCTATAGGCATGGTGGTCAAAAGAAGGAATAAAAATAGCAACGTTTTTAATATAGCGATAGCACATTTCGTAGCTATCATCGTCTTCTTCAATGTCTCCAAAAAGCTTTAACGAAATCGACTCGACATCGAGTTTTAATTGCTCTACGGTAAACAGCAAATAGTACACAAAGTCTTCTTTGGTTACGAATTTAAAGCTATTGAAAAGCAGCAGTCTCTTTTGGGCCATGACCGTAATATCTATTTGCTTTTCATGAACATATACGTAGCAGACCGGCTGTTTTGTATTGGTATGCACGTTTAGAAGCGACTCGACCACTACTGTGCCATTGTGTTTGAAGGTAAAATCGCCGTAAAGATCAAATATATAATTATTGATATTCACAAACGGAACAAAGACATTGACCATGTCGTAGCTTTCAAGCTCATCATAGGCAAGATGGTCGTTGGCGAGTATTTTGGTGTTGAATTTTAGGTAATTAGCCAACTCGTCAGGGTTAAAAAGTGCCTTTGGAACAAGCCCGAACAGATTGTTTCGGTGAACGACTACAACTTCAGAGAACTGGTTGTTCTGCACATCTTGACGGTTAAGAAGTTGCTTTAATTGCTTTAGAACCCCATAGGGCGTCAATTCTTTGGCGAACACGATTTTATCGGAAATCAAGATGGTATTCGATATCGTATCGAAAACGCAAAAAGAAAGTCCATTCAAGCTAACCTGAATGGACAATTTTTTAAAACCCTCAATTGGAGTATCGGTATTAATTTTGTTCGCCTTTTTTATCATAGATAGGTGGCCAGTTTCCAGTAGTACTAACTTCACTCAAAGAACCTACCTGTATCCAATTTCCGTTTACTTCGTCAACACCGATTTGAGTATTCTCATTGTCTAAAAGTGTTTTAGGCTGATCATACAGAATAATTTTTTTCTCTACTTTGGCTTCGAACACCGGAGCTTTATACCCCCCCTTATCAATTACGTTTGCTGCCATTTGAATTTTTTCACCGTTCTGGGCATCGGGTATATCCATCAGGCTTTTGTAGCGATTATCGCTCTTGAACAACGAATCTTTGACCGATACGGTACCGAGGGTATCTATAATCTTAACTTCTTTTAACAAATCGATTTGATAGGTCTTATCATATTCCATATATGATGAATCGCGTTGCTGCGTAATAGTATAGTTTGCCGTATCAATAAACTTTATAAGGCTATTGAAGTCTTTGGCGTATCTTCTGTTTACTGTTTTATAGGCCTCTTGCGCGCTCCTGATATCCTTGAGCTTGGCAATAACCTTGGCAAAACGTTCTTCTTTGACTTTGTTGAATTCGATGGGGCCTGTTACGGATTGGTAGATAAGATATCCTAATCCTATACAAACTATCCAAAGTACAATTTGAATTACGGTCTTCATTTCTTATAGTGTTAATTAAATTTAGTGGTTAACACAAATCTACAATTTTTTTTCAATCGTAAAAGTTTTTCGACCAAAAATCCTGTTTATCTTTGGTGGCTATGGCCAGCCTTACTGACGCGTCTTTTTATCGATTATTAGCTGAGAAATTTCCTCACGAACCTACGTTGAAACAAACGGTCGCTCTTCAAAAACTGGCAACTTTTGTATTATCAAATAATGCGGATACTGTTTTTTTGCTAAAGGGCTTTGCAGGAACGGGGAAAACAACCTTGGTTGGTACTTTGGTGAACAGTCTTTGGAAAACGACCCAAAAGGCCGTGCTCATGGCACCTACCGGTAGAGCGGCTAAGGTAATGTCGAATTATTCGGGTACACCGGCGTTTACCATTCATAGAAAGATTTATTTCCCTAAAAAACAAAGCGGCGGTGGCGTACAGTTCGTTCTGGCACCGAACAAGCATCGTAATACCGTCTTTATAGTTGATGAGGCTTCGATGATACCAGATGCCCCTGTTGATTCGAAACTTTTCGAAAACGGTGCTTTGCTCGATGACCTTATCATGTTCGTATATTCAGGGCATAAATGTAAATTAATTCTCATTGGTGACACCGCGCAATTACCGCCGGTGCATCTAGAGCTAAGTCCCGCATTGAACGCCGATAAACTATCTTTGAACTACAATAAAGAGATTATTAAACTTGAATTGGACGAAGTTGTACGCCAAGCAGAAGATTCGGGAATACTTATCAACGCAACAATGATTCGTGAGCAATTGCAGGGAAGTTTTTTCGATAGTTTTCAGTTTGATGTAAACCCGTACAAAGACATCATTCGGCTCATTGACGGCTATGAAATACAAGAGGCCATTGACGCTTCATACTCCGAAAATGGCAAAGAAGAAACCGCATTCATAGTGCGTTCGAACAAAAGGGCGAACCTTTATAACGAAAATATTCGAAGCCGTATTCTGTTTTTAGAGAATGAACTTGCCCCTGGGGACTATATGATGGTCGTAAAGAATAATTATTTTTGGCTCAAACCCACTTCCGAAGCCGGTTTTATAGCTAACGGAGATATTATCGAAGTACTGGAAATCTTTTCGATCAAAGAACTCTACGGATTTAGGTTTGCAGAAGTCAAGGTTCAAATGGTCGATTACCCCGATCAGCGCCCTTTCGAAACGGTTTTATTATTAGATACCATTAAAGCCGTTACCCCTTCTTTGCCTTACGAAGACGGAAATCGACTGTACCAAGAGGTAATGAAAGATTATGCGCATGAGACATCGAAATACAAGAAATTCATGGCGGTAAAAAATAATAAATACTTCAATTCTTTACAGGTAAAATTCTCATATGCGATTACTTGCCATAAATCACAGGGTGGACAATGGAATACCGTTTTCGTGGAGCAGCCCTACCTGCCCAATGGTGTTGACAAGGGGTATTTACGCTGGTTGTACACGGCTGTGACGCGTGCAAAGAAAAAATTATACCTTATCGGCTTCAAGAGCGATTTTTTTGTTGATGCGGAATAAAGTAAATTCGTGGAAAAGAGGACAAAGAAAATAGAATATAGAACAAAGACTAGAATAAATGAGCGGAGAACGATAGTAACCAAAGTATTTTAAAAGAAATGATGAACTGTAAACTCACCTGCGCTTAGCTTGTCGAGGTATAAACTTCTAAACCCCTTGATTTTTTTGAATTTGTGTTTGATATTTGAGTTTGAATTTTAGAGTATGACTTCAGAAACGATTATTAGCATATTTTTAGGTATAGGCCTTGCGGCTTCGGTCGGGTTTCGTGTATTTCTGCCTTTGTTTGCCTTAAGTTTGGCATCATACTCCGGTATTTGGGACCTTAATGCTAGTTGGCAGTGGGTCGGGAGCCTTGCGGCTGTCATAACCTTAGGTGTGGCCACGCTGATTGAGATATTTGCCTATTTTATTCCATGGGTCGATAACTTGTTAGATAGTTTTGCCGTGCCTTTGGCTGCGATTGCCGGTACTGCGGTAATGGTCTCAACGGTCGCTAACTTGGATCCAGTAGTAACTTGGTCTTTGGCCATAATAGCTGGTGGCGGTACGGCCACGGCAATCAAAGGTGCCGGTGCCGCAACACGATTGACGGCTACGGCAACCACAGGTGGATTGGCCAACCCTTTGGTTTCAACAGTGGAGACGGGTACGGCCATAGTCGTTACTACTGCCTCTATTTTTGCACCTATCTTAGCAGCAATTTTAGTAATCATGATTTTATTCGTGATTTTCAGAATTTATAGAAAATTACGACCAAGGGAGAAAGTGGAGTAGGCAGTGGCAGTTTTCAGTAAGCAGTAATTTAGCATTTTCATAAACCCATAAACCCATAAACTTTTGAACTTGAACTTGACACTTGAAACAATAATTAATAATCCATAATCCAACGTTGTGAATATTATTGCTATGATACCCGCCCGTTATGCTGCATCGCGATTTCCGGCTAAACTGATGCAAGACCTTTCGGGAAAGCCCGTTATACTACGTACGTATGAAGCTGCGGTAAAAACCGAGCTGTTCGATGCCGTTTTTGTAGTAACCGATAGTCGGGTGATTTTTGATGTTATATCCAACGCAGGTGGTAAGGCCTTGATGAGTCAAAAAGAACACGATTGTGGTAGTGATCGTATCGCAGAAGCTGTCTCTGATATGGATGTTGATATTATAGTAAACGTTCAAGGTGATGAACCTTTTACCGATAGGGAGAGTCTTGCCAAGGTCTTAGAAGTATTTAAAAGTGACGGTAAGAATGAAATAGACCTCGCCTCGCTAATGGTGCGTGTTACCGACGCCGAAGAAATTAGTAATCCCAATACGGTAAAAGTTATCGTCGACAACCGGAATTTCGCCCTGTATTTTTCGCGTTCGCCGATTCCTTTTCCTAGAAATACCGATGTCGAAAGTACCTATTATAAGCATAAGGGTATTTATGCTTTTCGTAAAAGTGCCTTGATGGATTTTCAACGGTTGCCAATGTTACCTTTGGAAGCTACTGAAAAAATCGAGGCAATTCGCTATTTAGAGTATGGTAAAAAAATTAAGATGGTAGAAACTACTGTCAGTGGTATAGAAATTGATACTCCAGATGATTTAAAAAGGGCTCAGGCGGCATGGAGGTAGATTATAGTAAAATTAAAGTAGTCGGTTTTGACGCAGACGATACACTATGGGTCAACGAAACCTATTTTAGGGATGCCGAAGAGCAGTTCGCCAACCTGTTGGAAGGGTATGAAACAAAGAATAAAATAGACCAGGAGCTCTTTAAAATGGAAATAAAAAACCTAGAGCTTTATGGATACGGTATTAAAGGGTTTATGTTATCGATGGTAGAATCGGCCCTTGAAATTTCAAATAATCAAATTTCGCAAGCAACGATTACCGAAATTTTGAATCTAGGTAAAGAGATGTTGCAACATCCGGTAGATTTATTGACGGGTGTTAAGGAAGTATTGGCCAAATTGAAAGACAATTATCGTTTAATCGTTTTGACCAAGGGAGATTTGTTGGATCAAGAACGGAAACTCGAAAAATCGGGACTTTCGGAATACTTTCATCATGTTGAGGTTTTAAGCGATAAAAGAGAAGAAAACTATCTACATTTGCTGAATCATTTACAGATAGATGTAAACGAGTTTTTAATGGTAGGCAACTCCCTCAAATCAGATGTGCTTCCTTTGCTGAATATCGGTGCCCGGGCGATACATATTCCTTTTCATACGACTTGGCAGCATGAAGAAGTGAAAATTGAAGAAAAGAAGTATAATTATCTGAAAATTAGTAAATTGACAGATATTTTGAAGTATTTGAACTAAGCATATGGAGGTTAAGAAAGAATTGGAGTTTAAACATGTAGCTATCAGTAAGAAGACCGACTACAGAAACTTTCCGATGGTACCGAGAGTAATATTCGGTAGTGGTAGTTTTGACCAATTGGGCGATATATTGATGCCCGAAAGGAGACACTCCGACGCGCCTTTCATTTTTCTGGTCGATGATATTTTTGAGGAAAAAGAATTGGCTTCGCGAATACCGGCGATTTTCAATGATCAAATTATATTTATTTCTGCCGATGAAGAGCCCAAAACTACTCAAGTAGATGTCTTGGTACAGAAAATACACAATGACTTTAACGAGCTTCCGTCCGGTATCGTTGGTATTGGCGGTGGAACATTGCTCGATCTGGCAAAGGCGGTTTCCATTTTGTTAACGAACAAGGGAAGTTCCTCCGATTATCAAGGCTGGGACCTCGTAAATAAACCATCCATTTACCACGCGGGAATACCCACTATCAGTGGAACGGGAGCGGAAGTATCAAGAACTACCGTTCTTCTGGGGCCAGAAAAAAAATTGGGTATCAATTCAGACCATACCACTTTTGATCAGGTGGTATTAGATCCAGACTTAACGCAAGGTGTTTCAAAAGAACAATGGTTTTATACCGGAATGGATTGCTACATACACTGTATCGAATCGCTCAATGGCACCTATTTGAACGCATTTAGCCAAAGTTACGGTGAGAAGGCCCTTGAGCTTTGTAAAGAGGTCTATCTTAAAGACCTTTCGCCAAACGAATCGCGCGAGAAACTAATGATGGCGTCTTGGCACGGTGGCATGAGTATAGCCTATTCACAGGTAGGCGTCGCGCATGCGATGAGTTATGGGCTATCCTATCTTTTGGGGGTAAAGCACGGTATCGGCAATTGCTTGGTTTTTCAACACTTAGAAGAATTCTATCCAAAAGGAGTCGCTCTTTTTAATAAAATGCGACAAAAACACGGTATTGAAATGCCTACTGGCATTTGTGCAAATCTATCCGATTGTGATTTTGAGACTATAATTTCGGTTTCTATGGCGATGGAGCCTTTGTGGGAGAACGCCCTCGGGCAAAACTGGCGAGAAATTATCACCGCTGAAAAATTGGAATCCATTTACCGGAAAATATAACTTTTTGAAAAGTTGGTAGTAAACTGTAGTAGTCGGCAGTTCGTAATTGATTGTTAGGTGCGATTCAGGCGGAGAAGGATAAAGTTCGGAATTTTTCATCCTTTAGCTATTTTCCTTTTTAACTTGTTAACTTCCCGAAACCCGAAACCCGAAACCCGAAACCCGAAACCCGAAACCCGAAACCCGCCTGCCCATGCAAAAACTGGCCCAATTCATATACTACAAAGTTTTGGGATGGAAGGTGGCAGGTGAGTTCCCCGTCCATTTAGACAAGTTCGTGATTGCCGTTGTACCTCATACCAGTTGGGTCGATTTTTTCTTGGGCCTGCTTATTCGGAAGGTATGGAACGAACAAATAAACTGGGTCGGTAAACAAAGTCTCTTTAAACCGCCCTTCGGATGGTTTTTTAGATGGGTTGGAGGTGCACCCATAGACAGAAGCAAAAATAATGATGCGGTTACCGCTGCCGCCAATGTTTTTGCAGATCGTAAAAAATTTCGACTGACCCTCGCCCCAGAGGGCACCCGACAGAAAGTTGCCGAATGGAAAACGGGATTCTACTATATCGCCAAAGCAGCTGAAGTACCAATAGTGCTTATTGCCTTTGACTTCGGAAAAAAGCAGGTCAAAGTTTCCCAACCTTATTTTCCGACGGAAGATAAAGAAGCGGATTTTAAAAATTATAAATCCTTTTTTAAAGGTGTTGTAGGAAAAATCTCAAAATATAGTTTTTAATCCTGATAAATTTGTTCTTTATCCTGTTATGTTTCTTTATGCATTTCGTAAAATTACTTATTTCTTAATTTTTGATGTATTACAACCGTAATTTGTTAAAAATAAGCTAAGTTTTTTCGATATACTTAAATTTATGTTATGGTAATATCGTTCTAAAACTTTATTCTTACTGTGTTTTATCCCTGAAGGCCAATCTAGGTCTTTTTTTTCGGGTTCTCAATGTGCCAAAGTCTGTAAGCTTCGAGTCTACCTGCAGGTATGTAGATTGGAATGAATCTTTCGAGGAAGGTCTTTTGGTAACTAGATTTCTTGAGGTTCTTGTAATTTGAGATTTTTGAGCCGCTTGGCATTTCTCTGAGGTAGTTTATTAAAGCCACCTTATTTTCAGTTTTCAGTTATTTATAATTTTAAATTATACTTTGGTAATAACAAGAAAAAAAAGTAAATAACCAATAATAATACATGATGTTAGATATAAATAGTTATTTATTAACACGTATATACGTACATTTTAAAATCTATAAGATTAAAAAATATAATTTATTTTTAGTTTAAAGTAAGTTTAAAACTACATTTTATTTTACAGAATTTTGCAACTAGTAAATCAACTTGCATTTCAACGAGAATAACGATGTTTTAAACGAATTAAAGAGTTCAGTTTGTGTTCTAGAAGTTCAAATGACTCATCTTTACGACAATATAAAAAGACAATTTATCAACTTGTATTTCATTCAATTTTAATTGTTTTCCGTAGTTGTCAATTGTGTTTTAAGTTACCCTCCCCCAAATTAAAGAGTACCCTTTTAATCCCCCTTTTATTGTTTGCCAAAAATTTAGATTCCCAAATCTAACATTTGCTTTACTTGTTTATGATCACACCAAACCGATCATAAATGGGAAATTTTTACTTTAAAAAACAAATCAAATTTATTTTTCTAGTGCTGCAAGGCGTTCTGCCTATTCATGCGGTCAATACTTCTTTTTATACTAATAATTCAGCACTTCAAATGATTGCCAATTATACTCACGGGTATTTGTCAATTCAAAATCCGTGCAACTATACATTATATAAATCCAACTTTATTTTTAAACCACCCTTTCGCTATGAAAAACAGTAAATCCCACGCAGTAGTTAGCTTATTTTTTACAACCTGCTTTCTTCTTTTCTTTTCTAGTTTTGTTTTTGCACAAGATGCGGAATTCGTGAGTTCGCCCACCCCGATAGCTGTGAGCCCGAACGATACATTTCAAATTGTAATTCAGGTTCAGATAAATGACGGTGCGATTGACGGTGCCGAAGCGCATCTAAACTTTGATCCTGCGTTATTAAAAGTGAACGGCATCACCCGTTTAAGTGCTGCCGAGCTACCGACAGAAATTGTAGGCCCACCAACTTTTAATAATACGAATGGAACCATAGACTACGTCGCGGGAGCACTTGGGGGCAGTAACCTAAATACAGATTTTGATTTTATACAAATTGATTTTGAGGCCATCGGGGAGGGTAGTAGCACTATTGCCTATAATTATGCTTTTCCTAGACCAACAAAGATTACTGGAAATTTTAATAATGTCTTGAGTAATGCTAACGATGTTCCGGTAACTGTAGCCGCGGCAAACGAAAACCCAATTGCCAGTTTTACGGCTACACCAAATTCGGGTACGGCGGCCTTGTTTGTTGCTGTTGATGCCAATGCTTCCAATGATCCTGACGGAGGAACAATTGTTGATTACGCATGGGATTTCGGTGATTTGAATACGGCAACAGGCATTACCTCGGACAATAATTATACGAACCCAGGTACGTATACGATAACATTGACTGTAACCGATAATAATGATGGCATAGGTACGGCTACAGAAAATATTGTTGTGAGCGGTGTAACCATACCTACCTATAATGTAACCGCCAGTGCTGGTCTTAACGGATCTATTGACCCGGTCTCGGCAACTGTTGATGAAGGCGGAAGCCAAACTTTTACCATAACTGCAGATGCAGGTTACGAGGTTGCGGATGTACTTGTACAGGGCACTTCTGTAGGGGCGGTAACTACGTATGAGCTTACCAATGTGTTGGCGGACACCAACATTAGCGCATCATTTAGTTTAATAAACGCCGATTCCACTCCGGAAATAACTTTGGATGCAACAGCTAGTGTAAATGAAGGCGGAAATATTAGCGTTCCGCTTTTGATCACTGATGCCGATGGCGATGCGTTAACGGTGTCGGTTACCTCTTTATCAAATGAGCCGCAAGAACTGCAATCTGGTAACGGCGGTACTCAGGTCGATCCTTACCCCTTTGATGCCTCCGGATTTTTAACCGAAAATATCACCAATAATATAGGGGGTATATACAGTTCCGATTTGGTTTTCGCACCGAACTTCGGTGACGGGGGTTCTAACGGTGACGGAAGCGGTGACTATACCGTAACCGTGACCGTTACCGATACGGACGGCAATACGGTGGAAGCAATCTTGGCTGTTACTGTAAATGATACACCACAGTTGATTTCTGATGTGCTGATTACCACTATTCAGGCAGAATCCTACGATAATCAAGGCCCGGCGAACGCCGGTTCTGGAAATAATGGTATCGGGGTCGAAGATAATACTCCCGGCGGAGGAGTCGTAAATATCGGCTTTACCACGAACGGGGACTTTGCAGAGTACTTGATCGACGTGGCTACTGCTGGCACCTACTCCTTTGATTTTTTTGTGGGTAAAGATAGTGGTGCAGTCGGTACTATGACCATTAACGGAGGCACTGGAGAAATATCAGTGAATCCCACTGGTGGTTGGCAGACCTATACTACCGCTAATACGACGGTAACGTTACCGGCTGGCCAACAGACCCTTCGCTTCGATTGGTCCGGCCCGAATGGATTCTATTTTAATATGGATTCATTCGCCGTAACATTCTTGGGTGGTGTAAACGCTCCCCCTTCCATCGATGCTATTGCAGATGTCGAAGTCGATGAAGGCGAGACCGTTGCAGTTGATATACAGGTAAATGACGATAATACGTCCCCCATGATTGTATCCATCGAAATATTCGATAAGAGTGTTCCTGGAGGAACTAACAATCCCTTTACCCCGGCCGAGACTCTCTCCGGATATTCCTTCACCGATAACGGAAGTGGAAGTTACACCCTTTCTTGGGTCACTGACACAACAGACGGCCGTTCTTACGAAGCTAGGGTTACTGCCGACGATACCATAAATCTGCCGGTCATCGAAACCTTTACTATTGATGTGGCGCAGGACATTTCCGACCTTATATTGGCCAGAACTTTTAGTAGCCCCTTACCTTGGTATGGTGGCAATCCGCAAGCTCCTTTTACAGTTGCCATAGAAACTGCCGGCAACATTGGTTGGATTGACAACAACGAATTTGTTGAATATTTGATTGACGTGCCCCAAGCGGGAGATTATAATCTAAGTATAAACGCTGCCAAAGGAAATACCAATAACGGACTCCTAACAGTATCCGAAGAAAATGCAGGTGGTTTTTCAACCGTGGGCTCGGTAACAGTTGTACAAACAGGTTGGGGCAACTACGAGGAGTACACCACTCCCGTTACCTTTACCAATGCTGGCGTACAAACTTTACGTTTTGATTTTTCCGGAGGGATGAATATCTCTGATTTTCAATTTACCTCCTTGACCGGCAACACCCCGCCAATTGTTGAAATACTTACACCGAATGACGGTCTGAGCATTGAAGAGGGGGTTGCAATAAGTTTTACCGCTACTGCTGAAGATTCGCAAGATGATGATGTTGCAACGAGCTTAGTCTGGAACTCCGATTTAGACGGAGACTTCGGTACAGGTGCTACGGTAAATACATCAACTCTCAGCCTTGGAACACATATAATCACAGCTACTGCAACAGATAACGATCCTACCGCGCCACTTACGGGTTCGACTTCCATTACGGTGTCGATATATCAAACCGCTCCCAATTGTGACGTACGCTATAGGGTAAATGCAGGCGGGGCTTTATTTGTTAACTCAACTGGTAATTTCACAGAAGATCAAGCGGTATCCGAAGTAGGGGGAACCGCCCAAGCAGGTACTCCGTCGCCGTATATAAATCTAATTTCGCCGGCCGTAGATAAGACCTTTGGTGCGAACGTTCCCTTGGTTTCAAATACGACTGGTTACCCCGATTTCCTATTTCAGACAGAGCGGTACAGCGATACTGCAAATCCTGATAATATGATATGGACTTTCCCAACGGGTGATGGTATTTACGATGTAAAAATTCTATTCAATGAAAATTGGACAGGGGAAATCAATAATCCGCGTGTTTTCGATGTGGAGATTGAAGGAGTCCTTGCTTTTGATGATTATCGCCCTTCTGGTCCTTCAGGAGCGGATGTTAACGTAGCTAAAGTAGAAATATACCAAGCAACCGTGATTGACGGTGAGCTTAATATCAATTTCATACAGGGTACACAAAATCCTGCCGTTAAGGGCTTTGATATCTGTTTTGTGGCGCCTATCGCCAATAATGCCCCAGTGGTGGCAATCACAGCACCCACCGAAGGTGCGACTGTTGTTCGAGGGACTGATATTGTCCTATCCGGTACGGCTTCGGACGAAGAGGATGGTGATATTTCAGCATCGTTGGCCTGGTCATCAAGTGATATACAGTTTACTACCGCCCCTTCCAATGTGGGTGCAAGTATTACGGGTCAGTTTACGACTCCCGGTGCCCAGACTTTGAGAGCCAGTGTTACTGATTCTGATGCTGAGGAAGGTTTTGATGAAATAACGGTGAATGTGTCTGTTCCTGAAGTAAAAATTACAGATCCTTCGGAAGATGATATAGTTAGTAGTACCGACGTTACCTTAAGCTGGATCGGTACAGATGTTTTATTCGACTTGACAGAGCATTACCATATTTTCGTAAATCCCCCCGATGTCAATAATATTGATACGGATACCCGAATTTCTACGGCCCCGCAAATCGGACAGGAGTTTTGGAATTTGACTGCAGCCGATGGAATTGTAGAAGGAGAAAATACAATCGTAATTCGTGTGGCCAATCAGTTCCACGAAGAGTTCACAAACCCAGAAGCGCAAGATATTGTAACTTTTACGGTATGTTCGACTTCGATTACCGAAGTAGTTTCGAACGACCCGACTGATTGTAGCGCTTCCGATGGCACCTTGGTCATCACGGCTACCGGTACCGACTTGGAATACAGTATCAACGGCGGAACGGATTTCTTCGATACGAACAGTTTTTCCGATTTGGCGGCTGGCACGTACGATATCGTAGTCCGCGAAGCGGGTACAACTACCTGTACTGCAGAAGAAACCGCAACTTTGGTCGCACCGGAATCTCCTTCGATTACCGAAGTAGTTTCGAACGACCCGACAGATTGTAGCGTTTCCGACGGCACCTTGGTCATCACGGCCACCGGTACCGACTTGGAATACAGTATCAACGGCGGAACTGATTTCTTCGCTACGAACAGTTTTTCCGATTTGGCAGCCGGCACGTACGATATCGTAGTCCGTGAAGCGGGTACGAATACCTGTACGGCGGAAGAGACCGCAACTTTGGTCGCGCCGGAATCTCCTTCGATTACCGAAGTAGTTTCGAACGACCCGACAGATTGTAGCCTTTCCGATGGCACATTGGTCATCACGGCCACCGGTACCGACTTGGAATACAGTATCAACGGCGGAACGGATTTCTTCGCTACGAACAGTTTTTCCGATTTGGCAGCTGGCACGTACGATATCGTAGTCCGTGAAGCGGGTACGAATACCTGTACGGCTACCGATACATTAATATTAACCGCTCCCGAAGCGCCATCCATTACAAGTGTTGAGGGCACCGACCCAACAAGTTGTGGAAGTTCTGATGGTCAATTGATAATCAATGCTACGGGCGCGAATCTAGAATACAGTATTGATAACGGAAGTTCGTTTGAAAGTACAAATACTTTTGGCGGTCTATTGGCCGATACCTACAACATAGTTGTTCGTGAGGTTGGTACCACTTCCTGTACGGCCGTTATAAATGGCACACTACAAGATCCAACGGGAACTACTCCTATTATAACTGGGCCTTTGACATATTTAGAAGGCTCTGAAGGTGTAACCTTGGATGCCGGTACAGGTTTTGCATCCTATTTATGGTCACCCGGTGGGGAAACCACTCAGACCATAACCGTTCTAGAAGGTACGTACTCAGTGACGGTTACCGAAACGAACGGATGTGAAGGAACTTCAATAGGGGTTGTGGTTACCGAAGATGACGATACTACGCCGCCCGAAGCGATTTGTCAGGATATTACAGTTCAGCTAGATGCGACGGGTATCGCTACCATAACTGCGGGCGATATTGACAATGGGTCCAATGATTTATCAGGTATATCAGGCATCTCGATAGACAAAAATTCTTTTGATTGCTCTGATATAGGTGCCAATACCGTCAAAATTATTGTAATTGATAACAACGGAAATAGCGCTTCTTGTACAGCAACGGTAACAGTTGAAGATACTGTAGCACCTGTCATTTCATGTATGCCCAATATCAATATATTGAGTAGTAGTTCACAGGTATTGGACATCACATTGCCAACAGCGACCGATAATTGTGAAAATACGCCCGAGATAACCTTTGTAAGAAGCGATAATAATGCGCTTGGCTTGACCGATTCTTTTCCGCAAGGCGAAACCATGATTCAATGGACGGCTACCGATGCGTCGGGAAATACCGATATATGTGTGCAGACAGTAACAATAACATTGCCGCAATCTACGGACAATGAAATTCTGGTATTCTCCGTAAACGGACAAGTAGGCCAAGAAACCATTGATTCAAATGCGGGTACAATTAATCTGACCGTAGCCTTAGGCACGGAGATTACTTCGCTTTCTCCTTCGATCGTTATTTCCGACCTAGCAAGTATTAGTCCTGATCCAGGTATTGCCCAAAACTTTTCGGCACCTGTAAATTACGAGGTAACTGCCGAGGATAATTCGACAAAGCAGTGGACAATTAGTATAACTGTGGAGGATGATACGACCGACCCAGAAATTTCATGCCCGGATAATATCGTAGTGAATAACGATGCAGGCACTTGCGGTGCTATTGTTACCTACGCAGAACCTGTGGGAAGTGATAATGCTCCTGGAGTAACAACACAACAGATAGAAGGTTTGCCGAATGGTCAAGTTTTCCCGGTAGGTGTAACCACGCAGACGTACCTGGTTGAAGATGAGGCGGGTAATTCGGTGTCCTGTAGCTTTACGGTTACGGTCATCGATTCCGAAAGCCCTATTATAAACTGTCCGACAAACGTGTCGGTTACGGTCGCTCCTGGAACAACTTCTGCACTTGTCAATTTTGATGCCCCCAGTGTTTCGGACAATTGTCTTGTGGCCGATTTAAACCAGACCGCCGGTCTATCAAGTGGTTCCTTATTTCCTTTGGGTACCACAGTAAATACGTTTCAAGTTACCGATGGCGCAGGAAATACCTCTACCTGTAGTTTTGAGGTTACCGTAGAGGAAGAAATCGTAAATAACGTCCTATCGGTAACAAGTTTTACACTTGTAGATGCGGATACGGATACGGATTTATTTACGCTGACCAATGGTATGACTATCGATATTAACAGCCTTCCAACAATTCATTTAGACGTGAGGGCTAATACGACGAATGATGTGGAGAGTGTCAGTTTCATATTATCCGGGGCGCAGCAGCGCACCGGAACGGAAAGCGTTCCTCCTTATGCACTTTATAGAGATACGCCCACAGGCAATTATTTAGGTAATGATTTCACCACGGGTGCTTATACGTTGACGGGAACACCATTTTCCGGCAACAGTGCCAATGGAAATGCAGGAACTTCATTAACGATTGGTTTCGAATTGGTCGATGGTGACCCCGACTGTTTAGGCGTTGACATAACAGTTCAGGCGACTAGTGATCCAACAACCTGTGGTGGTTCGGATGGTAGTATCTTGCTTAGTGTTTCTGGAACGACCGGTATTTTAGATTACGATTGGGGCCACGATGCTAATTTGGAATCGGGTAATGCCACAGGCCTTTCTGCTGGCAGCTATACGGTAACGGTCAGCGATGCGAACGGATGTACAAAAACGGTTTCTGCCAATTTGGTCGATCCGTCACCCCCATCAGTAAGTCTAGCTCCATTTTCGAACATTTTGGCAACCGCATCGCCTATCACACTTTCTGGAGGTCTTCCTGCTGGAGGAACCTATAGTGGCGTGGGGGTTAACAATGGTGTTTTCAATCCATCGATCGGCCCTGGTACTTATACGATTACCTATAGTTATACAGATGCTACCTCCGGATGTGGGGTAGGTACCGCCACCCGAACCATTACGGTGACCCCGGTTGTAGCCAATTCGGCATTGAATATATGGAACGCGAATACCGACACGCCACTTTACGCGCTCGTTGACGGACTCAAAATTCAAAAGAGCGCAATAGGTAGTACCCCGCTAGGGATTGTTTATGAGCCCGGTACTAATCCTAGAAGTGTGAAATTTAAGCTGACCGGTCCCATTTCGCGCAATACCAGCGAAGGTAGGGCACCATACTCCCTGTATGGAGATATCGGCGTAGATATCCAAGGAAGGGTATTCCCGGTCGGCGCATATACTCTAGTGGTCACACCAACTAATAGATCTGCAATAACAGTAAACTTTGAGATTATCGATATCGATCCTATTTGTGCCGGTTTCGATGTTGCGGTGCAGTCTACTAGCAACCCTACCGTCTGTAACGGTAGCGATGGAAGCGTGGCCCTTGCGATCACGGGCGGTGCAGCTCCTTTTTTATTCGACTGGAATCACGATGCGGCATTGGAAACGGGTAATGCTGCACAGCTGAGTGCGGGTAGCTATACCGTAACGGTCAGCGATCTGAACGGCTGTACCAAAACGGTATCTGTCAATTTGGTCGCCCCGTCTTCTCCATCTGTCAGTCTCGCTCCATACGCAAACGTATTGACGACAGCATCTCCAATTACGCTTTCTGGAGGTCTTCCTACGGGAGGAACCTATAGTGGCGTGGGGGTTAACAATGGCGTTTTCGATCCATCGATCGGTGCGGGTACTTATACGATTACATATAGCTACACAAATCCTACTACAGGATGTTCAGGTTCTGCAAACCGAACCATAAGTGTAACACCAGAAGCAGCCGATTCAGGTTTGACCATATTGAACGCGAATACCGATACGGTGCTTTATGCGCTCGTAGATGGACTCCAGATTCAAAAAGCCGATATAGGCAATACGCCTCTTGGTATAGTTTTCGATTCGGACACCAACCCGAGGAGTGTGAAGTTCACGCTAACAGGTCCGCTTTCTAGGAACTATAGTGAAGGTCGTGCGCCGTTCTCTTTATATGGCGATATCGGGATAGACATTCAGGGACGGGTATTCCCGATCGGGTTCTATACCTTGGTTGTCAAGCCAAATAATGCTCCGTCAGTGACGGTCAACTTTAGCATAGTGCAAGGCGTTTCAAATACTGCAAAAGTGGTAAATAATATGTCGATGTCTCCCAACCCGGCCATTGATAGAACCACTGTCAGCTTCGGAGAAACTGTTCAATTGACCCGGTTTTTTGTATACGATACTACGGGTAGGTTGATTAAAACAATTGAATCTGAAACGGGCGACGAAGTTGAAAGCATGGAACTATCAGTTTACGACCTGCCGATCGGAGTATATTTTGTAAGAACGACCGATACTTCGGGTAAAGAGTTTCAACAGCAAATGATAATTAAAGATTAGTACTTGTTAAGATAAAGCACGTATTCATAGAGAAAAGTAAATAAAATGAAAAACAACCATCCAACCGAACGTGTGGTTCTTGATACCACAATTTGCCCAAAGAGATTGCAAAAATCAAAATGGAATCAAGTTTCGCTAATACAAATAGCCGTCTTAGCACTCTTTTTGCTCCTTTTGGCTACGGTAAGCGTAGAGGCACAGTCTTTTAGCCAAAGTAACCTCAATTTCAATGGCAATGGCGGGGTGAATCAAGGTACATCGCACATGTTCGGTCCTGATGGTCGGCTCTATGTTCTACAACTGAACGGAACCATTGATATTTTCACTATTCAGAGAAATGGTGTTGATGATTATACGGTTACGGCGAATGAAGAGCTCCTTTTGGTAAAGAATATTCCCAATCATAATGATGACGGAAGTTCAAATGCAGGTAATAACCGTGAGGCTACGGGTATCACAGTAGTAGGTACGGCAAGTAACCCCATAATTTATGCCACTTCTAGTGACTCTCGGATCGGAGGTCCAAGCGGGGACCAAAATCTTGATACTAATTCTGGTGTGATAACGCGTTTGACTTTAAACGGTTCTACATGGAGTGCAGTTGACATGGTTAGGGGTTTACCGCGTTCGGAAGAAAACCACGCCACTAATGGTTTGGAATTTGTAACTATTAGCGGTACCGACTTTCTTGTCGTTGCTCAAGGGGGGCATACTAATGCAGGCTCTCCCTCGGATAATTTTGCGTGGACGACCGAATATGCACTCTCAGCAGCGCTTTTGTCTATAAATCTATCGATGTTGGAGGGGATGACCGTTCAGAATGACGGCACCCGAGATTTTATATATGATATTCCAACTTTGGATGACCCCACCCGAAACAATCAAAACGGTATCACTGATCCTGATACTGTAGGGTACGATGGAGTCGATGTTAACGATCCTTGGGGAGGAAACGACGGTTTAAACCAAGCTATGTTAGTTGAAAATGGCCCCGTACAGATATTCTCGGCGGGCTATAGAAATTCTTACGATATAACACTTACCCAAGACGGTAAACTTTTTGCGACTGACAACGGAGCGAATTCAGGTTGGGGCGGTCTTCCCGCAAACGAGGGTAATGATGGAACCGTTACGAATGCGTATGACCCGAGCGAACCAGGAAGTTCTTCTTCCGTTGGGGGAGAACAAGTGAATAATCTCGATCACCTCACGCTTGTAACCGATAATATCCAAAATTATATTTTTGGAAGTTTTTATGGGGGTCATCCTACTCCGGTACGGGCAAACCCTTCTGGAGCAGGTTTGTTTACAAACCCTACGGCAAACGGGGTAGCGGGAGCAGTTTTTCGTACCCTTGTTTACGACCCTGATGGTTCAAGGGCTGGCTCTACAACAGATGCCAGCATTGCCTTACCGGCAAACTGGCCTCCTGTACCTGTAGCACTGGCCGATATCAGAGAAGGTGATTGGAGAGGCCCTGCAATAAATAACCCCGACGGTCCCAACGACGTATTGGTCGTAACTTGGGGAACGAACACTAACGGAATTGATGAGTATACAGCTTCCAACTTCAGCGGAGCCATGCAGGGTGACCTTATTGCGGGTAAAAATGGTGGGGCATTGAGACGCGTACAATTAAACGCAAACGGAAGCCTGCAACAATTAACGAATACTTTTGCTTCAAATTTAGGAGGAAATGCTTTAGGTGTAACTTGTAACAGCGACAGCGATCCTTTTCCCGGAACGATATGGGTAGCTACTTTTAACGGGAATATAGTTGTATTAGAACCACAGGATTTCGTATGTATTTTACCTGGAGACCCCGGCTATACTGCAGCAGGAGATAGTGATAGTGATGGTTATACGAACCAAGATGAAATCGACAATAAAGATAGTGCAGAGACAGATGAAGACGTAATCTGTAGTGGTGGAAACCAACCTGACGACTTCGATAAAAGTGCGGGTGCTCCTTTTCTGTCCGACTTGAATGATACCGATGATGATAACGACAATATTCCTGATGCAGATGACCCATTTCAATTGGGAGACCCTACGGATTCGGGGAGTGATGCCTTTGACCTTCCTGTAATAAACGATCTATTATCCGATAATCCAGATTTAAAAGGCTATTTGGGCTTAGGTTTTACGGGGTTAATGAACAATGGCGATACCAATGGTAACTGGCTCAATTGGCTAGATCGTAGAGATGACCCGAGCGACCCAAATCCCAATGATCTTTTAGGGGGTGCCGTTGGTGCCATGACAATGCAAATGACTTCGGGTACGGCTCTGGGCAATAGTAGCGAACCTCAAGAAAAAGGATTTCAGTTCGGTGTAAATGTAGGCCAAAGTACAGGTGGTTTTACAGTTGAAAGCCGTCTTTTCAACTTCAGCGAAGTACTACAGCTATATGGTTCTTCGGCACCTGCCGACGGAGAGTTGGGGATTTTTATTGGTGATGGTACACAAAGCAATTATATCAAGTTGGTACTGAACCAAAATGGCCTACAAGTGGTGCAGGAGATAAACGATGTAGTACAGACCCCTATTAATTTGACCATCGCTACTGGTAACCGACCATCCAACGATATTTTTCTTTATTTTATGGTTGATCCCGTAAGCGGAGTAGTTACTGCACAGTATAAGCTGGATAACGGTAACATACAGACTTTGGGAACGATTACGGCGCAGGGTACGGTACTGAATGCTATACAGAATACCAATGCTCCCTTGGCTGTAGGGTTGATAGGTTCATCTAACACACCCGGCAGCGAAGTAGAAGGTACTTGGGACTATATTTATGTACAGGGCGGACAGCCTACCGTAGTTCAAAATCTACCTAATCTGAATGAATTGATCGGTGCGGCAGCCACCTCCTTTAACCTTAACGACTATTTCAGTGACGATGGTGGCAATGCCAATCTGACTTACACAGTTGTAAATACCAATACGGAAATAGGCGCAACAATTTCTGGTAGTACGCTAGACCTAACTTTTCCAAATGACCCAGCTTCAAGCAATATTACGGTAAGGGCGACTGATTCCGCCGGTTTATTTATAGAACAGACCTTTTCGGTAACGGTTGCCAATGAAGCGGTTCCAATACTTCGCATAAGGGCCAATGGCGCAACCATAACAGCAACAGATGCTTCAAGTCCCGATTGGATTGGCTTAACTGCTGCAGGCGCACAATCAGGTAGTTTTAACGGAATAGATTATGCAGTCAATTTAGGAAACTTTTCTACTCATAACATAGCAGGTAGAGATGACTCTGTGCCCGACTACGTACCACAGGCTATTTTTGCCAATGAGCGTTGGGATCCAGATGCTGCACCTGAAATGCAGTGGACTTTTGATTTACCCGATGGTAATTACTCCGTTAGGATGTACATGGGTAACGGATTTGCGGGTACTGCTGGAGTCGGCGACCGTGTTTTCGATATTTTGATGGAGGGCCAAATAGTCGAAGATGATTTGGACTTGGTCGCAGCGTTTGGCCATGCTACCGGAGGCATGATCGAATATCCGGTAACGGTAAATGACGGTGAACTGAACATTGATTTTGCACATGTCGTTGAAAACCCCTTGGTAAATGCAATCGAAATTTTAGGTGTCGGTGGTGTGTTTGAAGCTCCTATAGCTGTTGAGCCAATAGCAAATCAGTCCAGTTTGGAAGGCAGTGTTATAAATCTAACCGTTCTTGCCAGCGGAGGTTCTTCTAACGAAAACTTTTCGTATAGCGCCGATAACCTCCCGCCGGGAGTACAGATTGAGCCAACAACAGGCTTAATATTCGGTACCGTAGCGACCGGAGCCTCTAACAATAGTCCTTACACCTCGACGATTACGGTAGATAAACCTTCGAGCGATGCGGTCGAAATTGAAATTGTATGGACGGTTATCGATGGCAATTCACCAAATACCATAATTTTTCGAGTGAATTCTGGCGGTGCACTGACAAATTCAACGGATGCTTCCCCTGTAAATTGGGAAGAAGATCAAGTTGTAGCTGGACCAGGCGGTAACGCTGCGGCCGGAACACCTTCTCCATATGTAAATAGTGCGGATGAGGATGAAACCTTCGGTGCTTTGCTTCCCGGTACTTTTGTAAACGAGACCGGATATCCCA
>ENA-ORXU01000946-ORXU01000946.1-marine-metagenome-genome-assembly--contig:-NODE-946-length-27606-cov-7.582949_pt1 | contig 27606 bp, 29 predicted proteins | sample MGYA00237869_ERZ511484 | MGnify/ENA metagenome assembly ERZ511484
GTCATCTGCACGCCGGTCTTGACCTTGCCGATGTTGCCGACCTTGACCTTGTTGCGCTCGCCCATCTCGGCCATCCATTCGCGCAGCGCGCTGATGGTGATCTCGCGTCCGATGATGATGATGGCCGGAATGGTCAGCCAGGCCGAGGCGTCGTATTCGACGATCAGGATCAGCACCGTGGCCACCAGCAGCTTGTCGGCCACCGGATCGAGGAAGGCACCGAAGCGACTTTCGGTCTTCCATTTCCTGGCCAGGTAACCGTCCAGCCAGTCGGTGATGCCGGCGATCGTGAACAGGGCGCACGAGAGCGGGCGGGCCCACACCTCGTCGATGTAGAACACGGCGACGATGACCGGCAGCAGCCCGATCCGCATCGCGGTGAGCCAGGTCGGTATGTTTTGCTTCACGAGAACGCTGTGCTCTTCCCTGTCGGTTGGCCTGTCGGTCGCCTCGCGGCCGGTGGCGGCCGCGAACGGCCGGAGCCGGAGAGGTTCAGCCGTCGATCACGCGATTCGGATGCAACTGATCGTACACCCTGGTCGCCAGCTCATCGCTGAACCCCGGCACGTTCCGGATGTCCTCGCGTCCAGCCTTCTGCAGCCGCTGCATGCCGCCGAAATGCGTCAGCAGCACCTTGCGCCGCTTCGGCCCCAGCCCCTTGATCTCCTCCAGCGAGGAAATGTTGCGCTGCTTGGCACGCCGCCCGCGGTGCCCGGTGATCGCGAACCGGTGCGCCTCGTCGCGGATCTGCTGGATCAGCAGCAACGCCGCCGAATCCGAGGTCAGCTGGCGCGTGCCCACGATGTGCTCGTCGCGCGTCAGCACCAGCGTCTCGTCGCCCGGGCGCCGGTCCGGGCCCTTCGATACGCCCACCACCTCGATGCTGTCGATCTGCAGTTCGGCCATCACCTGCAGCGCCACGCCGATCTGCCCCTTGCCCCCGTCGATGAACAGGATGTCCGGCAGTTCGCGCGCCTCCTTCAACGCACGCGTGTAGCGGCGGGTCAGCGCCTGGCGCATCGCCGCGTAGTCGTCCCCACCGGTGATGTCCTCGATGTTGAAGCGTCGGTAGTCGCTGCGCCGCGCACCCTCGGCATCGAACACCACGCAGGAGGCGACCGTGGCCTCCCCCATGGTGTGGCTGATGTCGAAGCACTCCATGCGCGACGGGGGCTCCTCCATGCCCATCAGTTCCCTGAGCGCGTCCAGCCGGGCGGCCATCCCGGAACGCGAGGCCAGCCGGGTGGCCAGCGCGATCTCGGCGTTGGTGCGTGCCAGCTGCTGCAACCTGGCCCGCTCGCCGCGCACGCGGTGCACGAGGCCGACCGCCGTGCCGGTCCTGTCGCGAAACACGCTGGCCAGCAGCTCGGCGTTCTCGATCGGCTCCGAGAGCACGATCTGGCGCGGTATCTCGTGCTCCAGGTAGTACTGGGCCACGAAGGCGTCGAGGATCTCGGCACTGCTGCTGCCCGGCGGCGTGGCCGGGTGAAAGGCCTTGTTGCCCAGGTTCACCCCGTTCCTGACGAAGAACACCTGCACCGCGCTCTGGCCACCGCGGGTCAGGGCGGCGACGTAGTCGGCGTTGGCATCCTCGCTCATGCCCGCCGACAGATCGCTGACCGCCTTCAGCGCCCCGATCTGGTCGCGCAGCTTGGCGGCCCGTTCGAACTCCAGCGCCTCGGAGGCCGATTCCATGCGCTCACCCAGATCCTTGACCACCTGACCGGTCTTGCCCTCGAGCACGCCGACCGTCATGCGCACGTCCTCGGCGTAGTCTTCCGGGGATATGCGTCCCACGCAGGGCGCGGTGCAGCGCTGGATCTGGTGCTGCAGGCAGGGCCTGGAGCGGTTGCGGAAATAGCTGTCCTCGCACTGACGCACCTTGAACAGCTTCTGCACCAGGCGCAGCGACTTCTTGACCGCACCGGCGCTCGGGTAAGGGCCGATGTAGTGGCCCTTGACCCGTCGTGCGCCGCGCTGGTAGGCCAGGCGCGGGTACTCGTCGCGGGTGGAGATGAAGATGTACGGGTAGCTCTTGTCGTCGCGCAGCACGATGTTGTAGCGCGGGCGGTGCTCCTTGATCAGGTTGTGCTCCAGGATCAGCGCCTCGGCCGCGCTGGCGGTCACGGTGATCTGCACATCGGCGATGTGCGATACCAGCGCCTGCGTCTTGCGGTTGTCCACCCGCGTCTGGAAGTAGCTGGACAGGCGGCTCTTCAGGTTGGCCGCCTTGCCCACGTAGATGATGTCGCTGCGCACGTCGAGCATGCGGTACACGCCGGGACGCTCGGTCACCGTGCGCATGAAGGACTCGATGTCGAAGTCGGCGTCGGTACGTGATTTCATCTGGTTCGAGGTGCGATCGCACGAAGCCGCGACACCGACGACCTATTCGTCGTGCCAGAGACCGAAGCGCATGGCCAGCCTGACCAGCTCGGCGGTGGTGCCGATCCCCAGCTTCTCGAACGCACGCACCCGGTGGGTGCTGACGGTCTTCTCGCTGATGTGCAGCGTCGCCGATATCTGCCGGTTGCGCTGGCCGCGCAGCAGCATGTGCACGACCTCCTGCTCGCGCCCGGTCAGCCGGTCGAAGGGGTTGCCGTCGGCGCCGCCATCCAGGTTGTCCATCGCCAGTTGCCGGGCGATGTCGGGCGAGAGGTAGCGCTCGCCGCGGATCACGCAGCGGATCGCGGTGGTCATCTCGTCCTGGGTGGAACCCTTGGTGACGTAACCGCGCACGCCGGCATTGAGCAGTGCGCGGATCGGATCGCGCTCCATGCGCCCGGTCACCATGATGATGAGGATGGCGGGCTTGCGCCTGAGCAGGCGCTCGGCCGCCTCCAGCCCGTTCATGCCGGGCAGCGCGATGTCCATCAGCACCACGTCGTAGTCCGCCTCGGAGGCGCTCTGCAGCGCCTCCTCGCCGGAACTGGCTTCGCCCACCCGCCCGATCGCCTCGTTGTCCTCGAGCAGGCGGCGCATGCCGGCGCGCACCAGCACGTGATCGTCCACGATCAGCACCGACAGGGCCGCCGAGCGCGCCGACGCATCGCCACCGCCCGTGCGGCCGGCGCTCATCCTTCCTGCCACTCCAGCAGTGCGGCGCCCCAGGTGAAGCCGCCACCGAACGCCTCGAGCAGCAGCCGTTCGCCGCGCTTGATGCGGCCGTCGCGCACCGCCACGTCCAGCGCCAACGGCACCGAGGCGGCCGAGGTATTGCCGTGCCCCGCCACCGTCTGCACGACACGCTCCATCGGCATGCCCAGCTTCCTGGCGGTGGCGGCGATGATGCGGATGTTGGCCTGGTGCGGCACCAGCCAGTCGATGTCGCTGCGCGACAGGCCGTTCGCGGCAAGCGCCTCCTCGACCACCTCGCCCATGCGCGCCACCGCGTGACGAAACACCTCGCGGCCGGCCATCTGCACGTAGGCGGTACCGCCGACGACGTCCTGCAACCGATCGGACACCCCGTGCGGCACGTGCAGCAGTTGCGCCTGGGTGCCGTCGGCGTGCAGGTGCGTGGAGCGGATGCCGGGGGCCTGGTCGGCCCGCAGCACCACCGCGCCGGCGCCGTCGCCGAACAGCACGCAGGTATCGCGATCGGTCCAGTCCAGGATCCGGCTGAAGGTCTCCGCACCGACCACCAGCGCGGTGCGCGCCCCCCCCTGGCGAAGGTACTGATCGGCCACCGACAGCGCGTACACGAAGCCGGTGCACACCGCCTGCACATCGAAGGCCGGGCCGTTGAGGCGGCCCGCGCCCAGCCGCGCCTGCAGCAGGCAGGCGGTGCTGGGAAACACGCGGTCCGGGGTGGTGGTCGCCACCACGATCAGATCGATCTGGCCGGGGTCCACGCCGGCCATCTCCAACGCGCGCCGCGATGCCACCTCAGCCAGATCGACGGTGCATTCCCCGTCGGCCGCGAGGTGACGCTGGCGAATGCCGGTGCGCTCGGTGATCCACGCATCCGAGGTGTCCAGCGAGCGCGACAGCTCCTCGTTGGTGACGATGCGCTCCGGCAGGTAGCCGCCGGTGCCGACGATGCGTGAGTACGGCATGCTGTCAGCGGCCTCGCGGCATGCTCAGGCGGCGTCCAGCGCCGCGCCCAGCTGCCGGGCGATCATCTCCGGCACCCGGTTGCCCGCCGCCAGCCGCGCCAGGCGGATGGCGTTGGCGAAGGCCACCGCATCGGCCCCGCCGTGACTCTTCACCACCACACCGCGCAGCCCGAGCAGGCTGGCACCGTTGTATTGGCGCGGATCGATACGGCTGCGAAACGACATCAGGATCGGACGGGCGACCACGCCGACGAGCTTGTTCCACCAGCTGCGCGTGAACTCCTCGCGCAGGTAGTGCGACACCATGCGTGCCACCCCTTCGCTGGTCTTCAACGAGACGTTGCCCACGAATCCGTCGCACACCACGACATCGACCCGGTCGGTGTAGATCTCGTGCCCTTCCACGAATCCCGTGTAGTTGAGCGTCGAGCCCTGCAGCAACGGGACCGCCCGCTTCACCTGCTCGTTGCCCTTGATGTCCTCGGAGCCGATGTTCAGCAGCGCCACCTTCGGGCGCCAGTCATCGGGCTGCGAGGGACCGTCGATCGCCTGCGCCAGGATCGCTCCCATGGTGGCGAACTGGTACAGGTGATCGGCCGAGCTGTCGACGTTGGCACCCAGATCGAGCATCAGGGTGTGCCCGCCCAGGGCCGGGATCATCGCCGCGATGGCCGGCCGATCGATGCCGGCCACGGTCTTGAGCACGAAGCGCGAGACCGCCATCAGCGCTCCGGTGTTGCCGGCGCTGACGCACGCCTGCGCTCGCCCGTCCTTGACCGCCTCGATCGCCAGTCGCATCGAGGAGCGCTTCTTGTTGCGCAGGGCGACGGCGGCCGAATCTTCCATCGTCACCACCTGCTCGGCGTGGCACAGCTCGACCCGGTCGGCAGGCAGCGGGCTGTCGCCGATGGCCTGCCGCATGGCGGCGAGATCGCCGAACAGCAGCAGGCGCACATCGGCATCGCGCGCCAGGAACAGGCGTACCGCCTCGATCGTCACCGCCACGCCACCGTCGCTGCCCATCACGTCGATGGACAGCATCAGGGCGTTCGAGCCGTTGCCCGTGACCGGACCGGCCTCAGACGTCACGAGTGATCACGAGCGGTCAGCATCATCGGGCAGGGGCTCCGCCCTACTCGTCGTCGTCTTCGTCCTGGACCTGCTCGGCGATCACCTGCTTGCCACGATAGAAACCGTCAGCGGTGACGTGATGGCGCCGGTGCAGCTCGCCGGTGGTCGGGTCGGTGGACAGCGTCGGGGCACCGAGCGCATCGTGCGAGCGGCGCATGCCGCGACGCGAGGGGGTCTTGCGAGACTTCTGTACGGCCATGTCGGGCTCCGGTAGGCGGGGAAGGCAAAAGAGGCGGGCGTGGTGGCGAGGGATCACCGGCCACGTCAGTGCAGGTCGAGATTCTTCAGTGCATCGAACGGGTTGCGGCGCGGTGCCGCATCGTCATCCTCGGGCACGACCGCCGCCACGTTGTCCGGCAGGGGTGCGCAGTCGGCGATGTCGGCATGACGGGCGATCAGGGGCACGTGCAGGATCAATTCGTCCTCGAACAGGACCGTCGTGGCCATGTAGCCGCCATCGTCCAGCACCACCGGGTCCAGCTCGTCGGGCAAGGCTTCCGCGCTGGCCGAGTCCGGCACGAACACCAGCTCGTAAGGCTCGTCCACCACCAACGTCATCGGCGCCAGGCAGCGCTGGCACTGCAGGGAGTAGCGCACCGTCAATCGCCCGCTGATCAATATGTGTCTTTCGCGTCGCGCAAAGGCTGCGCTGACATGCACCTCGCCAGCGCTATCCTGCAACAGGGTCGTCAGGCGCTCGAACGATGACAGCGGCAACGCCGCCTCGTAACGTGCACCGTCCCGGGCCATCAGGTCCGGGTTGAACCTATTGGGGAGAGGCTTGGCCATAGCCGGCCAAGAATATCAACATGATTGAATCTGTGCAACGTCGTCCCGGCGTATTGCTGCTCGCATCCGGTTCGCGCCACCGCGCCGGCCTGCTGTCGCGCCTCGGGCTGCCGTTCGAATCGCTATCGGCGGACGTGGACGAACGCCCCCTGCCCGGCGAATCCGTGCTCGAACTGGTGCGCCGGCTGGGCCAGGCCAAGGCACGCCGGGTGGCGACGCTGCACCCGGGCCATCTGGTCATCGGTTCGGACCAATCGGTGTCGCTGGCGACCGATGGCGACGACGGTGGCGTAGACGACGGTGGCGTGGACGACGACAGGGAAGGCGCTAGCGACAGGGACGACGGCCGTGGCGGTGGCGATGCGGCCACCACGCTCGGCAAGCCCGGCACGCAGGCGGCCGCCCGTGCCCAGCTGGCGTCCCTGTCCGGCCGCCGGGTCACCTTCCTGACCTCGCTGAGCGTAATCGATGCCCGCTCCGGGAACCCCGTGACAGCACCCGCGACCCACGACGTGGACCGCACGGTGGTCACGGTCCGCACGCTGGACGAGCGCGAGATCGAACGCTACACGGCCCGTGACGACGCGCTGGACTGCGCCGGCGCCTTTCGGGTCGAATCGCTGGGCATCGCCCTGTTCGAACGCATCGACAGCCGGGACCCCACCGCCCTCACCGGCCTGCCGCTGATCCGGCTGGCGGCCCGCCTGCGCGCGGCCGGACTGGCGGTACCCTGATCGCCGCCCGAACACACCGCCCGACCACGCCGTTCCGCCGCGCCGTTCAGCCGACCAGGCGCAGCGCGATCTGCAGCACCACCAATGCGAACAACGCCGCCAGCACGTCGTCGGCCATGATGCCCAACCCGCCGTGCACCCGTTGGTCGATGACCCGTATCGGCCACGGCTTGATGATGTCGAACAGCCGGAACAGGGCGAACCCGGCCACGATCCAGCCCAGCGTGCGCGGCACCATGATCATGGTGATCAGGTAACCGACCACCTCGTCCCACACGATGCCGCCGTGATCGTGCACCCCGATGTCCTTCGCGCACGCACCGCAGACGTAAACCCCGAGCGCGAACGCGATCAGCACGACCAGCAGGTAGGCCGGCAACGAGGTCGGCATCAGCAGCAGCAGGGGGATGCCGAGCAGCGTGCCGACCGTGCCCGGCGCCTTGGGCGAAAGACCGGTACCGGCGCCCAGCGCGATGAAGTTGGCGGGCGAGCGCAGCAGGTGCGACAGGTTCAGCGGGGTGCTCATCCGATCTCCGCGGCGCGGACCTGGCGCGCCACCGTGTCCAGCACGCCGTTCACGAACCGGTGGCCCTGCTCGGCCCCGAACCGCTTGGCGACCTCGACGGCCTCGTTGATGACCACCTTCACCGGCGTGTCCGCGCGGGCGCGCAGCTCCCACACGCCCAGCCTGAGGATGGCGCGCTCGACCGGGTCCAGTTCGTCGAACTTGCGATCGATCGAGGGCGCGATCAGGGCATCGATCGGTGCCGGATCGTGCGCCACCGCGGTGAAGGCCTCGCGAAACCATTCGATGTCGGCCCGGCTCATGTCCTGGCGATCCAGGAAGTAGCGCAGCACCTCGGTGGCCGACGTGTCGCCGATGTCCCAGGCGTACAGCGCCTGCACCGCTCGTTCGCGCGAATAGCGCCGCCGAACGTTCAGGCGCGAGCCGCTGGAGCGTCGTACCGCACCGCGCTTCGGGCGATTCGAGGCCGCGCCGGCGCCCGGCAGGTCCGTCGGCGAGTCCGCAGAAGGGTCGGTCCCGAGTCGCACCGCATGCTCGAGCACGTCGGCGGGCAGTTCGTCGGCGCTGATCACCCGCGGCGCCTCGGTGCCGTCAGCGGACGGGGCGGCGGGCGGGGCGGCGGACGGGGCGGTGGACGGGCCGGGGGCACGGTCCGTCTCCTGGCGCAGTTCCTCCAGCGAGGGGATCTTCTTCACGGCAGGTCAACCAGGCGACGAGGGGGGCTGCGCATGATACGCCGCGTGCCGGCCCGGCAGCTCAGCCGCGCCGCCAGCGCGTGCGCCCGTCCCCGTCCTCGAGCACGATGCCAGCGCCGGTCAACCGGTCGCGAATGGCATCGGCACGCGCGAAATCGCGCGCCTGCCGGGCCGCCAGCCGCTCGCCGATCAGCGTTTCGACCTCGGCCGCCTCCATCTGCCCGGCAGCCACGGAACGATCAGCGCCCTGCAGGTAGGCCTCGGCATCGCCCTGCAGCAGGCCCAGCCGCGCGCCCAGCGCGCGCAGCGTGCGCGCCGGCACCAGCACCTCGTCGCTGTCGTCCGGCAGCGTCTGGCGCGCGCCGTTCACCCGTCCGGCCAGCTCGTGCAGCACGGCCATTCCCTCGGCGGAGTTCAGATCGTCGTCCATCGCCGCCTCGAAGCGGGCCACGGCACCGCCGTCCAGGCCCAAGGCGGAGGCGTCGGCCGCCCCCTCGCCATCGTCCTCGCCCTCGCCCGTGCCGAGCGGCCAGGTCACCGCTGGCTCGGCGCCCACCGGCAATTCGCGCAACGCGGTGTACAGCCGGGACAGGCTTGCACGGGCCGAGACGAGCTGCTCCTCGCTGTAGTTCAGCGGGCTGCGATAGTGACTCGACACGATGAAGCTGCGGATCTCCTCGCCGGTGTAGCGCTCCAGCACGTCGCGGATGGTGTGGAAGTTGCCGAGCGACTTCGACATCTTCTCCTCGTCCACCCGCACCAGCCCGTTGTGCATCCAGTAGCGCGCGAACGGCTCGCCGCTGGCCGCCTCGCTCTGGGCGATCTCGTTCTCGTGGTGCGGAAACTCCAGGTCGAGCCCGCCACCGTGGATGTCGAAGCCGTTGCCCAGCAGCGTGGTCGACATGGCCGAGCATTCGATGTGCCAGCCCGGCCGGCCCTCGCCCCACGGCGACGGCCAGGACGGCTCGCCGGGCTTGGCCGCCTTCCACAGCACGAAGTCCAGGGGGTCACGCTTGTGTTCGTCGATCGCCACGCGCAGGCCCGAGCGCAGCTCGGCAGGCCTTCTGCCGGACAGCTTGCCGTACTCGTCGAACGCCGCCACCGCGTAGTACACGTCGCCGTTGTCGCCCGCGTAGGCGTGCCCGGAGCCGATCAACGTCTGGATCATGGCGATGCAGGCGTCGATGGAGTCGCGGGCGCGCGGTTCGTGCGTGGGCGACAGCGCGCCCAGGCGGGCCGCATCCTCGTGCATGGACACGATGTAGCGTTCGCTGATCTGCTCGGCGCCGACTCCTTCACGGGCGGCCCGATCGATGATCTTGTCGTCGACGTCGGTGATGTTGCGCACGTAGGTGACCGACAGGCCGCGGGCGAGCAGGTGCCGGTACAGCACGTCGTAGACGACGATGGCCCGGGCATGTCCGATGTGGCAGTGGTCGTAGACGGTGATGCCGCACACGTACAGCGACACCTGCCCCGGGTCGCGTGGCTGGAACGTTTCCCGACGCCGGGACAGGGTGTTGTGGATCTGCATGCGTGAAGGTTAACCGAACCGGCGCATCGCTATTACCTGATGGCAACCGCACGACGGAATGCCGGCACGTCATGAGCCAATCGCTAGACTGTGCACACGGAACGCGACGATGCCGGGCGCCTGTCCCCTCGTCCCTTCGCGCCCGCCCTCTTCCTGCCAGCCTGCTTCCCCGTCACAGATCATGTTCCTGCGCTCGTCGCCCACGGTCCTTCGCCACCTGTCCCTGCTCGTCTCGCGGCGTCACGCCCTCATCGCGCTGGTGGCGGCCACGCTGACCGCCGCGGCGTTGCCGATCTCCGGACTGTCGGACGATGTCACCCTGGCCGATGACGGACCGTCGCCGCAGATCCTGCTGGAGACCAGCCTGGGCGACATCACGCTGGAACTGGATCGCGCGCGCGCGCCCGGCTCGGTCGAGAACTTCCTGGAATATGTGGACGGCGGTTACTACGACGGCACCGTGTTTCACCGGGTGATCGAGGGCTTCATGATCCAGGGTGGCGGTTTCACCGAGTCGCTGATGAAGAAGGCGACCCGTGCCCCGATCGACAACGAGGCCGACAACGGCCTGTCGAACCGGAAGTACACCATCGCCATGGCCCGCACCAGCGAGCCGCATTCGGCCACCGCGCAGTTCTTCATCAACCACGTCGACAACACCATGCTCGACCACAGCGCCAAGACGCCGCGCGGCTGGGGCTACACCGTGTTCGGGCGGGTCGTGGACGGACAGGACACCGTCGATGCGATCGCCGAGACAGCCACCGGTGCGGCCGGGCCGTTCGGCAGCGACGTACCGGAGGAGACGGTGCTGATCCGCTCCGCCCGTCGACTCGGCGATGCCGGCGCCACGGCCGAGCCGGAGGGACAAGACGACACCGCGCCGGAAGCGGACGCTGCCACGCGATAGACTGCGCGACCTCACCTGCCCGGACCGAATCGCATGAAAGCCACCATCACCACCTCACGGGGTGTCATCACTCTCGATCTGGACGAGACCGCCGCGCCCGACACCTGCGCCAACTTCAAGCGCTACGCCGATGACGGGCACTACGACGGCACCATCTTCCACCGCGTGATCCCGAACTTCATGATCCAGGGCGGTGGCTTCACCGCCGACATGAACCAGAAGGACACCCGGGCCACGATCAAGAGCGAGGCCGACAACGGCCTGAAGAACGACAAGGGCAGCATCGCGATGGCCCGCACGCCCGATCCGCATTCGGCCAGCTCGCAGTTCTTCATCAACCTGAGCGACAACGACTTCCTGAACTTCCGCGACACCTCGCAGGCCGGCTACGGCTACACGGTGTTCGGCAAGACGGTGGACGGTTCGGACGTGGTCGATGCGATCGCCGCGGTCGCGACCGGCTCCAGCGGACCGCACCAGGACGTGCCGACCGAGGCGGTGGTGATCGAGTCGATCAAGGTCGAGTGACGGCCCGGGTGGTTCGCCGCCCCGGCGCCTGTCGTCGCACCCTCGTCCTGACCGTTCCGTCGTGATGGGCGCGACGCTGCTGATCGCCGACCTGCACCTGGACGCCTCCCGGCCGGATACGCTGCGGGCGGCGCTCGATACGTTCGCCGCCGCCGGGGCGTGCTCGGCCCTGTGGATACTGGGCGATCTGTTCGAGGCCTGGATCGGCGACGATGCCGGCCTGGCGGACGGCGCCGCCTCGCCCGGCCGGTCGGTGGCGAACGCGCTAGCAAGGCTGGCGGACACGGGCACCGCCGTGCACCTGATGCACGGCAACCGGGATTTCCTGCTGGGCGAGGCGTTCGCACGGGCGGCGAAGGCCACGCTGCACCGCGAGGACGAACGCATCGTCACGCTGGGCGGCGAACCGGTGCTGCTGATGCACGGCGACACGCTGTGCACCGGCGATGCGGAGTACCAGAGAATGCGTCACCAGCTGCGCGACCCGGACTGGCAGGCGCATTTCCTGGCACTGCCGATCGAGGAACGCCTGGCGGCGGCCCGCCAGTTGCGCGCGGCCAGTCGCGATGCCGGCAGCCGCAAGCCGCTCGATATCATGGACGTCAGTGCGGCCGCCGTCTCGGCGCGGTTGCAGGCCTGTCACGAGGCTCACGGCACGACGACGCTGGTACACGGTCACACGCATCGGCCAGCGGCCCACGGGATCGCCCTCGCCTGCGAGGGTGCGGAGCCTGCGACGGTCGCGGCCCGGCGACTGGTCCTGGGGGACTGGCACGCCGACGGAGGCGAGGCATTGATCGCCGATGCCGAGGGGCTCAGGCCGGTGCGTTGTCCCGCCGGTATTCCGCTTCCATGTCGCGGATGAGATCGAGTTCGGCCTCGGTGAAACCCGCTTCCAGACGGGCCGGGCGATTGTAGGGTCCGCGCAACCAGACGCTGTGCCCGTCGGCCAGCAGATCCCGGAACACCTCGGCACCGTCCAGGCCGCGCTCGTCGCACACGTGGCGGAACCAGCGGTTGCCGACCGCCACGTGGGTGATCTCGTCGGTATAGATGCGTTGCAGGATCGCCGCGCTGGCGTGATCCCCGGCCTGCTCCAGCCGCTCGATCATCGGCGGTGCGACATCCAGGCCGCGCGCCTCCAGGATGCGCGGCACCAGCGCCATGCGCACCAGGATGTCGTGCTCGGTACGGCGCGCCATGTCCCACAGGCCGTCGTGCGCCGGGTGCGCGCCGTACTCGCTGCCCAGCGACACCAACCGCTCGGCCAGCAGCGTGAAGTGCTCCGCCTCGTCACGCGCCACCCGCAGCCACTCTTCCACGTAGTCGTCCGGCTGGGCGGTGAAGCGCCACACCGCGTCCAGCGCCAGGTTGATCGCGTTGAACTCGATGTGCGCCAGGGAATGCAGCAGCGCGATGCGCCCCGCCTCGCTGCCGACCCCGCGCCGCTTCAACGCCTTCGGGTCGACCAGCACCGGACGCGCCGGATGACCCGGGTGCCGATCCCGATCGCGCGCCAGACGCTCGCTGTCCGCGGCATCGGGAGCCGCCAGGCGCTCGCCGCGCCGGCAGGCGGCGTACAGCGCGATCGAGCGCTGCGCCTTGTCGCGCGGATCGTCCGCGAACAGCGCGGCGTGCACCGCCTGCAGGGTCAGGGCTGTCATGTAGCGTCGCTCGTATCGTCGCTCGACTTCATCGGTTCGCCGAAAGGTTCAACCGTTCGTGCAGGGGCGCCTGCCGGAGCGCCTGCCGGAGCACCCGCGAGGGCAGCGAACAGCTCGCGGCTCTTCAGCGGTCGTTCACCGAGCTGCAGCCGCATCAGCCGCTTCATCAGGGGCCGTGCCTCGTCGCGTACCCCCGCTTCCGTCAGGTCCACGTTGGCCAGCGCCAGCAACGTGCGACCCGACACCTCCACACCGTCGTCGGGGGTCACGCCGTCCGCATGGCGGCCCGGGTCGCCCCGTGCATCGCTTTCGGCAACCCGATCCGGCTTGAGTCGGGACAGCGGCGCATCGATATCGGCGAGCGCCACCGCCACGCCGTTGGCCGGGTGGAACCGGTAGCGCCGCTCGGCCTCGACAGGCTCTCCGCCTCGCGTGGCGCGCACGAAGTCCGGCAGCACGCCCAGCGCCTCGAGCAGGTGCAGCTCGAAGGTGCGCAGCACGCTCTCCATCGGCACGCCCTCCAGCAGCTGCGACAGGGCCAGCGCGTACAGGGCGAACAGGGTCGGCTGGGGCTGACCCTTGCCCAACAACCGCAGCAGCAGCTCGTTCAGGTAGTAGGCGCAAGCCAGGCCCCGGTTGTCGAGCGCGATCGGTTGCCCGGACTCCTCGATACCGATCAGCGTCTTCAGCTCTCCCTCGCCGGTCCAGGACAGCAGCAGCGGCCGAAAGGGCTGGTACAGCGCGCGCACCGCCGGACGCGCCGCGCGGGCGCTGCGGGCCATCAGCGATACCCGGCCGTGCTCCAGCGTGAACAGGTCGATGATCAGGCTGGTGTCGCGATAGTTCGTATGATGCAGCAGCCAGGTCGGCTGCAGCTCGACGGTGCTCATCGATGCCCCCGTCGAACGCTCAGCGCGTCGGATCGGACCGACCGTCGACGCCGTGCGGGGCATCGCCGTCCGTGCCGGTGATCGTGTCGCCATCGCTGCCGCCCTCGATGTCGCCCTCGATGTCGCTGGACGGGCTGTCCTCCGGCATGCCGGCACCGCGCCGGGCGACCCGTGCGCCCTTGGACGCCAGGTCGTACCCCAGGCTGGCCAGCGCGCGCTCGTCGTCGGCCCAGCCTTCCTTCACGCGCACCCACAGCTCCAGGAATATCTTGCGATCGAACAGCGTCTGCATCGATTCGCGCGCCCGGCGCCCGACATCCTTGAGCCGCTCGCCGCCCTTGCCGATGACGATGCCCTTCTGACTGGCCTTGTCGACCCAGATCACCGCACCGATGCGGTAAAGCGGCGTCCCGCCCTTGGCCATCGTGTCCTCGAAGGTCTCGATCTCCACGGTGAGCGCGTAGGGCAGCTCGGCCGACAGCTGTCGGGTCAACTGTTCGCGCACCGCTTCGGCGGCCAGGAAGCGGGCCGATCGATCGGTCAGGTCGTCCGCGCCGTACTGCCAGTCGCGCTCGGGCATGCGCGACAGGATGGTGCGCTCCAGCTCCTCCACCCCGTCACCCTTGCGGGCCGAGATCATGCGCACCTCCAGACAGCGCTCGTGCTCGGGCAGCGTCTTCAGGTACGGCAGCAGTTCGGCCTTCCTGGGAATCGTGTCGATCTTGTTGACCACCAGCAGGAACGGCACCTCGGCGGCGATCACGGTTTCCCAGGCGCGCTGGTCATCGTCGTTCCACACCGGCGCGTGCACCATCAGCAGCACCAGATCGACCCCGTGCAGCGCGCTGGAGGCGGTGCGATTGAGCACCTGGTTGAGCTTCTGCCGGGCACCGACGTGAATCCCGGGCGTGTCCACGAACGCCACCTGCACCTCGCCCACGGTGTGCACGCCGATCAGCGTGTGGCGCGTGGTCTGCGGCTTGTGGGCGGTGATCGACAGCTTCTGGCCGATCAGGCGATTGAGCAGCGTGGACTTGCCGACGTTCGGCCGACCGGCGATGGAGACGACACCGGAACGGGTCATGGCACGAGGGGACTGGCGGGCGGCGCAGTCTATCAGGCCGTGCCGGCGTCCAACCGCGCCAGCATGTCGGTGGCGGCCGCCTGCTCGGCCTTGCGCCGACTGCCGGCGGTGGCGCTGACCACCGCCTCGTGCCCGGGCACGCTGCACTGCACCGTGAACGAGCGCTCGTGGGCGGCGCCGCTGGCGTCGATGATCGCGTAGGTGGGGCGCGCCCCGTCGATCGCCTGCAGACGCTCCTGCAACCGCGTCTTCGGATCCTTGAGCGAATCGGCCGACGGCAGATCGTCCAGCCGGGTGGCGAACAGGCGCAGCACCAGCGCGCGCGCGGTGTCGAACCCCGCATCCAGGAAACAGCCGCCCACCAGCGACTCGATCACGTCGGCCAGGATCGAGGCGCGCTCGAACCCGCCCGAGCGCAGCTCCCCGGTCCCCAGCTTCAGGTGCCGCCCCAGCTCCAGCTCGCGTGCGATGTCGGCCAGCGTGCTCTCGCGCACCAGGCTGGCGCGCAGGCGACTGAGCGCGCCTTCGTCCTCGTCCGGGCGAAGCCGGTAGAGCTCGGCGGCGATGATGAAGTTCAGCAGCCCGTCGCCCAGGAATTCCAGGCGCTCGTAGTGGGCCGCGCCGGCGGAGCGGTGAGTCAGCGCCTGTTCGAGCAGTGCCGGATCGGCGAAGCGCACGCCCAGCCGTTGCAGCAGGGCCTTGCGTTCGCGGTTGTCGCGCTCGTTGCTCAGAGCACCCCTGCCTGCTTGTCGAAGCGCATCACCAGATCGATGTTGCTGAACAGGTTCTCGCGCTTCTCGTAGTTCACGGTGACCAGATAGCCGCGTTCGGCATCCTTCTTCAGCGTGATGGTCTCCTCGGCCTTCAGGTCCCACAGGTTGTTGTGGCGGTACTGCTCCTGGATCGACTGGAAGATGCGCGAGCGCGGCGCGCGCAGCAGTTCGCTGTCGGCGGCCACCCCGTCAGCGATCTTGGTCACCGTCCAGTTCTCGAAATAGGCCGGTCCCGCCTTCGCCACGAACAAGCCGATGAACAGCGCCACCGAGGTGATCAGCAGCAGGGCCGTCATGGACATGCCACGCTGGGCGCGGGGCGAACCGATCGATTTCTTCACCTTATCCTGTCTCCGAGTCGACTCCAGTCGATGCCACCGTTCCAGTGCATCCAGATGCGGGTCGCCCGGCCGACCAGGTTCGCTTCGGGAACGAAGTTCCAGTAGCGGCTGTCGTTGCTCTTGTCGCGGTTGTCGCCGACCATGAAATAGTGCCCGTCGGGCACCGTCCATTCGCCTTCGCTACCACCCCGAGCGTCGGGCAGGACCAGCAGATCGTGCGTGGCCTCGCCCAGCATCTCCTGGCTCAGCACCGCATTGATCGTTCTGTCGGACTCATCCTGGTAGACATAAGGCTCGGCGCCGGAAAGCTCGACCGGCTCGCCGTTAATCGTCAATCGCTTGTCCCGATATGTGACCACGTCGCCTGGCAGCCCGGCCACCCGCTTGATGTAGTCCTTGCTCGGATCGCGCGGGAAGCGGAACACCGCGACATCGCCTCTCTCGGGCCGCCCGGTCTCCAGGATCTCGGTGTTGGTGACCGGCAGCCGCAGCCCGTAGCTGAACTTGTTGACCAGGATGAAATCCCCGACCAGCAGCGTGGGGATCATCGAGCCGGACGGGATGCGGAACGGCTCGAACAGGAACGAGCGCAGCACCAGCACCACCAGCAGTACCGGAAAGAACGAACGAGCGTACTCGACCAGCAGCGGCTCGTCGCCCTCGTCGCTGCGCGCCGCCGCCCGGCGCCTGGGAGCGAAGGCCAGGGCGTCGATCAGCCAGATCACGCCGGTGACGGCGGTGGCGATGACGAGAATCAGCGGGAAGTTCAGGTTGTCCAAGCGCTCGGTCCGTGTTGATGTGCCCGTCCCGGTACCGACCGGGCCGAGTCAGTGTGACAGTGAATGCCGAAGATCAAGGGCTGCGGGAAGAGAGGGGCGAGGCGGCGAACGGCGTTCAGCCGCCGCTGCGATCCGCCTGCAGCACCGCCAGGAAGGCCTCCTGCGGGATCTCGACCTTGCCGACCGACTTCATCCGCTTCTTGCCCGCCTTCTGCTTCTCGAGCAGCTTGCGCTTTCGCGACACGTCCCCGCCGTAGCATTTGGCGGTGACGTTCTTCCTCAGCGCCTTGATGGTGCTGCGCGCGATCACGTGGCTGCCGATGGCCGCCTGCACCGCGACCTCGAACATCTGCCGCGGGATGATCTCCTTCATGCGCTCGGCCAGGTCCCGGCCGCGGCTCTGCGAACGGGCCCGGTGGATGATGGAGGCCAGCGCATCGACCTTGTCGCCGTTGATCAGCACGTCCACCTTGACCAGATCCGAGGCCTGGAAGCGCTTGAACTCGTACTCGAAGCTGGCATAGCCCTTCGAGCAGGACTTCAGCCGATCGAAGAAATCGAGCACCACCTCCGACAGGGGCAGCTCGTAGGCCAGCTGCACCTGACGCCCCAGGTACTGCAGGTTCAGCTGCACGCCGCGCTTCTCGATGCACAGCTTGATCACATCCCCCACGTAGTCCTGCGGCACCAGGATGTTGGCCTGGATGATCGGCTCGCGGATCTCGTCGATGTCGTTCACCGGCGGCAGGTCGGCCGGGTTGTCGATGTAGGTGATGTCGCCCCGGGTGGTGGCGATCTCGTACACCACCGTGGGCGCGGTGGAGATCAGGTCCAGGTCGTATTCGCGCTCCAGCCGCTCCTGGCAGATCTCCATGTGCAGCATGCCCAGGAAGCCGCAGCGAAAGCCGAACCCGAGCGCCGAGCTGGTCTCCGGCTCGAACTGCAGCGCGGCATCGTTGAGCCTGAGCTTCTGCAACGCTTCGCGAAAGTTCTCGTAGTCGTCCGCCTCGATCGGGTAGAGCCCGGCGAACACCCGCGGCTGCACCTGCTTGAACCCGGGCAGCGGCTCGGTGGCAGGCTCCCTGGCCAGCGTGATGGTGTCGCCGACCCTGGCCGCCTCGATCTCCTTGATGCCGCAGATCACGTAGCCGACCTCGCCGACCGACAGGGTCGAGCGCTTCGAGCGCTTGGGCGTGAACACCCCGACATCGTCCGCCTGGTAGTCCCGCCCGGTCGACATGATGCGGATCTTGTCACGCTGCGTGATGGTGCCCTGCATCACCCGCACCAGCGTGATGACGCCCACGTAGGCGTCGAACCAGGAGTCGATGATCAGCGCGCGCACCGGCGCTTCCGGATCGCCGGTCGGGGCGGGAATCCGCTGCACGATCTGCTCGAGCACCTCGACGATGCCGATGCCGGTCTTGGCGCTGCAATGGATGGCATCGTGGGCGTCGATGCCGATGATCTCCTCGATCTCGTCCACCACCCGCTCCGGGTCGGCCGCCGGCAGGTCGATCTTGTTCAGCACCGGTACCACTTCCAGGTCCTGCTCGATCGCGGTGTAGCAGTTGGCCACCGACTGCGCCTCCACGCCCTGGCTGGCATCGACCACCAGCAGGGCCCCTTCGCAGGCGGACAGGGACCGGCTGACCTCGTAGCTGAAGTCGACGTGGCCGGGGGTGTCGATGAAGTTCAGGTGATAGACCTCGCCGCCGAGCGAGGTGTAGTCCAGCGAGACCGCCTGCGCCTTGATGGTGATGCCGCGTTCCTGCTCCAGGTCCATCGAGTCCAGGACCTGGGCGGACATCTCCCGATCGCTCAGCCCGCCGCACACCTGGATGAACCGATCGGCCAGCGTCGACTTGCCGTGATCGATGTGGGCGATGATCGAGAAGTTGCGGATACGGTCTTGCCGGGAATTTCCCAGCGGATCTTTAGTGGGCGCTTGCATGGAGTCCGGGTCTGGAAAGGAGCGTGCCACCGTGGCGGGCAGCCGGCGTCGCCGGCATGGTCAGGCGTCGCTCTGATCCGCCGAAGTGTAGCCCGCAAGCGCTTGCCGGACGGCCTGCAGGTCGAGAAAGTGGTGACAGAGCTCGTGCTCGCCGTGCATCAGCACCGGTACGCGCCAGTCGTGACGCGCGCGCAGCGCCGGAACGTCATCGATGTCGATACGCCGCAGCCGGTAGCTGTCGGCCGGCAGCAGCTCGGCGAGCAGGCCCTGCATCTCGTCGCAAAGGTGACACCCGTCACGGTAGAGCAAGGTCAGTTCGATGGCGTCCCGGCCGGTGACGCTCACTGCTCCAGCTTCAGCGCCAGCCACACCGGGCCGCTTTCGCGCTGCACCAGCACCGGCACCGATTCACGATCGAGCAGACGCCCGGTCAGCGCACGAAACTCGCGCGGCGAATCGATCGAGGTGTTGTCGATCGTCAGGATCACGTCGCCGGCCACGATGCCGGCCCGCTCGGCCGGCCCGTCCGCCTCGATCTCGGTGACCAGCACGCCGCCCTTGTCGATGCCCAGCCGCTGGCGGGTGTCCCGATCGACCGGTCGCACCGAGAGCGCCAGCGGATCGGAGGCGCCTCGCGTGCGCGGGCTGGCATCCGCGCGGCTGCCCTGCGCTCCGGGCAGTTCGCCGATATTCACGCTCAGCTCCAGCGTGCGCCCCTCGCGCACCACGCGTACCGCGGCATCGGTATTCACCGGTACCCGCCCCACCAGCGGCGGCAGGCTGGAGGAGCGACCGATGCGCCGCCCCTCGAAGTGGGTGATGATGTCGCCGGCCAGCAGATCGGACGCGGCCGCCGGGCTGTCGTCCAGGATGTTCGCCACCAGTGCGCCGTGCGCGGTGCGCATGCCGAACGTCTCGGCAAGATCCATCGTCACCTCCTGGATGATCACGCCCAGCCAGCCGCGGCGCACCGTGCCGCTGGTGCGGATCTGCTCGGCCACGTCCATCGCCAGCTCGATCGGGATGGCGAACGACAGGCCGGAGAACGACCCGGTGCGGCTGTAGATCTGGCTGTTGATGCCGATCACGTCGCCCTGCAGGTTGAACAGCGGCCCGCCCGAATTGCCCGGATTGATGGCCACGTCGGTCTGGATGAACGGCACGTAGCTCTCGTTGGGCAGCGCCCGTCCCTTGGCACTGACGATGCCGGCGGTGACCGAGAAATCGAACCCGAACGGCGAGCCGATGGCCAGCACCCAGGCACCGACGGGCAACGCCTCGCTGTCGCCGATGGTGACCACCGGCAATCGCTCGCCGTCGATCTTGAGCACCGCCATGTCCGAGCGCGGATCGGTACCGATCACCTCGGCGATGAACTGGCGCCGATCGTACAGGCGCACCAGCACCTCGTCGGCGCCGGCCACCACGTGGTTGTTGGTCAGCACGTAGCCGTCATCGGAGATGATGAACCCGGATCCCTGCGCACTGGGATCGAGCCGCGGGCGGGGTCGCTGCTGATCGCGGTAGCGGCGGATCAGCTCGTCCTGCAACGACGGCTCGCTGTCGTCACCGGTGCGTTCGTCGCGCGGCATCGCGGTGCTGCGCCGCGTGCTGATGTTGACCACCGCCTGGTGATTGCGCTCCACCAGCGGCGTGAAATCGGGCAGGCCGGTCACCAGCGGCGCTCGGGCCGGTTCGTCCCGGGGCGACTGGGATGGCGACTGGGCCTGGGCCTGCGCACCGCCCGATGGCAGCACCGACAGGCACGCCAGCATCGACAGCACGGCAAGCCCCCGCCGCTGTCGCACGAGCGCAAGGTTTCGGAAACGCTCAGGCAGCATCGTCATCGACAGGGGCACCGATCGGAGAGGGCGAACGCGTTGGCACGACGCTCACTATACGAAGCACGTCCTGACACGGACGGGCGAAACCATGACGGGCCAGGCGGTGCAGCAGACGGCGCGACAGCGATACGCCGAGCGCAAGACCGACGACCCCGCCCAGACCGCTCGCCGCGGCCAGCGCTACGGGGTCCGCGCGAGCAGCGGCGCCGACCAGCCGTTCCACCAGCACGCAACCTGCCACCAGGGTGGCGGTGGGCAGGCCGTAGCCGATTCCGAGCGGCAGCAGCCAGTCGATCTGGGCATCCGGCACGACGATTTCGACCGTTCGACCGATGAGCGGGGTACCCGGTACCGGCTGTGCCGGTAGCCGGCACTCCAGCGTCAACGGACGCACCGTGCCCGCACCCAGCCGCTGGCACCCATCGCCGCGTGCGCAGCGCGCACAGCCCGGCTGATCGGTCAGCACCACCTTCACCCGGCCGGCCGGATCGGGCCGCGAGACGATTCGCGCATGCCAGATCGACCCGATCGCCCGCTCCGTCCCCCGTTCCGACTCGTCGCGGGACGCCGTCATCGATCAGGGCAGCACGCGAACCGAACGAGCGATCAGGTGCACGGTCCGGGCCGGCACCTCGCCCACGGCAGTCACGAACGCATGCTCCAGGCTCAGCCCGTAGGCGTTCATCGCCCCCATGCGGGCCGGGCCCGCGGCGCTGTGATCCTGTCCGGAGGGCTCGACATGCTCGACGTAGACCGATACCGACGCCATGCCGTCGCTCAGCACGATGTGACTCGTCGGCGGCACCTCGGCCGGCGTGGCGCGGTAGTCGCTGGCATCGACCCGGTAACCATCGGGCAGGCCCTCGAACCGGACGCGCCCGTTCGAAACGGAGGCATCGTCCGCATCGGTCGGCAACGGCGCGGACGATTCGAGAACCTGGGCATCGAGCGTGGCCAGCCGCTCGTCCACCCAACTGGCGCGGGCGCCTTCGGGACGGATCTGGAAGCGTGCCGGATCGATCGACTCGGGATAGGCGATCTGCGTGAACATCATCTGCTCGACCGCGTGACCGCGCTCGTCGAGCAGCATCGAGCGCAGCAGCATCGCGTTCTCGGAATCGATCCAGAACCGGTAGCCGTACCGCAGCTCGTCCCGTGGCACGACCTCGATCACCCGGGTGGCCCGTCCGGCCACGCGATCATCGTCCAGCAGGCTCAGCAGGTAGTGGCGGTTGTCGCTCAGCGACTCGTCGATCACCGGCAACGGAGAACGCGGCTTGGACGAACTCACCACCACCGAGCGGGAGTCGGGCCAGATGCAGGTCACCAGGGAACGGTCGCGAAACACCTCGCGCGCTTCACCGTCGAGTGCGGACAGGCGCTCACGCTCGCCATCCTCGGCATAGGCGTGCACGATGCTCAGGGAGGTCAGGTTCCCGCCCGCCAGGTGCACGAACGTGCCCTCGTAGTCGAGCGTGCGCAACGCCTCCGCCATCGAACGGATCATGCCGGCGACGTCCTCGACCGCCGAGCCCGCCGCCGCGCCCGCTTCGGAAGACGGCGCAGGCGCCGCGGGTGCGGGATCGGCCGCATGGGCACCCCCGCCGAGCGCCAGCGCACCGAGCAGCAGCACGCGTGAACCGCGCGCCGGATGAACGCTGCGCCTGCCGTGGCGCGAAGCGACCGATACGAACACCTGCGCCTCCTTAACGTGTGTGCCGGCCGGTGCCGGCAAGGGCTTCAGCGCTGCCCCGCAGCGCCCGATTCATCGTAGCCGACCAGCCGCGAATACGGCAGCAGCCCTTCCCGGCTGGCGCTGGACGCCTGTTCCAGGTGCTGTGCCAGGAAATGGTTCAGCCGTTCCTCCCCGGCGCTGCGCGCCCCGTCGCCCCCGGGCGCATCCGTCACCCAGTAGCTGCCCGAGTTGCCGACCAGCTCGACCCGGGGCAGCTGCGGAGCCACCGTCTGGACACCGGCCACGACGACCGGATCGGCGGCGGGCACGCTCGCCACCCGGGCAGCGCCGTCGCCGCCGGGCTGCGGTGCGCCCTGCCACAGGGACAGCCCGGCTACCGTCGCCAGCGCCACCGTGGCCGCCAGGCCGAAGCCCATCGCGCCCTGCCGCCAGCGGGACGCGCTCGCCGCCACGGGCGGCACGCCTGCCGGAGCTTTCGCGGAAACGCTGGACATCGGCATCGGGATGGCCGCCGGCGTGGCGATGCCCGCGACCATCACCTCGGCCGACGCATCGGCGCGCTGTCCCGCGCCGAACCCGACCACGTTGCTGTACGCCGGCTCCTCGTCGATCGCGGCGCGGATCCGGTCGGCGAGCACCGGACGGGGCGAGACCGCCTCGCCCCTCATCGCATCGCGCGCCAGGTGCCACCGTGCCCAGCGCGCGCGCAGCGCCTGGTCATCGCACAGCCCCGCCACGCAGGCCGACCGGTCGATACCGTGCCATTCACCGTCCATCAGCTGGGACAGGGTCTCGGGCGTCGTTTCAGTGGACATCGAATCGTTGGACATGGGAAACCCTACCTCCGCTTGTCGTCGAGCAGCGGCTCGAGATTGTTGTCGATCGCCTCCCGGGCGCGAAAGATGCGCGAACGCACGGTACCGATCGGGCATTCCATCGCATCGGCGATCTCCTCGTAGGACAGGCCCTCGAATTCGCGCAACGTGATGGCGGTGCGCAGATCCTCGGGCAACGCCTCGATGGAACGACGCACGCTGGCGGCGATCTCGTCGGTCACGTACTCGCGCTCCGGCGTGGCGGTGTCCCGCAGGGCCCACCCGCCCTCGAACTGCTCGGCGTCGGCCGCATCGATGCCGGTGTCGCTGATCTTGCGACTCATCGTCACCAGGTGGTTCTTGGAGGTGTTGATCGCGATGCGATACAGCCAGGTGTAGAACGCGCTTTCGCCCCGAAAGTTCCGCAACCCGCGGTAGGCCTTGATGAACGCCTCCTGGGTGACGTCCTGCGACTCGTGCGCATCGTGCACGTAACGCGACACCAGATGGTTGATGCGGTGCTGATACTTGAGCACCAGCACGTCGAAGGCCTGCTTGTCACCGCGCTGCACACGCTCCACGAGCGCCTGATCGATCTGTCTGTCACTCAAAACGACGGCTCCGACGGCCCGCTGGACATGCGAGCCGACGATCGGCAGCACCTTGCCCCTGACATTGCCCCTGACAGAGGCGCCCGTGACCCGGCCACGCTCGTCGGGGCGGGCGAGTGCCTCGCCGCCGCGCTCGTCCGGCCGGGGTAGCGCCTGTGTTCTCGCGGACATCGTATCAGCTCGATGGAACCACCCGGATCGGGCACATCGGGTGTGACCGCCAGCGCCGGTATAGTTCCCTCCAGACCGTGCAACCGATAGCCATGCCCATGTCAGACGAATCACCACGGCAGCCGCTCGACGTGCTCGTGCAGCCGGCCGAACTGGCTCGCCGTCTACCCGACACGCGTCTGCGCATCGTGGACCTGCGGCGTGCCGACGCCTTCGCCGCCGGGCACGTGGACGGGGCGATCTCGCTCGAACCGGTGCTGCTCAATCGCAAGGCACCGCCGTTCGCCGGCCTGCTGCCGGACGCGGACATGGCTCGCCAGCTGTTCGAGGCGATCGATCTGCGCGAAGGCCAGCAGCTCGTCGCGGTGGACGAGGGACGCACCACCGAGGCGGCGCGGCTGGCCTGGGTCATGGAGGCCTGGTCGGCCCCCCCGGTGGCGTGGCTGGCCGGCGGCATGGCGGCCTGGCGAGCGGAGGGACTGCCGGTGGTCCAGGGCGACCCGGCGGGTGGTGGGGAGGAGTCGAAGGGCGACGCCGCCGGCGAGCTCGTCCGACCTGCCCTGCTCGGCGCCAACCGCATCGAGGCCGATCGGTTGCTGACCCTGCTCGATGAACCGGACGTGCGCATCCTGGACGTGCGCGGCGCGGCCGAGTTCGCCGGTACCGACGTCAGGAGCGCCATGGGCGGGCACGTACCGGGTGCGCGCCACTACGAATGGACCCGACAGTTCGACGTTGACGGGCGGTTGCGGAACGCCGAGGACCTGCTGGCCGATCTGGCGGCCATCGACGTGGACCGCTCGCACCGCGTGGTGGTGTACTGCCAGAGCCATCAGCGCTCGGCGGTCACCTGGCGGGTGCTCACCGCGCTCGGGTTCGAGCACGTGCAGGGGCTGGACGGCGCCTGGTCGGTGTGGGGCAACCGTCCGGATCTGCCCAAATCGACCGGGATGGATTGAGCGGGCCGGGCATCGGCTCGGGTCGGCTCGGGTCGGGACGGCTCGGGCTCGGCGGGAGCGCTACGGCGCCTGCAGCCCGGCAAGCTTCAGATAGTTCGCGTAGCGCCACCCGGCGATCTCGTTCGCCTGCACCGCGGCGCGCACGGCACAGTCCGGCTCGACCGCATGGGTGCAGTCGTTGAAGCGGCACCCGGTGGCGCTTTCCTGGATCTCCCGGAAGCCGCGACGCACCTCGACAGGCTTCAGCTCCGACACCGAGTACTGGCGCACTCCGGGCGAATCGACGATGGCGCCCCCGTCCGGCAGGTCGTACCAGAACGTCACGCTGGTGGTGTGCGCGCCGAGCCCCGTCGCCTCGGAAACCGCCCCGACCCGGATGTCGTGATCGGGCAGCAGGTGCTGGACGATCGATGACTTGCCCACCCCGCTGGCGCCCACCAGGGCTGCGCAGCGACCGATCAGCGCGGTCCGCAGCGGCGCGATGCCCGCCTCGCTGGTCGCATCGATGATCACCGCGTCGTAGCCCGCCCGGCGGTAGTCGGCCGACAGCCGCTCGACCCGCTCGCGTGCGGCCGCATCGAGCAGGTCGGCCTTGTTGACCACCACCAGCGGTGCCAGCCCTGCCAGCTCGGCCGCCACGCAGAATTGATCGATCAGCAGGGTGTCGATGCCGGGCGGCGCCGCGGTCACGATCCCCAGATGCGTCAGGTTGGCCGCCAGCGGCTTGAACCGGCCACGATGATCGGCGCGCTCTAGCACCGACTCGCGTGGCGCCAGGTGCGTCGCCCGCACCGCGCCTGCCGCGTCCTGCTCCACCCGTACCCGATCGCCCGCCACGATCAGCGGCAGGTTGCGCAGCGGCATCGCCCGCTGCAGGCAGGCCACCGGATCGTCCCGCATGGATTCGAGCGGGGCGACGGCCAGCGCCCGACCGAGATTCGCGATCACGCGGTGGCTGGGATCGCGGGAACTCAACGGCTGAGCATGACGGCAGGCATCCGAGGGCGGAAAACGTGGGGTGGGACGAGCGGATCGGCGCGGCGACTGCCCGCGAAAGAGCAGCGGCTGTGCTACACCGTCGAGCATAACCGCCAATGGATGTGAACCGCCCGATGCCCGTCAGCACCGACAACCTCGTCTGGGTCGACCTGGAAATGACCGGACTGGATCCGGACACCGACACCGTGATCGAGATCGCCTCGATCGTCACCGACAGCCAGCTGGTGACGCTGGCCGAAGGGCCGGTGATGGCGATCCAGTGCCAGGCGTCCCGCCTGGCCGCGATGGACGACTGGAACCAGGAACACCATGGCGCCTCCGGCCTGCTGGACCGGGTCAGGAAAAGCACGGTCACGATGGCGGACGCCGAACGCGCAACGCTTGCCTTCCTGGCCGACTGGGTGCCGGCCGGCAAGAGTCCGATGTGCGGCAACAGCATCTGCCAGGACCGGCGCTTCATGGTGCGCACCATGCCGGCGCTGGAGCGCTGGTTCCACTACCGGAACGTCGATGTCAGCAGCGTCAAGGAGCTGGTGCGCCGCTGGAGCCCGGAGTTCGCCGACAGCTTTCGCAAGCAGAACACCCATCTCGCCCTGGACGACATCCGCGAGTCGATCGCGGAGCTTGCCCACTACCGCCAGCACGTCTTCACCATCTGAAAATGGGGTCTGACCCCGGCAAGTGCTTGTTCTGGCAGCGGATTGTCGGTGAAAATGGGCCTTGTGGCGCCTTGCAGGGCGGTTTTCACCCCGAAAACATGCCCTGCAAGCGTTCCGCGCGTGGGGCTCAGCCCGCCGCTGCCAGTATCCCGTTGAAGGTTCCGCTCGGGCGCATGACCTTCTGGCGCAGTTCGGGATCCGGATAGTAGTAGCCGCCGATGTCCGCAGGCCGCCCCTGCACCGCGAGCATCTCCTCGATGATGGTGCTCTCTTGGGCCTGCAGCTGCTCGAACAGCGGCTCGAACCGCTTCGCCAGATCGGCCTCCTCGGACTGCTTCGACAGCTCCTCCGCCCAATACAGCGCCAGGTAGAAGTGGCTGGCGCGGTTGTCCGGCTCGCCGACCCTGCGCGAGGGCGACTTGCCGTTCTCCAGCAACCGCCCCGTCGCGGTGTCCAGCGTGGTGGCCAGCACCTTGGCGCCGGCGTTGTCCTGCTTCGCGCCCAGTTCCTCGAACGAGGCGGCCAGCGCGAGGAACTCGCCCAGCGAGTCCCAGCGCAGGTGGTTCTCCTCGATCAGCTGCTGCACGTGCTTGGGCGCCGAGCCGCCGGCACCGGTCTCGAACAGTCCACCGCCGGCCATCAGCGGCACCAGCGACAGCATCTTCGCGCTGGTGCCCAGCTCCAGGATGGGGAACAGGTCGGTCAGGTAATCGCGCAGGATGTTGCCGGTCGCCGAGATGGTGTCCAGGCCGCGTGCCACGCGCTCCAGCGTGTAGCGCATGGCGCGCACCTGCGACATGATCTGGATGTCCAGCCCGTCGGTGTCGTGATCGCGCAGGTAGGCCTGCACCTTCTTGATCAGCTCGTTCTCGTGCGGCCGGTAGGGATCGAGCCAGAACACCACCGGCGTGTCCGAGGCGCGGGCCCGGCGCACGGCCAGCTTGACCCAATCACGGATCGGCGCATCCTTGACCTGGCACATGCGCCAGATGTCGCCTTGCTCCACGCGCTGTTCGAGCAGGACCTGGCCGGAATCGACATCGATGATGCGCGCCACGCCGGCGCTGGTCGCCTCGAAGGTCTTGTCGTGCGAGCCGTATTCCTCGGCCTTCTGCGCCATCAGCCCGACGTTCGGCACCGTGCCCATCGTGGTCGGATCGAAGTTGCCGTGCCATTTGCAGAAGTTGATCATCTCCTGGTAGATGCGCGCGAAGGTCGATTCGGGAATGACCGCCTTGCAGTCGTACAGCTTGCCGTCACCGCCCCACATCTGACCGCCGGAACGGATCATCGCCGGCATGGAGGCGTCCACGATGACATCGCTGGGGGAGTGGAAGTTGGTGATGCCCTTGGAGGAATCGACCATCGCCAGGCGCGGGCGGTGCACCCGGCAGGCGTGCAGGTCCCGCTCGATCTCCTCGCGCTTGGAGGTCGGCAGCTCGGCCAGCTTCTCGTACAGGGT
>ENA-ORXU01000947-ORXU01000947.1-marine-metagenome-genome-assembly--contig:-NODE-947-length-27588-cov-3.504198_pt1 | contig 27588 bp, 28 predicted proteins | sample MGYA00237869_ERZ511484 | MGnify/ENA metagenome assembly ERZ511484
GGGCTGGCGGGGGAAAGCGGGTCGGGCAAGTCCACCATCGCGCGCATGGTGATGGGTCTGGCGCAGCCCACCTCGGGCGAGATCCTGCTGCACGGCAAACGGATGTCGCCGGACCACCGGCGCACCGTGCAGATGGTGTTCCAGAACCCCGGTGCCTCGCTGAACCCGCGCCGCACCGTGGGGCAATCGGTGCGCGTCCCGCTGGATGCGCACCGCCACGCGGGCGACCGCGCCGCCCGCGTCGCCGACCTGCTCGACATGGTGCAACTGCCGCGCCACTTCGCCGACCGCTATCCCCACGAGCTGTCGGGCGGCCAGAAACAACGCGTCGCCATCGCCCGCGCGCTGGCCGTGGAGCCGCGCCTGCTGGTGCTCGACGAGCCGACGAGCGCCCTCGACGTCAGCGTGCAGGCCAAGGTGATCGAGCTCCTCGAGGCGCTGGGGCGCGACCTCGGGCTCACGTACCTGTTCATCTCGCACGACCTGTCGCTGATGCGCAATTTCACCCGCCGCGTCGGCATCCTCTATCGCGGGCAGATCGTCGAGACCGGCCCGGTGGCGGACGTCTTTGCCGCACCGGCGCACGATTACACCCGCCTGTTGATCGCATCCGTCCCCGTCATGTCCGACGCCGAGGCCGCCCTGCGCCCGCAGGTGCCCCTGATCGACGGCGAAATGCCCACCGCGGAACAGCTCATCGCGCTTCGCGCACAGAAAGGAACCACCCCATGATCCGCATCGGCATCGACGTGGGCGGCACCAATACGGATGCCGTCCTGATGGACGGGCAAACCGTCGTCGCGGGCGTCAAGGCGCCCACCAGCGGCGACGTGATGACCGGCGTGATCGGCGCCCTGCGCGACGTGCTGAAGGCGGCGGACCGCACGGCGGACACCGTGGACGTGGTGATGATCGGCACGACGCATTTCACCAACGCCGTGGTGCAGCGCCGCGACCTGGCGCAGACCGCCGCCGTGCGCCTGTGCCTGCCCGCCACGGCGAGCCTGCCGCCGATGGTCGACTGGCCCGAGGATCTGCGGGCCGAGATCGGCAACGCCTGGTGGCTCGCGCACGGCGGCCACGAGTTCGACGGGCGGGTGATCTCGCCGCTGGACGAGGCGGAATTGCGCGGTATCGCGGCCGAGATCGCAGCGCGCGGCATCCGCTCGGTCGCCGTGTCGGCAAGCCGTCGGCATCCGTCGCGATCCATCACGAGGAAGCACTGCCTACCGAAGGTCTGGTGCCGCGCATCAAGCTGCTCGTATCCCATGCGGTGGATGATCTGGAATACGACGACGTCCTCGTCGCGCTCTTTCCGGTCATGCGCTCGAACGGTGGCAAGGCCGCCGCATCGAATCTCGCCGATGCGACGTCGACCAGGTCGTCCGATGGAGGTCTCCTCTCCGAGATGGCATGGCCTTCGGGTCAGGCGCAGGCCGCCGAACCGGCATCGTCGCGCACCTATGTCGCCCGTGCTACGGTCGGCGATCCGTCGCTGTTCGATCCGGCGATCGCCGCGATCCTTGCCGGGGGACTGCTCGTGTTGCTGATCGCGGCGAAGGGGCTGTTCGATGGTCCGCGCCGCCGCCTGCAGACAGCGCCTGCGAAAGACCGCGCGCCCGCGCCGTATCCCGAACCACGGCGCCGGGGATCGTGAAGAGAACCGTTGCAAGCCCGACAGAAGGTCGGGCCGCGCAGCATTCAAAGACCCTGTCCGATACGACAGCCATGCTGAAAAATCTCTCATTCGAACGGATCGGCGGCGACCTGCCGCCCGATCTGTCCCGGAGACTGCTCGTTTCCCGTTTTCGGACACGGCTCGAACGGCGTTTCCTCCAGCGCACCGGAGTGGCGAACGTTCTTCCCGACCTGATCGACAGCCCCGCAGGAATCCTGATCGGTTTCGGTGACGCCGGATTGCGCGATCTCATCGTCGACGTAGGGGCGATGTGCCAGTTCGCGGTATTGCGACGAGTGGTCGCTCAGGCCACGCTGGCGGACCTGTCGGGACGCCTCGGACTGCCTTTGGCGACGCATGATTCACGCCGCGCCACCCATGGCGAATCGCTCGATCGGGCACGGGAGATCGCCTCTCCTCATCCCGCCGGAGAAGACGAGCACGCGCTCGTGGACGCGATCCTGCGAGACGGGCTGCAATGCTGGACCTGCTGGATCCATGGCCAGGCTTCGACGCTGCGCGACTTCTTTCGCGCTCTGACGCCCGAGATTCCTCAAGGTGGCGACGATGTTGCAACGGAAGGCTGTCGCCCGAGGGATTGTCACCGCCGCGCCGCACTCTTCGCTGCGCGGCTCGATCTGGCTCGGGTGGAGCGTGAAGAGTCGATCCAGAAGGAAGCATGATGCAGGACGGGACCAATATGATCGTGCCGACCCAGCAGGAGAATGCTGCGTCGAAAGTGCTCAAGGCCCATGATTTCGAAGCCCTCGCCAATGCGCGTCAGGGGATCGAGCAGGCCCACGGAGAGGCCGCCTCGATCATCGCCGCCGCGCATGAGGAAGCCGAGGCGATCCGCTCCAAGGCGCGCGTCGATGCCGAAGTGGATCGTGCGGCGCTCGTGAACGAATATGCCGCCCGGATGAACGATCAGCTCGCCCGGACGCAGGAGACGCTGACCAACGTGATGATGACCAGTCTGCGGCGCATCCTCGACCCCGTGCCGAAGGTGGCGAAAGTCGCCGGGGCCGTCGCCTGCGCCCTGCGCGAGACCGACATCGCAGGGGGGGCCATCCTCATCGTCGCGCCTGCCCTCATGCATACCCTGCGCGAAAAGTTCGAGGAACGCGGCATTCCTCCCGAAATGCTCGAAGTGCGGGGCGATCCCGACTGCCCGCTCGAATCGAGCATCCTGCGATCGACCTTCGGCGATGTGGAACTCGGAATCGAATTCCAGATCCACGCTCTCGAACGGGGTCTGCGCGATGCGATGGCGGGACGGGAAGACCGATGAGTGCCCTTGCCGGCAGTTTCGATCGTCACGGGCCGCTTGCCAGCCTCGATCGTCTCGGTCACGCGGCCCGTTCCGTGCCTCTGCGCCCGACCGTGGGCCGGGTCTCGAAGGTTTCGGGCACCATCGTCGAGGCGATTCTCGCGGGCGGCAGGCTCGGCGAAATCTGCGCTCTCGAGCATCCCGGTCTGAACGGCGATGCGCCCCGGCTGGCCGAGATCGTCGGATTCCGGGACGGGGTCGCCCTGCTCGGGGTCATCGGAGAGATGAGCGGGCTGTCGTCGCGGACCAGGGTCACGCCCATCGGTATGCCGCTGTCCGCCCCGGTGGGCGAGGGGCTGCTGGGCCGGGTTCTGGATGGCCTCGGCTATCCTCTCGATATCCGGACCAACGGTCCGCTGCAGGTCGAGGAATGGCGTCCGGCAGACGGGATCGCCATCGACGCCCTCGCGCGGCGTCCCGTGACGGAGCCGATGCCGCTGGGCATTCCGGCCATCGATGCGTTCAATACCATCGGCGAGGGGCAGCGCGTCGGATTGTTCGGCGAGCCGGGAACCGGCAAGTCCACCGTCGTCTCGGCGCTGGCCAAGGCGGCATCGGCGGATGTCGCCGTGATCGCCATGGTTGGCGAGCGCGGTCGTGAAGTGACCGAATTCATCCAGGATACCCTCGGTCCGGAAGGGCTGGCGAAATCCGTCGTCATCGCGGCGACATCGGACCGCCCCGCCATGGAGCGCATCAAGGCGCCTTTCATCGCCGCCGCCATCGCGGAGTATTTCCGCGATCAGGGCAAGCGCGTGCTGTTCCTGATGGACAGCCTGACCCGTCTGGCCCGCGCCCAGCGGGAGATCGGTCTGGCGGCAGGCGAACCTCCGGCCCGTCGTGCCTTTCCGCCGTCGGTCTTCGCGATGATGCCGAAGCTGCTGGAACGAGCCGGGGTCAGCGCGAATGGCGGCTCCATCACCGCCTTCTACACCGTGCTGGTCGAGGATGACGGCATGGGCGATCCCATCGCCGAGGAGGCCCGCTCGCTGCTCGACGGCCATATCATTCTCTCGCGCAAGCTCGCCGAATCCGGCAAGTTTCCCGCTATCGACGTTCTGGCCAGCCGCAGTCGCGTCATGTCGCGCGTCGTGGATGCCGATCACAGCCGCGCCGCCGAACGGGTGCGCAGTCTGCTCGCGCGGTACGACGAGATCGAGCTGCTTCTCAGGATGGGCGAATACGCCCGTGGCACCGATGCCTTCACCGACGAGGCCATTGCGAAGAAGGAGCGGATGGATGCCTTCATCCATCATCCCCTCGACAAGTCGGAAGATTGGCAGACGATCAGGGAGGCGATGGCCTTTCTCGCCGCGCAACCGCAATGACCCCGTCCCAGCTCGCCGAAGCATTGCGTGTCCGCCGACGTCGGGAGGAGCGCGCGCTGGCCGCCCTGCAACGGGCGCGTCACATGCAGGCCCAGGCCGAAGGCCAGCTCGCGCAGGCGACGGGCGCGCTGGCCGCCTTCGACGCGCGCATCGAGGCAAGCCTGCGCGCCTTCGAGGAACGCGCCCGGATCGGGATCGACCCCAATCGCATCATGGGAATGCGGGCCTTCCATGCCGACCAGATGCAGGTTCGGGAAACCTTCCATGAGCCGATCGCCCTCGCGCGGACGGCGGTCGGCATGGCTGCCGATGCCGTGGCCGAGGCCCGCCTTCATTGGCAGAAGGCATCCCAAGCGGCAGAGAACTTGCAGGAACTGAACACCACGATGGCCCGGAGCGCGATGCGCGATCTGGAGCGACGGCAGGAACAGGACCGCGACGAGATCGCCGCGTCCCGTGCCACCATGAGAGAGGATGGATAACGGACGATGCTCGAACTTCTCCATCCCACACGGCTCGAGATCCGGCCTTTCACGCCGCCGGAGATACGACCCCAGGCTGCGCTCAGGAGTGCGCGCCTCGCGCGTGCCCGCCTGCCGATGCCCGTCATGGACGGCCTCGGCGTCGCGATGGTGCCCGAGGGGCGTCTCGACTGGGAAGGCGCGGGGGAGCCGGTCGATATCGCGTTCACCGTGGCCGGGGAGGTCGGCTATATCACGACGGTCACGCCGGTCATCCAGCGGATGCTCGTCCATGCCGATATCCGGATGCGCCCCGATCAACTCGACGCCGAGCTGGCGGCGATGGTGGTCGAAACCGTCCTCGCGGAACGCATCGAAACGATGGAAGCCCGTCTGGGGGGCGAGATCGCCTTCCTCGACCTCGACCGGAGCCGCGAGCGCCGGTCTCTCGCAAGCCTGCCCTTCGAGTTGCACGCAAGCGAGGGCGGCATGGTCTGGCCCGGACGCCTCCACGCCTCCACCGCTCTTCTCGCCGTCGTCGCGCGGCATTGGGAGCGGCAACCTCCCATGGAAGCGGATGTCGAGGACCTCGTCTTCACCGTCGCGTGCCGGGTCGCCTTTACCGATCTCGCATCCTCGGCGGTGCGGGCCCTCGGCGTGGGCGATGCCATGCTCTTCGATCGCATCGCCGTTCCGGGTGGCGCGGCGGTGGTGCTTGCCGAAACCCTTCATGGTGCCGCGATCTTCGACGAAGAGGGACATCTCCACCTCGCCGAACCGCTCGTTGCATCCGTACGCTATGCCTTGGGAGAATTCCTGATGACCGAAGAAGATGACCAGGACCGGCCCGTACAGGCCATCATGGATTCCGCCATCGACGATTTGCCCGTGCGCCTCGTCTTCGAAGTCGGGCGCAAGGACATGACGCTCGATGAATTGCGGTCGCTCGGTGTCGGGTCGCCCGTGCCGCTCGACCGGGCGGCCTCCTCGATCGTCCAGGTCTTCGCCAATGGTCGGCGTATCGGCGCGGGAGAGATGGTCATGATCGGCGATCAACTCGGCGTCAGAATCACGCAGTTGAACGGCAATGCCTGAGCTTAACGCCAACGTCCTTTCCCTCATCATCGTCGTGATGATGCTGGGATTCCTGCCCTTCGTGGCGGTGGGAGTGACGGCATTCGCCAAGATCACGGTCGTCCTGCTCATCGTGCGCAACGCGCTGGGGGTGCAGCAGACGCCGCCGAACATGGTGATCTACGGCATCGCGCTGGTGCTGACCGTCTATATCGCCGCGCCGATGGCGGCGCAGCTTCAGACGATCCTGACCGATCCGGCCCTGAATTTCGAGACGCTCGACGACTGGATCGCCGTCTTCGAAGAGGGAATCGTGCCGATCAAGGACTTCCTGCTGCGCCATGCGCGCCCCGACGATCGGGCTTTCTTCCTCGAGGCGACCGCTTCGGTCTGGGGGCCTGAGCTGGCGCAGGGCGTCGAGGACGATTCGCTGTCCGTCCTGGTACCGGCCTTTCTCGTCTCCGAGCTGACCCGCGCCTTCGAGATCGGTTTCCTGCTCTACCTGCCGTTCCTCGCCATCGATCTGATCGTCTCGGCGATCCTGATGTCGCTGGGGATGATGATGGTGTCGCCGATCATGATCGCGATTCCCTTCAAGCTGTTCCTGTTCGTCGCCGTGGATGGCTGGTCCCGGCTCGTGCAGGGCCTCGTCCTGAGCTATACATGATGGAAAGTCGCCCATGACCGAGGATTTCCTCGCCCGCTATCTGTTGCTCACCGCCGTGGCGAGCATGAAGAGCGCGGCCCCGCCCCTCATCATCGCCGCTCTCGTCGGCTTCGTCGTGGCCCTCTTTCAGGGCGTCACGCAGATTCAGGATCAGAGCCTGCCGATCACGCTCAAGATTCTCATCGTCGGCGCGACCTTCCTGTTCTTCGGTGCCTCGCTTGCGGCCCCCGTCGTGACCCTCGCCGACGAGGCCTTCCGCATCTTTCCCACCGCGTCGCGCTGACCGGCAGGGGAGGGGCGAATCATGCTTCAGGTCGTCCAGTTCATCCTGCCGCTCGTCGAAGCCGCAGCCCTGGCCTTCGCGCGCCCCCTCGGGTTCATCGTCGTCTTCCCGCTCTTCACCTGGCTGGGTCTGCAGGGGATGATCCGCAACGTCACCGCCATCGCCTTCGGCGCGCCGTTCCTCGCGATAATCTACGCGCAGATCGCCGATTCGCCCGAGACCTTTCCCGCCGAATACATCGTCATGCTCGCGGGCAAGGAGTTCTTCGTCGGGCTGACCCTCGGCGTGCTGCTGGGGGCACCGTTCTGGGGCGCGGAGATGGCCGGGGCCTATGTCGACGTCTATCGCGGCAGTTCGGCGGCAACGGTCGTCAGCCCCGATCAGATGGCGGAACCTCTCGTATCGGGGGCGGTGTTCTCGCTCGCACTGGTGGCGATCTTCCTCGTGATGGGCGGATTTCGCCTCGTGCTCGGCATCCTCTACGAAAGCTACGAGCTGTGGCCGTTCTTCCAGATGGTGCCGGAGATCACGGGCGATCTCTATCCCGTCTTCATCGAGCTGCTCGGTGCGGTCGCCAAGATCGCCCTCGTGCTGGGCGCTCCCCTTCTGATCGCGATGTTCGTGGGTGAGCTGGCCCTGGCCTTCACCAGCAGATTCGCACCGCAGATCAACATCTTCGACGCCATGCTGTCGATCAAGAACATCATCTTCCTCGTGATGTTGCCGCCCTATCTCTACTTTCTCGCGCGCTATTACGGGGCGGAAGTCCTCGATCTGGAGGGCCTGATCGACATCGTCCGCAAGCTGGTGGAACCATGAGCGGCGAATCATCCGAGGAAAAATCCTTACCGCCTTCCGAGAAGAAGCTGCGGGAAGGGCGCAAGAAAGGGCAGATTTCCAAGAGTACCGACATGGTGTCTGCGGTCGTCATGATCTTTCTGATCATCTATCTGGTGCTCGGCTGGCCGCTGATCGAAGGGGCATTCGAGCGGATGTTCGACACGGCAGGGGAAGCGGCGGCACAGGGCGGAACCGATTCGTGGGGGCTTGCGATCCGCGATACCTGGGGCGCGATGGGGACGATCATGCTGCCGCTCTATGCGGTTTCCGTGTTCGCGATCTTCCTTGGATCGATCATATCCAACAGGGGCATCGTCATCTCGTTCCATCCGGTCAAACCGGACCTGAAGAAGATCCATCCGGTCGAGGGCTTCAAGAAGATCTTCAGCATGAAGAACTTCATCGAGTTCCTGAAGGCTCTCTTCAAGAGCATGTTCCTCCTCTGCGTTCTCGGTCTGATCGGCTGGTTCGGGCTTCGGACGATTATGCAGGCGCCGCTCTGCTCCAGCGACTGCACCGACGACGTGCTGCTCATCGTCGTCGTGCCGCTGGTCCTCGCCGCTCTGGCCCTCTTCATCGTATCGGCGCTCGTCGACCTCACGCTTCAGAAATGGCTGTTCACGCGCGAGATGCGGATGACCCATTCGGAGATGAAGCGCGAAATGAAGGAAATCTACGGCGACCCGACCGTTCGCCGCGCGCGCAATGAAATCCGCCGCAATATCGCCACCGATTCCGAATCGGGCAAGGCGACCGGCTATCTGAAATCCCGCGTGCCGACGATGGTGATCTGTTCCGGGAATCAGATTGCCGTCGGACTGCGATATGTCTCGGGCGAGACTCCGGCACCCGTCATCATCGCCAAAGCCACCGGGGCAAGGGCGGCCATGCTCGTGGCGGACGCTGTAAATGCCGGAATTCATGTGTCGAACGATGGCGAGCTCGCAACGGCACTGGTGCAGCAGGGGCGTATCGATGCCTTCGTTCCCGAATCCCAGTTCCGGGAGATCGCCCGGATAATGAGCAGTATTTAGAGAAACTTAGTAAGAAAATTCGGCTCATTCCGGTTTTATAGCCGCATCGTTGTTGACCGATACCGGTTCGTATCGTAATGATGCACTTACGGGAAATGATGGAAGATATGTTCAGCGGTGGTACAGTGAACGAGGAACTTTCTTCCATTCTGAAGGCCGATCCGAACGGAGACGCGATGCGACGTTACCAACGTCGCCTGGCGGTTGCGCGAGAGAAGGTCGAAGGCGTTTCCCGTGGGGCGCGAGAAGATACGTCGATCAAGGCCTTGCAGGCCGGTATGGCTCTCCTCCCTGCGTTGTGGAGAGACCTTAACAGGAGATAACGATATGTCACAGAATCTTAGCAGCATCGGTCAGCAGACCGGTACGACGGGTAGTTCCGGCGACAGTGGCTCCGACGGAGCCGTCGAGTCGATGGAAGCAGCATTCGATCGCGCGATCGCCAAGGCGGCGCAGGTCACGGAAAAGCGTATGGAGGGTGGTTCCGCTCTCGATGCGGCGCGGACACGTCTGTCCAACTGATACCGGCTCTGTCGGCAGTCTTATCGCGGCAGACTTCGTCAATCGCTCCGGCGTTTGTCGGAGTCTGTTTTTTTTCGGTGTGGAGGCGGTGTCGTGAATTCCGAATCCTGTGACGTAGAGCGCGTCTGTGTTCTGAACGGAATACACCGGGGCGCAGTCATCTCGGTTGGTGAGCATTCCGTGCTCGTCGGCGGGGGTGACGATTGCGATGCACTGCTTTCCGATGAGTCGGTCGGGAGTGCGGCGATACGGATTTCGCATGATTCCCGTGGTCGCCTTTCCGCGACGGCCGTTCGGGGCGTCGTCGGCAAGAATGGTCGGACCATGCGCTTGGATCGTCCGGCGTCCTTCGGCAACGGTTCCACGATAACACTGGGCGACGTGAAGATCGTTGCGGGAAAGAATGCCTCGGATGCCCGGCATTCCGTAGATCGCCGCGCCCGGAAGCGTACCTTGTTGAGTTGGGGGAGTGTCTGTGTTGTGTCCCTCGCCTTGTTTGGCCTGTTCGGTGCCGTAGGCGGCTCCGCCGATGCCTATAATGCCTCCAGACTGGATGACCGGACGACGTCGTCCTCGAGCCTCGTCCGCCGTGTCGAAGACCCGATGCCTGCCCTGCGGCGCGCCATCGAGCAGAACGACCTGTCGGGTCGTGTGACGGTGCAGCGCAAAGCGTCCGGCCAGGTGATCGCGACCGGTGCCGTCTCGGCGGTGGAACGGGATCGCTGGAACCGGATCGTCCGGTGGTTCGACGGTCGGTACGGGGACCGCGCGGCACTCGAGTCGCGTGTGACGCCGAGATCGGACGGGATCGTCCTGCCCTTCGAGATCGTGTCGATCCTCGCATCGCCCAATCCGCGTATCGTCATCCAGAACGGGGACGTCTTCCCTGTCGGGTCGATCCTGCCCGGAGGATGGGCCGTGGATCGCATCGCGGACATGACCGTGGTTCTCACGCGCGAGGACAGGGAACTTGCTATCGATTTCTGACCTTCCGTGCTCCTTTTCCGGCGCGATAATTGCTTGGAAAGGGGTCGGGCCATACGGGAAGGGCACATGCTCTTCGCCAGATTCGTTGAACTTCACAACGATGGAAACGACCGGGGCGCGTTCGGAAGGATCCATACCATGAGTGACATCAAGTCCCCGGTTCCCCGCATTCATATCGGCAGGGCCATACCGTCAGGCTCCGCGCCGAATCGGCAAGCCCTCGATCGCCTCCGTTCCAGCACGCCGTCCGATGTCGGTCGGGACAGCAATGCCCCGACGGATCGACAGCCGGTCGCGACCGTGCTCGTTTCCGAGTTCATCGCTCCTCCGCGCGAGACCTCGGAATGGCTCGGCAATCCGGCGATGCCGGCGGCTCTTGCCGCCGTATCGGTGGAACTTGCGCCCGGTGGCGTCGCCTCGTCCAAACGCAATCAATACGTCGCGAGCGTCGTGGAGACCCATCTCGCTGCGCGCAAGCGTCTGGCCCGTCACCTCAACGCCCTGCTGCGCGCATGAGAGACTCGCTCGCCCGCGTAACGCCCCTTCGCGCCGTCGAATCGGAAGCGAAGGGCCGGTCCCTCCACGCACTCGGAGCCTTCTACCTGCGTCAGGGTTTTCCGAAACAGGGACTGTCGCTCCTGCTGGCCGCGCGCGATTACGGCGTGCGCAACGCGGCCCTGGATCGCGCCATCGCCCAGGCCTACCTGCTGAGCGGTGCTCCGAAACAGGCGCTGCAGATCCTCGACACGCTCGAGGATCATCCCGAGAGTCAGGAGTTCCGCGACAGTGCCGATGTCCTGCGCAGTCGCGCCCTTCTGGCCCTCGGCCGGGTCGATGAAGCCCGCGCCGTCTTCGCACGGGGAGGTCGCAGATGATCGGTTCCCTCCATCGCGGTCTCAATGCCGTCGGCAAACGTCAGGATCTCGTCGTCGTCATCCTCCTGGTGACGGCCATCCTGATGATGATCCTCCCCCTGCCGACATGGCTGGTGGACGTCCTGATCGCCGTGAACATCGCGGGAGCGGTCCTCCTGCTGATGATGGGTCTCTATCTCAAGAGCCCGCTGGAATTCTCGACATTGCCTTCCGTGATCCTCATCATCACGATCTTCCGGCTCGCCCTGTCGATCACCACCACCCGTCTCATCCTGCTCAATGCCGATGCCGGGGCGATCATCGAGACCTTCGGTCAGTTCGTGATCGCGGGCGAGATCATCGTGGGTCTCGTCGTCTTCCTCATCATCACCATCGTGCAGTTCGTCGTCATCACGAAGGGGTCGGAGCGCGTGGCCGAGGTTTCCGCCCGCTTTACCCTCGATGCCCTGCCCGGCAAGCAGATGTCCATCGACAGCGATCTCCGGAACGGCGATATCGACCAGACCGAAGCCCGCCTGCGCCGCCGTACCATCGAACAGGAAAGCCAGTTCTTCGGCGCGATGGACGGGGCGATGAAGTTCGTGAAGGGCGATGCCATCGCCGGTCTGGTCATCGTCGCGGTCAACCTCGTCGGCGGCATCGCCATCGGCATGGTGAGCCACGGCATGGAGGCCGGAGAAGCCGTCGAGACCTATTCGCTGCTGACCGTCGGTGACGGTCTCGCCGCCCAGCTCCCCGCGCTCTTCGTGTCGCTTGCCGCCGGGGCGGTCATCACCCGCGTCGCGACCGACGAGAACGAGAATCTCGGCGCCGACATCACCCGCGAAATGATATCCAGCACCATCGCGCTGCGCGTGGCCGCCGTGATCCTCTTCGTGATGATGTTCATTCCCGGTTTCCCCTGGTACGTCTTTCTCGTCCTCTCGCTCGGCCTGATGGCCATCAGCTTTTCGGAGCGTCTGAGCCTTCTCATGTTCGGAAACGACGAGGAGGAGGAGACGGAGGCGGAGCCGAACCTGCTCGACAGCGTGGGACTGGAGAAGAGTCCCTTCGTCGTCCGCATCAACCCGTCCCTTCTGGACGACGAGGCCAGGGCGATCTTTACCGAGGAATCGCGCGAGGCCACGCTCGGGATCGGGGCCGAGATCGGGCTGCCCATCCTGCCCCCGCGCCTGGCAGACGATCCGTCCCTCTCCCTCGACAGCGTGCGCGTCGATCTCGATGAAGTGGTCGTCGCAGGGTTCGTCATCGACCCCGACCGTCTGGCGGTCGATATCGATGCGGATACGCTGACGCTCGCCGATGTGGCGTTCGAGGCGGCGGGCAATCCGCCTTCGGGGTTCCGCAACCTGCACTGGATCGATCCGGCAGGGGAGCGCGTGCTGAAAGAGCGGGGCTTCGACGTGCTGACGCCGCTGGAGGCCCTGTTGATCGGTACCCGTACGGCACAGCAACGTTTCGCGTCCCAGTGCATCGGTGTGCAGGAGGCGCGCTCGGCCCTCGTCGGGATGGCGAATCATTATCCCGATCTGGCCTCCGAAGTGCGAGACCTCCTGCCGCTGAACAAGATCGCCGAGGTGTTCCGCCGTCTCGTGGATGAAGGCGTCCCGATCCGCAATCAGCGCCTGCTGCTCGAAGCACTCGCCGAATGGAGCGCGAAGGAACAGGATCCCGTCGTGCTGACGGAATACGTCCGCACGGCCCTGAAGCGCCAGATATGCAATGCGCTGGCAGGGGAGGATCGCGTGATCCCCGTCTATCTGCTCGACAACGCCGTGGAAGATGCGCTCCGCAATGCCGTGCGGCAGACGACGGTGGGGGAGTATCTCGCGCTGGACGACAACGTGTCCGCCGCGCTCGTCGAGGCGATCCGCGACAACCTGCGAGTGCCGTCGGAGGGGGGGACACCGCCCATCGTCCTCTCGTCGCTCGATGTTCGCCGGTTCGTGCGGAGCCTGATGAGCAACAACGGGATGCGCGATACGGCGGTGCTGTCCTATCAGGATCTCTCCACGGAGTTCACGATCACGCCGCTCACGACGATCCTGTTGCCGGAACTCGATTATCCCGCTGCCGCAGAGTAACGCCGCTTTACACGAAACCGTGAAGCCGATACCGTGCCAGAACGGGATTTGCGTAGATTTTGTGTACGAAACGGGGACGGTACGATGAAGGCGGCAGGATTTGGATCGACGGAGGCTGCGCAGGGACGTTGTCGCGGAGGAAGTCGTTTCGGGAGCGTTCTCGGTCAGAACGAAGGATCGAGGGACACGGCGCGGAACAGCCGTTCCAAGGACGGCGGACCTCGGGATAACGCGGCGACCCGCAAGGACCAGTCCCCGGCGGGGCGCGTCTCCCATCGGCACGGCACGCCCCCCGTGAATGCGGATGCCCAGCGTCAGTTGAAGGCCCTGCTCGAAGAGGTCCGGAACGTCCTGAACGGTATCGTCGAACTGGTGCTGCCCGGTGGTGGCGCGGCCGATTTCTCGAAACCCTCCACCGATGCGGGCCAGCCGCTTCGCCGGTTCATCCCGTCGAATTACGAGGACGGGCGCAGCGCACCTGCCGGAGCCGATGCGCCGGGCGCGCGCGAGATTTCCAATGCCGTCTCCGCGACGACCGGCGAGAAGGGCAACGCCGCCAATGCCAGCGATCTGTTCTGGCTCTGGGGACAGTTCCTCGATCACGACATCGATCTGGTCAAGACCGGCGACGCTTCCCTGCCGATCTCGATACCGGAGGGCGATACGACCTTCGATCCGGCCAAACCCCTGCCGTTCCATCGTTCGGATTCCACGACCAACCTGCTTGGTGCGGAGCAGCAGATAAACGTCATCACCGCCCTGATCGACGGCTCGAACATCTACGGCTCCGACGCCGAGACGACCGCCTCCCTGCGCAGCGGCGAGGGCGGGCGGCTGTCGATGCAGGACGACGCCACGCTTCCCACGGACGAACGCGGCTTCTATCGCGCGGGGGACGAGCGGGTGAACGAGAATATCGGCCTGACCTCGATGCATACCCTCTTCGCGCGCGAGCATAATCGCGTGGCCGATACCCTTTCGGCGGAAAATCCCGATTGGTCCGATCAGCAGATATTCGATGCCGCGAGGACGCAGGTGACGGCGACGCTGCAATCGATCACGGTCAACGAGTTCCTGCCGATCCTGCTCGGTGGCGACGGGATCGGAGCCTATGACGGCCCCGTGGCGGGACTGGACGCGCAGGTATCCAACGTCTTTGCCGCCGCCGCCTATCGGTTCGGCCATTCCATGGTTTCCGACGCCATCACGCCGGTGGATGCCGGGGGACAGGCTGGCGAGAGCATCTCGCTCAAGGATGCGTTCTTCAATCCCGCCAAATTCGAGGAAACCGGGATCGACGCGATCCTGCGCGGGTTTGCCTCCAACGAAGCGCAGGCGATGGATACGGAAATCGTGGACAGCCTGCGCAATTTCGTCCTCGACGGCCCGAACGGTCCCCGTCTCGATCTCGCCGCCCTGAACATCCAGCGCGGACGCGATCACGGTCTGCCGACGCTGAATCAGGCCCGTCAGGCGCTGGGCCTCGCGCCCATCACCTCCTTCGACGATCCGGCCTTCCGCGACGGGGCCGGGGCGCGGCTCGCCAGCGTCTACGATTCGCCGGACCAGATCGATCTCTGGGTCGGGTTGCTGGCCGAGAAGCCGACCGGCGACGGTCTCGTCGGTCCCACCCAGAGCATTATCCTCCGGGATCAGTTCACCCGGCTGCGCGACGGCGATCCGAACTGGTACGCCAATGCCCTGCCGGCGGATTCGGTCGCGGAGATCGAGGCCACGTCGCTGGCCGATATCATCGAGCGGAATACCGGGGTCGATGCGCCGTCCGATACCGCGATGACCCTTCCGGTCTTCTCGTAGGACCGCGCGCCCGCTTCTGCGGGCGCGCACGAGCCGGGTCAGGCCGCCGCGAAGCGCCGCGCGACCCAATCGTGGAAGTTATGCGTCGGCGCGTCCATCGCGGGCGAGAACTTGCCGCCGTCGAAGAGGTCGCCGCTGCGGCCCTTCTGCATCCCCTCGACCACGCCGATATCCTCGACGAAGATCTCCTTCCAGAGCGCCGCGTTCTTCACGCGCAGGTCGGCGTAGTCGTCGCCGGTCATCTCGGGCGATGCGTAATAGAGTTCGATATGCTCGACCGTCTCCATCGGTCCCTTCGCTTCCAGCAGGATCGCGAAGCTGTGGTCGCGATGCACGCCGAACAGGACGTTCGGATAGAAGGATACGTATTCCGCGCCCGTATCCCATTTCGCCGATAGCCCCGCGAAATTCGCGAAAGCGCGCCCGTCGTCGCTGAGGTCGGGATCGTAGACGACCGTTCCCTGACCCGAAAACTGCCGTGGCTCGACGATGTCGTAATGATCTTCCAGCCGCGAATAGCTGTTCAGCCCCGGATGCACCCATGGCAGGTGATAGGCTTCGCAGTAATTCTCGACCGCCAGCTTCCAGTTGGTCTTCACCTCGAGCTTGAACGACGAATCCGGGCCGCCATGATAATTCGGCTGCTCCAGTTCCGCCCAGCGGTCGAGCAGGGTTGCCGCGTGGTCCTCGAAAGGCGGGGCCTTTCCGTCCATGTTGACGAAGATGACGTCGCGCCAGACCCGGCTGCGGATCTCGATCAGGCCCAGCTCGTCGCGCTTGATCGCCTCGTGGGCGTTCTGTCCCGGCCCGCCCACATGCGGTGTCGCGCGCAGCTTGCCTTCGAGATCGTAGCACCACGAATGATAGGGACAGCGCAGCGCGCCCTCGATCTTCTTCGGCTCCTCCAGCAGGATCATGCCGCGATGACGACAGGCATTGAGGAAGACGCGGACCTCGTCGTCCTTGCCCCGCACCACGATCAGTTCGCTGCCGCAGAAGCTCATGGGCCGCGCATCGCCCGGCTCCGGCACATCCTTGGCAAAGCCGAGGCCCGCCCAGGTGGCCGCGAAGACCGCGCGCCGTTCCGCCGCGAAGGTGTCTGCGTCGGTATAGTAATGGTTCGGCAGGCCGCGCGCCGTCTCGATCGGGCCGCTCACGGCATCGAGCATCGACTTGTCGTGGATCGTCATCGTCGTCTCCCTCGCTGCGGGACGCAATCGCCCGTATCCTGACGCTGTACCCATAGTCTCTGGCGGTCTGGTACGGACTCGACCTTTTCGCCGATGAAAACGGCGATCCACCCCTTTTCCCGCAGCGCCAACGCGCGTAGACAGCGCGCATGATAACGATCCGAAATCTCAATTTCGCCATGGAGGGCAAGCCGCTCTTCGAGGGGGCCAGCGCCTCCGTCCCCCCCCGCACGACCGTCGGTGTCGTGGGGCGCAACGGCTGCGGCAAGACCACGCTGTTCCGCCTGATCCGGGGCGAGCTGGCCCTCGATGGCGGCGATATCGATATCCCGAAGAACGCCCGCATCGGCGGTGTCGCGCAGGAGGCCCCGGCGAGCGGCCAGACCCTGCTCGAAACCGTGCTGGCCGCCGATACCGAACGCGCCGAACTGATGGTGCGGGCCGAGACGGCGACGGACGCGACGGAGATCGCCGATATCCAGACCCGGCTCGTGGATATCGACGCCCATTCGGCGGAGGCGCGGGCCGCCTCGATCCTTCAGGGCCTCGGCTTCGACAAGGAAGCGCAGAACCGTGCGTGCTCGGAGTTCTCCGGCGGGTGGCGGATGCGGGTGGCGCTCGCCGCCGTGCTGTTCTCCGCGCCCGACCTGCTGCTGCTCGACGAGCCGACCAACTATCTCGATCTCGAAGGCACGATCTGGCTGGAGAACTTCCTCGCCCGCTATCCCCATACCTGCCTCATCATCTCCCATGACCGGCAATTGCTGAACCGGGCGGTAAAGGGCATCCTCCACCTCGCCGACGGGTCGCTGACCTATTACAAGGGCGGCTACGACGCCTTCGACTCGATGCGGCAGGCACGGCTGGAGCAGCAGGTCGCCGCCAAGCGCAAGCAGGACATGCAACGCGCCCATATCCAGAAATTCGTCGATCGCTTCCGCGCGCAGGCGACCAAGGCGCGGCAGGCCCAGTCGCGCCTGAAGATGCTCGAACGGATGAAGCCCATCGCGGCGCTGTCCGAGGACGCGGTCGCCGGATTCAACTTCCGGACGCCCGAAGAACTTCCCCCCCCGCTGATCGCCATATCGGAGGGGACGGTCGGGTATGACGGCACGCCCGTGCTCGGGAAACTGAACTTCCGGCTCGATCAGGACGACCGCATCGCGCTGCTCGGGGCGAACGGGCAGGGCAAGTCCACGCTCTCGAAGCTGGTCGCGGATCGTCTCGACCTGATGGACGGGACCGAAACCCGTTCGAAGAAACTGCGCATCGGCTATTTCGCGCAGCACCAGCTCGACGAGCTGCACGAGGACGAGACCCCGATCCAGCATATCGCCCGTCGGTTCCCCGAGGAGACGCCATCCAAGCACCGCGCCCGTCTGGGCGTGGCGGGGTTCGGCGCGGATGTGGCGGAGGTCGAGGCGCGTCGCCTCTCCGGCGGACAACGCGCGCGGCTGCTGCTGATGCTGGCCACGCTGGATGCGCCGCATCTGCTCATTCTCGACGAACCGACCAACCATCTCGATATCGAGAGCCGCGAGGCCCTGATCCATGCGCTGAACGATTACGGCGGGGCGGTGATCCTCGTCAGCCACGACGCGCATCTGGTCGAGATGGTCGCGGACCGCTTCTGGCTGGTCCATGACGGGCGGGTAAAGCCGTATGACGGCGATATGGCCGATTACAAACGCTTCCTGCTGAATCAGCGCGGCGCGCCCGGTCCGGTGGAGGACAAGCCGGCGAAGGCCGAAGCAAAGCCCGCGAAGGCACAATCCAACAAGGCCGCGCCCGCCGCCCGCCGCTCGCCCGCGAACCTGAGAGCCGATGCCGAGAAATGCGAGGCGCGGGTCGTGGCTCTCCAGAAGATGCTCGACCGGATCGACGAGCGACTCAACGAAATCGCGCTTTCCGACACCATCTCTCCGACCGATCTGGAGAAGCTCGGCATCAAACGTGCCGAGATCGTCGAGGGCTATGAGCGGGCCGAGGAGATGTGGATGCGTGCATTGGAGCAACTCGACACGGTCGCGTGATACACCCGTGTCGTTCTGGTGCGTAAATCATTGATTAACAATAGATTACCGACGTCGGTGAAGATCTTTTCATCCGTTAACCCTCGGACGCCAGGGCGCGGCCAACGGGCATTTCGATGTCGGTCGGAAATATGGGGGCCGACCCATTTCGGGAAAGGGCATCCGCGCCGGGAGTTGGCATCCGGGGTGCAATGTTGGGGATACGAAACGTAACCCGGCACGGAGAAACAGACATGACCCGCAAGATCCTCACCGCACTCAGCATCGCCGCCGCGACCATGCTCGCCGCATCCACCGCATCGGCCACCGTCTTCTACAAGGACTACCATGAAGCAGGCGTCTGGAACGCCTATGACGATGTGGCCCAGACCTACTCGATGAAGTTCAAGGACGATGGCTCGAAGGACGGTTTCTGGCTCGTGGTTTCCTCGGGCGAGAACCCGAAGACCAATGCACAGGAATACGCCATCCTGTATGGCGACCGTGCCGCGAACCGGATCACCGCCTATGCCTACGATGGCGAGAACAGCAGGGACAGCTACAAGACGGGCAGCTTCCTGGGCACGTTCGACGGCGCTTTCTCGCAGGCCGGAAGTCATCCGACCTATGGCTACGACATGACGATGTTCTCGCTCGACGTCGCGGCCATCAATGCGGCCTTCGATACGGCGGACTGGGACGGCGTTCAGCTCGGTGAGCAGGCCGGTATCTGGTTCCACCAGTCTTCGGGAACGCAGTTCGCCTATGACGACACGACCGGCCGGATCACGGATTTCGATATCGGTGGCCAGATGTGGCTCGACCGCGCATTCGATGCGACGGGTCAGGCCGGGTGCCCTCCGACGTCCACGAACTACTTCTGTGGCCCGTCGACGCAGCTTACGCAGGGTAATGGCACTACCGGTAACGACAGTGGTGCAGTCCCGGCACCGGGCGGTCTTGCCCTGATCCTGCTCGGTCTTGCCGGTTTCGGCTTCCGCCGCCGCGCCTGATCCGCAGCCGATACGAGAGACGATGAGCCTCCGGCGTCATGCCGGGGGCTTTTTTCGTGTGACATCCATGCCAAATAAACCGCGCCCTGAAAGGTTCGCATTCATAATGATGTGGTCAGATAGCGGGATGCAACCCCGGCACGGAGAAAGATACGATGACCCGCAAGATCCTGACGGCCTTGAGCATCGCCGCAGCGACCATGCTCGCCGCCTCCACCGCATCGGCTACCGTCTTCTACAAGGACTACCACGATGCAGGCATCTGGCACGCCTATGACGATCAGGCCCAGACCTACTCGATGAAGTTCAGCGACGATGGCTCGAAGGACGGCTTCTGGCTCGTCGTCTCCTCGGGCGAGAACCCGAAGACCAATGCACAGGAATACGCCATCCTGTACGGCGACCGTGCCGCGAACCGGATCACCGCCTATGCCTACGATGGCGAGAACAACCGGAACAGCTACAGGACGGGCAGCTTTCTGGGCACGTTCGACGATGCGTTCTCCGAAGCGGGACAGCATCCGACCTATGGCTACGACATGACGATGTTCTCGCTCGACGTCGCGGCCATCAATGCGGCCTTCGATACGGCGGACTGGGACGGCGTTCAGCTCGGTGAGCAGGCCGGTATCTGGTTCCATCAGGCCCAGGGTACGCAGTTCGGCTATGACGACGCGACGGGCCGGATCACGGATTTCGACATCAGCGGCCAGATGTGGCTCGACCGGGCGTTCGACTCGACGGGACAGGCAGGGTGCCCTCCGTCATCGACGAACTATTTCTGCGGTGCGGGAACACAGCTCGCCCAGGGTAACGGGATCGCCACCGGTGGCGGCAGCATCGGCGGCGGTAGCAGCGGCAGCGGTTCGGTGCCTGCGCCGGGCGGGCTTGCGCTGATCCTGATCGGCCTGGCCGGGTTCGGTCTGCGTCGCCGCGCGTAAACCGCTGCGTCCGTCACGCGGGAAGCCTCCGGTCCTCGTGCCGGAGGCTTCTTCTTGTGATCCGATCGGAGGCGATCTAACCCTTGGTTCTCTCTTTCGCCTCCGGCACGAGGACGAACCCATGGATCCGGTCAAGCGCCCGCCCACGACACCGCTCTGGAAGAACCCGGAGTTCGTCGTCTCGCAAATCCTCATGGTCGGCGCGACGATCATCGGGGTCTATCTTGCCGCCAACGAGGGCTTTCGCAAGGCAGTGCAGTTCCAGTTGCTCGATGCCGACCGCGCCGCGTATCGGCACATGGTCGCGCTGCGCGACGAAATGGCCTTCAATGCCGAGACGATCGCCGCGTTCGCCGCGACCTATCGCGAAAGCGGGGCGAATATCCACGATCAGTTCCTGCCGCCCGTGCGGACCTTCGTGTGGGACTCCTCCTCCGAGCATCCGTCCATGTTCGAGATGCCGCCCGAGGTTCTGGGCGGCGCGACGACGATCTACGACGAATTGCGCGGACAGATGGCACGGGGCGGACGCGGCCCGGATCGACGGATCGAGCTGCTCAGGGCATTCGAGACGGAATCCGTGCGGATCGAGGACGTCATGCTCCCGGCCTTCGACCGGCACCTCCGGGCGCTCGAAGCGAGGATGGAGAGTAACGGGATGCGGCTGGACTGACGCGCCCGGTATCGCGATCAGGTACGGTCACGCGGCATCGGAAAGTATGGGGGTTCCGCGCCCGTATAGTCGGGAAGGGTGTCGGGAACCATGATCTCCGGGCCGTTGCGCCTGGCCTCGCGCGCAAGCCATTCGACGACACCGGGGCGCTTGCGCATGGCCCCGTCGGATTTCGGCGTGACCCGGCCATAGATCGGATTCTCGCGAGAGGCCGATCTCCCATGACCGAAGACCCATTCCATATTGCCATAGGTCGCGGGATCGCGCCCGTCGAATGAGAGCCGGTCGTTGAGATAGCAGGCGGTGGACCACGCCGTTCCGGGGTCCGGCGTCCATTCGATGATCTTCTTGCCCCAGTACATGCGCAGATTGTTGTGCATGTATCCGTCGCACAGGAATTGCCGCTGTGCCGCATTCCACGTCTCGTCCTCGCTGCGCCCGTGGATCAGGTCGTCCAGCGAAAGGAGCGCGGGGCGCGGATCGTCGGCGTGCTCGACCAGGGTCTTGCGCGCGGCGTCCGGGACACTCAGCCATGACGTCGGCGCGTCGCGGACGGTCGGACGATAGGCGAACCATTCGCGCCAGGTCAGCAATTCATCGAGATATTTCCATTTGCAGTCCGACGGTGCATCGGATGCGGCGACCTGCCGGGCGATCTCGCGCGGGCCGATCATCCCGAAATGCAGATAGGGCGAGAGCATCGAGGCCGAGGCATCGTCCGCCGGATTGTTGCGCCGCCAGCGATAGACCGGCAGCACTTCCCGGATCATCTGCTCCATCATCTCGTCGAGCCGATCCTGCGATGCCTCGAAGAACGCGACGGGAGGCAGACTGTGATCGATGCGGCATTCCGCGATCCATGCGCGCAGGGTCGCGTCGTCCTGCGCACCCAGCCGGTCGGGCGTGAAACAGAGCGGCCCGTCATAGGGCGGCAGGGCCGGAGCGATGTCGTCGGGCAGGGCGAAGGCCCCGGTGCGCAACGGCTTGTGCGCGCCCCGGAACCATTTCGTCGTGTCGATGCCGTCGGGCAGCAGCGACAGCGGCACCATCCGGTTCGTATCCACGGCCCAGACCGGCGCGTCCGTCTTGCCCGCGAAACGATCCGCCTGCCATCGTGCCACGAACAGCGGCTGGTCGTCGGTCACGACGCAGGCGGCATCCCCGGCCAGCCGGTAGACCAGTCCGCGCTCCTCGTGGGAGGGGCGCATGAGATAGGTGACGCAGGCGATCCCGCGTCTTTCCAGCCCTCGCTCCAGCGTGGCGCTCGCCCCGACGAGGAAGTGATGCAGGCGATCTGAGGCATAGGGATAGTCTTCGCGGATGCCATGATACACGAGGCAGGGCAGCCCCATCTCGTTGGCCATGGAGACCGCCAGATCGATGGCCGGATTGTCGCTCGCGCGCAGGGTCTGCTGAAGCCAGCACAGCACGTATCGACGGTCGGGGCGCGGGGCATGATCGTTGAGTGCCCGGAGGCGCGGCTTCAGGGCAGGTGGCAGATCATCGAGCATTCACGGTCCTCTGTGCGGAAAACCGATCGTCGCCCGCTCCGACGAGATAGATGGCGAGGCCGAAAGGTCGAGCCTCGATCCCGTGGTGCCGGCATCTTCGGGCCATTCCGATGCGATGTCGACAGGGCAGGGGGCCTGCAGCGTGAACGCAAGACGCCGCCCCGAAGGGCGGCGTCCCGATGGATCAGTTGGCTGCGGAAGGCGTGGGAAGCGGCGGTGCATCGCTTCGGGCCGGTCCGGAACCGGCGGCATTCCCGCCTCCGCCACCACCGCCGAGCAAGCCTCCGACGGTCCCGGCGATGCCGAGACCGGGACTGGCCATGCCCCCCACGGCTCCGGCGATCCCGCTGCCGGTGCCCTGACCGCTCGACTGGGACGTGGTCCCCGGATCGGTGTTCGGGTTCGGACCGGATTGCAGGCCGATAGCCTGCGAATCCAGACCGATATCGGTCGAGATGATGCCGGCACGCTCACGGTGCGGCGTCAGCGAGTCGCTCTGGGTGAGGGCGCGTTCGCAATGCGGAGCGCACTGGTAATTCGAGATTTCGCCGCCATTGTTGAGGACGACGCGCTTCGTGCGGGGCTCGCGGACGAAGACCTCGTAGGTCACGATCTCGTTGCCCTGCTTGTCGAGCACGATGATGTTGGTCGAGCCGATGGTCCGTGCAGAGACGAACAGCGTGTCGTTGCCCAGTACCGTCACGTCCGCGATCAGCGGGTTGCCGACGAGGATGGTGCCTGCGGGCCGTTCGAGGCGCACGCGGCGCATGTGGTCGGAGAGGATGACGAGACATTTCTCGCCCGTGGTCGCTCCGCCGCAGGCATGGCTCTGTTCGTAGCCGAACTGCGCGTTTCCGCCATAGCGGTTCTCGTCGTAGAAACCGTCCTTCACCGTCTCGGTGACGATGGGCATCGGTTGCGCCATCATCGGCTGGGTATAGGTTTCCATCACCGGCGGCGCAGCGGCGGTGAAGGTCGTCACCGTGGTTTCCACCACCGGTTCGGCGTTCGCGTAGGAATCCGATGACCCCGCGAACGCGGTCGAAGTAAAGCCCGCTACCGCTACGGTCGCAAGCAGTGCCATGCTCAGATTACGATGCATTGTATCTGCCTTGTTCGAGGAACATTCCATATTCGATGACGGCGATTATGCACGAACTGCTTTGACAGCCGGTTAAGCGGGCGGGGATTTGTCGCGGTGTGCCCCGGTTGCGCGCATCCCCGATTCCGGGACGATGCCTGTCATCCGTTGGTAGTGTCTCAGTTTGAATTTTCTTTTTTCGTCTTGTAGGGGCCGCGCTTTTTCGGTGCGGGTGCGTTCGCGTCAATCAGGCCAACGATGAACTCCATGTCTTGCAGCGTGTCAGATACGCCAGCGGCCATTGCTGGCGTCATTTTCAGCGTCTTGTGGATACGCACAAAGTTGTAGTGAACGAAGTAGAGCGACAGCATGTGAAGGTGGTTTTCGATTTTCTTGCTGAACGCATTGGTCAGGCGGGTGAAGCGGCGCATCCCCATCCGCATTGTGAGGTTCTGGCGCTCGACATAAGAGGTTGAGATTTTCGATTCTTGCGGCGATCCCTGTATGCGCGTCTTGCGGATGCCTTCGCATGTAGCAGGGCTATACCGTTTCTCAGGCGTCTTACCGCCGTCAGGGCCGTACAGCTTAATCAGCATGGCGTAATCTACATCGGCACCGAAAGCGCCTTCAACGGCCTCCAGATACGGCTTGTGGCCGTCTGTGGTAAGCTGGACGCGGTTCGTGATGCGGAACGCCAGATCATTCATGAACTCCGCTGCGGTCGATGCTGAGCGGTCGCCGACCTCATAGGCGAGGATCATCTTGCTCTCAGCTTCAATTGCCGTCCACGTCCACACGTCGCCTGCGCCCTCTGGGGCGGACTTGGCTTCTTTGACGTTCTTCGCCTTGGCATAGCAGAACGACCAGATTTCGTCGCACTCAACGCGGGTCGCCTTCACATCGCGAACCGTCTCATCGTGATAGATGGCGCAGGCGTTACCAGCGTCGACTAGCAGCTTTGTGACCGTATTGATGGATACGCCAGTTACGCGGCTGATGGATCGCATGGACGACCCTTCAACAAGCATGCTGAGGATCGTCACACGGGTTTTGATGGGCAATTTGTTCATGCCCTTTTTATGCTTTTTTCAAGCGCCTTTATCAAGCATTAATTTCAGTTTGAATTTTCGCTTGATGGCTCTTCGTTGCCCTTGTTGGGGTTTGCCGGGCTTCTCTTTCGCTTTGCCGCACCTCCGCTTCGCCCCTTAGGCGTATCGCCTTGGCTATCTGCCCCCCGACCTTCATCCAGTATTTCTGATGCAGTGTCCGCTGGGACGTTTTCTTCATCTGTGTCGCTTTCAGCATCTTGCTCGCATCCTTCATCTTCTAACGCATCACTAACAGCCGCAATAATTCCAGTACTAGAGGGCTTATGGGTAAGTTGAGAAATGAACCCAACTAAGTTGTATAGTTCATCTGTGGGGTCGCCAATACACTTGAAAAGCGTTTTGGCTTCATCGCGATCAATTATGAAATCATGTGATGGATACTCACTTACAAGCCTTCTAACAGAATCTTGACGCGCATTTTCAGAGATTTTCGCCAGTCGGGAGCCGTATTCGGTGGCTACTGATAAATCACGATAGTCGCTGCCGATAACGTCTGGATTCAACTGCGCAAACACTGGCGACATTAAATCAGACGTCATTTTTGACGCTATGTCCGCAGCCAGTCTAAACGACACTAATCCGCCAGAGGCAACCTTGATATTCATCATATGATGAGAAAAAAGATCAAAGGATTCGCTAGCTAGCGCCTCAAACGCTGATCGCGTCAAAAGGCCGCTTTTCCTGTTCCCAATCTCGTCCTTGTCGAGCAACTGTACATCAAGTGGGCCAAGTTCAGAAAAAACATCCATTATTATTTCATGAGCACCTAGCGCTATTATTGTTCCTGCGCTTTTGCAAACGCTCGGCGTGAAAATGAAAAATTTTTCATATGTTGTCTGCATTAATCGGGCGATTTGATAGGCACTATTCGCAAGGCCACCATAGGTAACCAAGATTAAAATACAGTTTTTATTTTCCGTAGTTGGGTTGGTCGCGGACACAGCCTCAACTAACTGCGCAAAGCCGTCTTCAGATATGGGGGCATTATACAGAAATATGTCAGCCTCATAAAGAGATTGCACACTGCGTATGGCGTCATAATACGCCTGCTGTTCTGGACTGATAGTCACTCCTGATGGCCCCAGCGCAACTTTGCGGCTCTGCGTGCTACCCGGCGACGCTCTGTTGACGTCATGGATTCTGAACGCGCCTTAGCACCTGCCAGCCCGCTCTCGCGCTTGGCAGGCTGCTCTAGTGAAGTATCTTCAATCTCACCCGTCGCGATTCGCGCAACATGCACCGCACAGCCTATCGCATCCGCCGGGCGCTTTTGGCCCATTGGTCCTTTTGGCATGGTATCATTCTCCCCGTCTCGCACCAGTCCGCCGCATTGTCATCCGTGCGTGTTACCAGTGTGTTGCCATTGACACTGGCATATATGTTCAAAAACGACAAGAACGAGGCAAAAGCGGATTCAGGCTGCGTTGATTGACCTCAGTACACGTGTACACAAGAATGCACCGTGCGTACATATAAAGAACATTTCAAACTGAGACACTACCCATCCGTTAACGGCCCGTAAGGGATGACAGGGGATGAGGGTACCGTCCGCCGATGGAGGAAGCGTGAGTTGCGGTGAGGGGGCCGTATTCCGCACGTTGTTCCGTACGCCGGAAATAATTCTTCGAGAGGTTCCGCTTTTCATGACCCGTTCGTCACTCGCCATCGCCCTCCTGGTGCTCGTCGGATGCGCCGAGAGGGTCGTTCCCCCGACCGATCTGCCGCGTGTCTCGATCCCCGATGCGATGCCGCAGAATCGGATGGCCCCGGATCAGGCCCTCGCATCCTCCTGCAATGCCCGCCCCGAAAGGGCCTTCGGGTCTCGGGTATCGGCGGGCGCGGTGGATATCGCGTTGCTGGACCGCGCGATCCTCTATCGGAGCAATCGCGCCCGGTGTCGCATGGGCCTCGATCCTCTGGCACCGGACCCGCGCCTGCGCGAAACCGCGACGGTCCACAGTGCGGATATGGTGCGGCTGGGCTTCTTCGATCACGTCTCCCCGGTTCCGGGACGGACGACCATGGGCGACCGCCTCAAGGCAGGCGGCGTCGCCTATCGCACGGCGGCGGAGAATCTGGCGACGGCGCAGCGGCTGGAGATGGCGGATGGCCAGCCGGTCTATCCGCTGGGGCAGGGCCGCTGTGCCTACAGCTTCACGCCGAAGGGCAAGCGCGTACCGATCCGCACCTACGATTCGCTGGCGGAGAACCTCGTGACCCGCTGGCTCGAATCGCCGGGCCATCGTCGGAACCTGCTCAACGCCGATTATACCCGCCATGGAGCATCCGCCGTGATCGATCCGTCGGGCCGGATATGCGACTCGATCAGTGCAACCCAGCTTTTCGCGGGGTAGGGGCTATTTCTTCTTGCTGGTGTTCTTCTCGACGAATTCGCGCATGAAGTGGCGGATCTCGCGGGAGGCGGAGGTATCCAGTTCCTCGCAGAGTTCGACGAAGGCGTCCCGCTCGTCCTTGTGGATACGGATCACGAGCTGGCTGTCGCGCTTCTTCTTGTCCTTGGCCATGTCGTCCGCCGTATTCACCTCGACCGCGCCTTCCCGCAGGACGACGGGCCTCGTATAATCAGCCCCTCGGCAAGTCGCAAGGATATGCCACCAGAATGTGCCATGTCCTGCACGGGACCCGAACGAAATTGACCGATTTGCCTCGCTTCGTTACAGCCAGACGGCACAGTTCCCGGAGCCGACCATGACCGATGCCCCCGCGCCCCCGCGTTCCTTTCAGGAAATCCTGATGCGTCTCCAGACGTATTGGGCGCAGAAGGGCTGCGCGATCCTCCAGCCCTATGACATGGAGGTCGGCGCAGGCACGTTCCATCCGGCCACGACCCTGCGCTCGCTGGGCGAACGGCCCTGGGCGGCGGCCTATGCGCAGCCTTCGCGCCGCCCGACGGATGGCCGCTATGGCGAGAACCCGAACCGCCTTCAGCATTACTACCAGTACCAGGTGCTGATGAAGCCCTCGCCGCCCGACCTTCAGGAGCTGTATCTCGGCTCTCTGCGCGCCATCGGAATCGACTTCACGCTCCACGATATCCGCTTCGTCGAGGATGACTG
>ENA-ORXU01000948-ORXU01000948.1-marine-metagenome-genome-assembly--contig:-NODE-948-length-27562-cov-4.245261_pt1 | contig 27562 bp, 21 predicted proteins | sample MGYA00237869_ERZ511484 | MGnify/ENA metagenome assembly ERZ511484
GCCGACAGGTGGGAGAGTAGGAAGCCGCCTTACTTCGAAAAGTCCTTCACAGATATGTGGGGGACTTTTTTTATGGACGAAAATGAGATTTTGGCGGGGAAACTTCATAATCAAATTATTTTTTATCCTGTTCAAATACTTTTTTTCCTCACTACCCCGTACATATTTACAAGAATCCTAGCTTTTTCGCTATATTTAGCCAAGGAGATACATAAGACTCCCGCTTTATCTCCAATCTATCATAGCAAATAGTAATATGAAAGTAAATCTTGAGCTTAAACCTGAAGACCTAGTTGAAAAAATTAATAACCTATGGTCGTATTCAGGAGACAAGATTAAGAGTATGACAACCCATTTGCAAGGTACCTCGGGTTCTCCGGTAGTTACCGTAAATGGCGTATATGAACCAAGAAGTTGGACAGACTGGACACAAGGATTTCAATACGGCTCTGAACTGTTCCAATATAATGCGACAGGTGATTCCTTTTTTTTAGACTTGGCCATACAGAATATCAAAAGCAAAATGACTTCTCATGTGAGTCATTTCGGTGTTCACGATCATGGGTTCAATAATTTAAGTACCTACGGAAATTTACTAAGATTATTGAACGAGGGTAAAATTCCTGAAGATTCTTGGGTAAGGGAATATTGTACATTAGCGCTAAAACTATCTGCCTCCGTTCAAGCACAGCGATGGACTTCCATTCCGGAAGGTGGTTATATATATTCCTTTAACGGCCCACATTCATTATTTGTAGATACCATCCGTACGATTCGTATTTTAAATGTTGGCCATATACTTCGGCATCATTCCTCAGGAGAGAACGATATCAAAATAAACCTTTTAAAACGAGCTTATCAGCATGCGGTGGCAACTGCGAAGTATTCGGTTTATTATGGTGAAGGCCGTGACTCTTATGATTTATGGGGCCGCACGGCACATGAAGCTATTTTTAATACGAATGATGGAAATTTTCGCTCTCCTTCCACGCAACAGGGCTATAGTGGATTTTCGACTTGGACACGTGGTCTTAGTTGGGCCATGTTAGGGTTTGCCGAACAACTTGAATTTTTACAAAGTCAAGAGGATTTATCTGAACTTAAGGAACTTGGAGGTAAGGCGCATCTTGAGGAAATTTTCCTTAAAGCTGCCCGTGCAACTTGTGATTTCTATATGGAATATACCGCAAAAGATGGAATTCCCTATTGGGATACCGGTGCCCCGGGCTTAGTAAATATTCCCAATTGGCAGCAAGAGAATTCGAACCCGTTCAATGACTTTGAACCTATAGATAGTTCCGCGGCTGCGATAGGGGCGCAGGGATTGTTGCGTTTGGGTAATTATCTCAAAAAGAAAAAATCGTCCGATGGTGATAAATATTGGTCAGCAGGGCTTATGGTAGCAAATACTTTGTTTGATGAGCCTTATTTAAGTTCTGATTTAAACCATCAAGGCCTGATTCTTCATAGTATTTACCATCGTCCGAACGGTTGGGATTATATTCCTGAAAAAAGTAAAATTCCGAACGGAGAGGCTTGCATGTGGGGCGATTATCATGCTCGTGAACTCGCCCATTATCTCAACGAGGTCATCAAAGGGGAGTCCTATTATACATTTTTCAAAGACATAACTACTTAGAATGGCCAAATCAAAACCAAGGTTTACGAGAGTTGCACAACTGAAATCCGCAACAGATTTTGTCGGGCATTTGGCTAGCATAAATGCGGACATGCCTTTTAAGGAAAACCTGAGCGCACATACTAAATCAGCATTAGGAGAGCCTTTTGCGATGAAATCAGGTCAAACTATTGGCAACCGATTTTGTATTCTTCCGATGGAAGGTTGGGATGGTACTTCGGACGGTTTGCCAACGGAGTTAACCAAAAGAAGATGGCACAATTTTGCGATTAGCGGTGCCAAATTGTTATGGGGTTGCGAAGCGGTAGCCGTTTGTCCTGAGGGAAGGGCAAACCCAAACCAACTTTTGATAAACGAAAAGAACCTCGATGCATTTAAAGATTTGTACAACGGAGTGATAGCCGACCATGAAGAAAAATTTGGTTCTTCGACAGATTTACTAGTCGGTTTGCAATTGACCCATTCGGGTCGATTCGCTGTACCTGATGAAGACCGTAAACGCAAACCCAAAACCTTATACAAGCATTCCATACTTGATAAAAAATTCAATCTAGCAGCGGACCATGAAGTAATGACCGATGCGGAAATAGATAAATTGGTCGATGATTTTGTAGTGGCCGCCGGACTTGCCAAAGAGGCGGGATTTCAGTTCGTGGATGTAAAACATTGCCACGGCTATTTAGGCCATGAATTTCTCAGCGCAACTAAAAGGGAAGGAAAATATGGGGGTTCACTGCAAAACAGAATGCGTTTTTTGACTTCTATTGTTGAAGGTATTCGGGCGACTAGCAAAATTCCGGTAGCTGTTAGGCTTAGTGCTTTTGATTTTATCCCCTTTAAAAAAGATGATTCGAATAATGGGATTCCCGAGAAAGAAAATCAATCGTATGCTGAAGCTTTTGGTGGAGACGGATCAGGCACTGCAATTGACCTTACCGAAGTCTTCGAATTGTTAAGCTATTTCGAAGAATTTGGCATTGAGTTGGTCTGTATTACCGCTGGAAGCCCTTATTATGTACCTCATATTCAGCGACCTGCGATTTTTCCGCCGTCAGATGGCTATCTTCCTCCAGAAGATCCTTTGGTAGGCGTTGCCAGACAGATCCGGATTACGCACGAAATAAAAAAAAGGTTCCCAAATTTAGCAATCGTTGGATCGGCCTACTCGTATCTTCAAGAATGGCTTCCCCATGTTGCAGAGGCTGTGGTAGAAGAAAATGTTGCCGATTTTATTGGGCTAGGAAGAATGGTGCTAAGTTATCCCGATATGCCAGATGATATTTTAAACGGAAATCAGCTTGTCCGTGGAAAAATATGTAGAACTTTTTCAGACTGTACTACGGCCCCGAGAATAGGAATGATTTCGGGCTGTTTTCCGCTTGATGGTTTCTATAAAAAAATGCCAGAAGCTGGCGAATTAAAAGAATTTAAGAAAAAGGCCCGGTTATGAGCAAAAACGTTTTGATTACCGGAGGTTCTCGCGGAATAGGTCTTGGCATTGCCAAAGAGTTAGCAAAGGCGGGTTGCAATCTAGCCATTAATGGCATGCGAGAGGAAGAGCAAGTGACTGAAGTACTTCAGGAACTTAAAAATTTAGGTGCGGGAGTGGTCTATTGTCAGGGTGATATTTCCACAGCTTCTGGTCGTTCTAAAATCATTCGAACTGCATTGGACAAATTCAAAAAAATTCATGTACTCATAAATAATGCAGGGGTAGCGCCAAAGGAGAGAAGAGATCTCTTGGAAGTTACCGAAGAAAGCTATGATCGCGTAATGAATACCAACCTGAAAGGGTCTTTTTTTTTGACTCAAAAAATTGCCCGTCACATGGTTGATTTTAAATCAACCGATACCGATTTTCAAGCGTGCATCATCAATATGTCTTCGGTAAGCGCGACAATGGCGTCTATTGCAAGAGGTGAATATTGCATTTCGAAATCGGGCATGGGTATGATGACTAAGTTATTTGCTGTGCGATTGGGAGAATATGATATTCCCGTGTATGAGATAAGACCGGGGGTAATTGAAACTGATATGACTTCGGGAGTTCTTGAAAAATATCAAAAGCTGGTCACCGAGGGCCTCACTATCGATGCACGACTGGGACTGCCCGAAGATGTGGGCAAAGCGGTAATGGTGCTTGTTGAAGATCGTATACCCTATGCCACTGGCCAAGTACTAACGGTCGATGGGGGCCTTTCACTTCCTAGATTTTAAAATATGACGAGTTCAAAACGTACAAGGCTTTTATTAATTCTGGATCTGCTAGCCATTGGCTTGGTAATAGCTACATTTAGTCCTTTGGTGATTCCTGCAAATGAATCCGATCCTAGTTTATTAGGAGTTCCATTTACGATGTGGATTAGTTTTTTGATCAGTGTTGTTTTTGTTGTTTTGGCGTATTTCGTATCTCTCGTAAATAAAGAAAAAAAAGATGCTGACTAAGTTTATAATTGCGGCCGTCATTTATCTGGCAATCTTGATTTTTTTACTACGGCTTACCCGTGTCAAGGAAAAAACTACTTCCAATTATTTATTGGGCGGGGGTAACATAGGGGCCGTCATAGGTCTTTTTACTACAGCGGCGACGTTGTTCAGTGCTTTTACAGTAGTTGGTATGCCTGATTTTTTCAGAACCCACGGTATCGGTGCTTGGATATTTTTGGCCGTTTCGGATGCCTTTATGGTCTACGGATTGATTCGTATAGGTGAGCTGCTAAGAAAAAAAGCCAGAAGTCTCGATTTTAAAGGTATGTCGGGACTCATGAAAAGTACCTATGGAAGCAAAATCGCCGGATATGTTGCTTTCGGAGGGGCAGTAGTTTTTTTGATTCCTTATATAGCCGTGCAGATCAGTGGTATTTCCATTTTTCTGAATGCTGCTTTTCCCGATACGATTCCTGTTTGGGGATGGAGTTCCATTATAGTTCTTATCATGGTAATTTACAGTGAAACAGGTGGTTTGAGAGCAATTATGTACAATGATACCTTACAGGGAGTCTTGCTCTTTATCACGATATGGATTATCGGGTGGAATTGTATTGACCATTTTGGAAGCATTGAATCGATGTTCGCAAAAGTGAAATTGGTCAATGAACAATTGTTGTCCGTACCCGGGCCAAAAGGACTTTTTACGCCTCAATTTCTTATTATATCCGCAATAGCGATTATCTGTTTGCCCTTTACGCAGCCCCAGATTTCGACCCGCGTTGTAATAATGAAAAGTAGTGCTTCATTACGAAAAATGGCTATTGGTCTAGGCGTAGTAGCTATTCTAGTTATACTACCAACATTATTTATGGGAATGTACGGCGCCGTGTTATATCCTGATGCAACGACCCAAGATTTCATTGGTCACGTGCTATTGTACGACCAAGGTTCGAGCATTGCCGCATTGGGTTTGGTAGGTTTAATTGCCGCTGCAATCTCTACATCTGATTCTCAAATATTCGCTTTGGGCTCAGAACTACGCTCGCTATTATCTTTGGACGACAAAAAAGCGATTTCAATTACCCGGATTTTTATTTTTATTTTTGCCCTTCTAGCACTGATTTTCTCAATAGTCAGCACGGAGCATTTGGTCTTATTGGCCCGAACGAGTTTTACAGGAACTGCCATGATGGCCCCGATGATTCTTGTCGGAATTTTAAGTTCGAAGAAACTTTCTCGTTTAATGCCGACGGTCACTTTAACCGCTTTGCTTGCTTTTATCTTTGCCAAAATTGGAATTATTCCGGTGAAAATGGTAGGTCTTGAAATTGAAATAATTCTATTCTTGGGCTTGGCAATTTCAGCTTTTATTGAAGTAACTTTTCTAACAACCAAGAGCCGTGCATCAAATTCATAAAACGGTACATAATTCGAAGATTAATAGCGCTAAACTCTACGCCTATTTCTTTTTGACCCATTGAATACTATTCTCAAGAATGGTTTGATAGACTTTTAAATCATGAGCTCGCTCATCATGCCCTAACGTATTGCCGATTATTTTTGCCTTTGGATGATTTACAATCCAGACGGTTGGATATTCTTCTCCTGATTCCAGGCCTTTACTCATGGCAAGTACTTCTATTTCGGCATCAGAATCCTTTTCCCATCGGTAGAGCTCATCAACGATTCTAAATTTAGCGGGAACACCTTTCATTATGGGGTGGTCAGGTTTTACGACCGTTACTTCGAATTCTTGAAGTTTTTCATGCGACCGTGATCCTCCACCTACGAGCTGTTTGTTATATTCCGGCCAATCTTCCCAATTGTACCAAGTGCTGGGATGATAGATGAGCATATTGAGCTTTCCGTTGTTGACCTGAGTGAAAATGGCCTCTTTCGTTTTAGCATCCAAGGGTTGGTTATTGGTTAGCATTACGATATCTACTGCGGGTATCAAAGTGCCTATCTCATCGACATCTTCGCTGTAGATAACGGTATTGGTTCCGTTTTCGCTTAAGATTTCACCATCGGCGATACCGAAAAATTTCAAGAAATCGTGCGATCCACCACCGCCCGTTATGGCAATTTTGGGTGCCTTCTTGTCATCGGAAACAAAATGTGCCTTGGACGTATCCGTGGTATAGTTCTTCGGAAGTTTTTGAACCTTACAGCCGAATACCGTCACCAATAGTGCGAATAGAATTGTTGTTTTTTTCATTTTATACCTAGTTTAATATTTTTTATTTGTTTAGCTCCCCTCTTTTCCAAAGAAGGGTGGCCCGCCTTTGGCGGGACGGGGAGATTAAGTCAAAAAACCAATAATATTACCTTTTTTGATATCCCTTACACGTAATCCCTCCGTCCGCAGGCGGACACTTGTGCAATCCTCTCGGTCGTATCTCCCTCGTCGGTTGCAAGTGAAAAAGGGAGGAGCTTTTTACGCTCCTGCCTCGTTATCCTCCGAACTATTGGATTCTGGTGCCGTAACGATAATCACACCCTGCATTAAACGCCAATGGCCCGGAAAAGTACAGACAAATGGATAGCGGCCCGGCGTGTCCGGTAATTTGAAAATAATGGATTCCGTGACTCCAGGATCCAACATTTTAGTGGCACCCAAAACATAACGGGAATTTGGTACGTATTGCATTTTTTCCGCTTCGGGATCTTTTAAGAATTCATCCGTTAAATTTCCAAAGTTCTCTAAGCTGCCTTCCTGCAAAACCACAAGATTATGCGGCATTTGATCTTTATTGTTCAATACAATTTCAACTGTTTGCCCGGCCGTGGCATTCAAAACCTTTTTATCATAGGCCATTTGTTGGTTTACCGTATTAAGCGTAAACGTTATGTCGGCCTTGGTCTTTCCCAGTTTTCCGATGCCCAAATCGATAAATTGCTGCCCACCTTCGTTATGGCAGAATACGGCAATCGTATTTTTCCCTTTTTTGAACAATTTCCCTTTTTCACTGTCCAATTTTATGTATTTATACGAATTGTTTACACCCTCGCCCGTTACTAACAGCTGACCGTTTGCGTAAATTTCATAATTGTCGTTATGTGCGACCTTAATAATGGGTTCGGTTATTTCATCTGTCAGGGTTATGACCTGGCGCATCCAAATATTCGGTTTGGTCCATTTGGTTTTAGCCTTTTCGGTATCTAGGCCACCGAACATACCAGGTCCTTTGCTCCAACCTGAGTCATCAAAATCTTCTGCAAACCAATTTTCTGCCGGTTGTTCTTCGGTATACGTCCAATTCGTTTTCCCTTCCTCACTCGAAGGAACGACCATTGTCACAGATTTGGGATCTACAGTTTCGGTGTTCAATTCACCGTTATAGATCTTTAGTGCCGCATTCAGCCATTTATCCGATGTATTTATTTCATCAGTTGACATCGTGGCTACAGCTTTTGACAACGCATTCGTCTCGGGCAATTCAGAGGCCCTCAATAATGCCGCCAACCGTAACTGCAGATCAGTACTTGTTAAAAGACTGGAATTCAAAAGTTGTTGGCTGCCTTCCTCCGAGTCTTGCAATAGAGCTAACGCCGCACGTTGAACGCCATACGCCCCCTTGGTCAAACAATTGGTTATCGCGGCGTTGGCATCTTTGTTATTTCCTTTCAATGCCCCTAGGCCTTCAAGTGCCCATAGTGCGTGCAAGGCCGCAGAATCGTTATCTGTCAATTTGATTAGATCGGGAATAAGTCCCGTTTTCTTTTCCTCAACGATAAGCCGTTGTGCCGTAGTTCGCCAGAACATATTATCACTTTGTAAAGCTTCTATTAGACCCTTATCATCGGTCGGATCCAAAGCCTCTATTTCCGCATCGTCTCCATCTTCGTGCTTTATGATATAGATTCGGCCATTGCCTTTGTCGCGATGAGGGTTCAAATGTGCATTGCCTTCGCCTTTGTTGTCGTTCCAGATTTGGTTCTCCATTCCCCTTTTATCGGGATTGTGCTGAATTACCGGATTGTACCAATCTGCCACCCATAAATTGCCATCGGGCCCGGTTTCGGTAAAGACCGGAGCCGTCCAAGCATCGGTACTGGCAAAAATATTACCGCCATCCTCTTCGACATACCCGGCACCTTTTTTTACGATTTTTGCCAAGTGTACCAAATGACCGGTCGGTTCATTGACATACATTTGGTTTTGGTATTTTTCGGGATAATTTCTAGCGGTATAAAAATTAGCTCCGGCCGCAGCGGTATACCCACCTCGAACATCGACCTGCTGTAAAGGAATAGTATCAGGACTAAAAATCTCATAATGCCCCTGAATAAAATCGGAATCGATGGCCCAAGATGGCTTTTTATCCAAATAACTATAATGTTTTAAAGGAATGCCGACATAGCAGGCATGGTTGTTATTGGCGGTCGATCCGAATATTTCAAAGTTCTCGTTAAAACCGAGTCCCCAAGTATTATTGTTGAACTGCCCTACGGGTTCAAAATAGGAACCGTCTTTGGCAAACCGGTATACCCCCATTTTAAAACTTATACTCTTGTCCTGAAATTGATTTTCAAAACCGGAATATCCGACAGATCCCCAAATCATATTATCAATACCATAGCGCAGGCTTGAAGGTCCGGCATGGGTATCCCAAATGCCAAAACCATCAAAAAGAACGGTGCGTTTATCCATTTTATCATCCCCATTGGTATCTTCAAGAAATGCCATTTCCGGGGCCTGTGCCACGATTATGCCTCCCTTTATTTTGGTAATTCCTGTTGTCAAACTCTGTTCCGTGGCAAAATCAGTGAACTTGTCCGCTTTGCCATCACCATTCGTGTCTTCACAAATCGTGATTCGATCGCCACCGACATCGTTGCTCAAATCGTGGGGGTAATCTTGCGACTGTACCACCCAAAGTCTACCCCTTTCATCCCAAGTAAAGGCAATCGGATTTATGATATTGGGCTCGGCCGCAAATAATTCTACTTCAAAACCTTCCGGAAGTTGAATATGCTTTTGTGAATCTTCAGGGCTCAACGGATTTTGAATTCTGGGCTCTTCGCCTGCATATGTCAAAAGCGGTGGCTTTTCTTTGGTCTTTGAACAAGCCGTTATAAGAACAACGAAACAAAAAACAGCTAATTGGTAAAAGGTTGATTTTTTCATGAGTGTATTATCTGGTTTCATACTACTTTTTTAGCGGTATTCTGAATAAGGAAGTTCTTGAAATACATCTAGGGTTCCAGCTTCCCAACCTTCTTGAGGGGACAAAATTGCCAAAAGCTCAAGGTTTTCCTTTCCTGAATTAAAAGAGGCGTGTACTACGTTTGCTTCAATATATACGGATTCCCCAACATTCAATAATTGCATATCGTCTTCCACCCATTGTTCTACTTGACCTTTTAAAACATAAAGTATTTCGTTCATTTCAGGATGCTTATGAAAATCATGACCTCCTCCCGGTTTAATCAAGACCTTGACCATAAAACAATCTCCGTTCTGTGTCAACGTCGGGTGATAGTGCCAGAAGTGTTCACGCCCCAACACTTTCTCGTACATTAGGTCGTCTTTTTTAACAAATTTCCAGTTCTTCTTCATATTCAAATTACGGTTCTATCCTTTTTGTAATGGGTAATATTTTAATGCATATCTCTGTGAAACTCTTTTTTTACTTCGCGCAACTCTGCGGAATAGCTACATCGCAGAGTTGCACGGAGAATTCGCAGAGGTTCACAGAGGAAAATGCCAAATTCTTCATTTAATATTAGTTATCCACACCAATTAACATGGAGGCCAAATTACAATATAGCTTTACAAAGTCAATGCCTTGAACTCCTTGGTCAAATTCGTTAAAGAAGCTTCTACGCCCATTCTTTCTAGGGAAGATGCACCTACAAAACCATGAAGTCCATTTACGTTATCCAAGGCATAACGTACATCATCGGGTGTATTGATCGGGCCACCGTGTGCTAAGAAAAAAGTATCGCTATTCGTTTTCTTTACCGCGTCAACGATAATTTGTGTACGTTCCAAGGCTGCGTCCATAGAAACGGTTGCGCCTGTAACGCCTATAGAGCCACCGACTGTTGTGCCTACATGGGCGATTATTGCGTCGGCACCTGCATCGGCCATTTGCACGGCTTCTTCTGGTTTAGCGACATAGACAATGGAAAACAAATCCATTTTTGTTGCTAGTCGAATCATTTCGACTTCCTTTTGAAAACTCATTCCGGTTTCTTCGAGCACATTTCTGAAATGGCCATCGATTATAGAATGTGTTGGAAAATTATTGACACCGGAGAACCCCATATCTTTTACCTTCCCCAAAAAATGCCACATTCTTCTGCGAGGGTCACTGCCGTGAACGCCACAAATAACAGGAATCTCCTCGACCACGGGAAGCACTTCAAATTCACCGATTTCCATGGCTACGGCATTCGCATCTCCGTAGGCCATCATTCCGGCGGTGGATCCATGGCCCGACATTCGAAATCGCCCGGAATTATAAATAATCAGTAAATCTGCGCCGCCTTTTTCTATAAACTTTGCACTAATACCGGTACCTGCTCCGGCGGCAATAATGGCCTTTTTCTGATTTAGGGTAGCCTGTAGTCGATCTCTAACTTCTTGTTTGGTATAGGGGTTTCCTATTCCCGTCCATTTATTTGGCATTGTTTCGTTTATTTTAATAATTTTAGTATACTATCATGGTAAGCACTTGTAAAAGTTTTAGGAAAAACACACCAATTAATCCCCTCTATTTAGAGGGGAAACTTAACTTCTCTCCTAAAAAGGAGGGACTGAGGGAGGTGTTTTTTCGTGCTTTCACAATTACCGATACGATACCTTGGAATCGATTTATTTTTTATTTTTTAATAACTCTAACAATGATTTTACTGCATGTTCGGCAAAATCAACAGTATTTATATTCGCTTGAACCTCAATAACCTGAATCGATTCTTTAAGATTTTCCTTAATTGTATGAAATAAAACGGCATCGATTTCCGAGCGATAAAAATCGCCTCCGGTAGCACTGATTTTTGAAACTCCGCCTAAAGGCAATAGAACGGTAACCGGACCGGTCGATCTATTTAATTTTTCGGCCAAGGTTTTCCCCAATATTTCGTTTTCGGCCGCATTGGTGCGCATTAGAGTAACATCAGGCCCCCAACTGAAAAAGTGTCTTTTTCGGTACTTTTCGGGAACGGAATCGGGTGTTCCAAAATTTACCATATCCAAACATCCGGGTACGACCACTTGTGGAATACCCATTTTGGCCGCTGCTTGCAACCTATTTGGACCGGCACTACAAATCCCACCGCATAAATCATCTGCCAATTCCGTTGTCGTAATATCCAATACTGCGTCAAAAACCCCATCTAAAATTAATGACTCCATGGTTTTCCCTCCCGTACCGACGGCGTGAAAAGAAAGCACATCATAGTTCTTCGCTTTCAATAATTCGATGCACCGGTCAGCGCAAAGATTAGTGTTACCAAAAACGCTTATGGCAATAGTCCCAGAATTTTCGTTTAGCTCAGAAACGGAAGCTTCCATCATTCCGCAAATGGCGCCGGCCGCTTGCCTTATCAATATTCTGCTTATCGAATTTAAGCCATTGACATCTACTACCGAGGGCATTAGTACGATATCTTTTCCGCCAATAGCCTCCGAAAGGTCTTTGGTGGCCACAGTGCTCAAACATAATTTCGGAACTCCGAAGGGCACGGCTTGCATCGCCCTGATGGCCATATAAGTACCACCACCGCCACCCATTCCAATGATGCCCTGGACTTTATTTACAGAACACAGATCAGCAACTATCTTGGCCGCGCCTTCGCCCATGATTTCAAGGGCTTTTCCACGGTTGGCGGATTTTCGTAATTGCGAAATATCTACCTCTGCGGCCTCTGCTACCTGCCCTGAATCATAGTCTATTGTAAACCTGGTCGGAGACTCGAAAATTCCCGTATTCAGCGTTATTATCTTAACTTCTTTTTCCTTTAAGCTGGAATAGAGATAGCCGAAGTCATCGCCTTTGGTATCAAAGCAGCCTATGACAAGTACACTTTTTGGCCTAGATTTATTAGCTGTTGACATTGTAAATTTTACTTCATCGGATGTGCTTTCAATAACTCTTCGGCTGAATAGAAACCTTGTTTGTCCTTTATTTCTTCACGAATTTGCTTAACCGTAGCAGCGCTAACAGGAAGTGCTTGATTACCGGACATATTTCGGACATAGGTCAGTACCGCCGACATTTCATCATCGTTCAACATGCCGCCAAATGGCGTCATGGGAACTTGCCCCGGATATTTCTTGCCCTTCACTTCTATAGGCCCCATTATTCCTTTCATCGTTAATTTGATAAGCCGCTCTTCGCTTCCCGTTACCCATTCCGAACCTGTAAGGGGCGGAAAACCTGAGGCCTGTAGTCCATTTCCATCGGGTTGATGGCAGGTGGCGCAGTAACCGTCCCGTTCGTAAATTTCCTTTCCTTTTATAAATAGCTCGCGGTTTGATCCGATCAACTTTGTATCTATTTTTTCTACTACTTCGCCTATCCTTGTATTATTAAAATGAGCAATAGCGGCATCATAAGGCGGTTTCATCCAATGGTCAAGCTCTTTTTTTCCAGCTTCAAGAACAATCGGCTCCCCGATTTCCTTATCCAACCATGAAGCCGCGACCAAAGCTTCTAACCTTACCCTTGCGCTATCGTCCTTCGCGGCTTGCATAAGCAGATCAGCTTGATCGGCTATCTGGTGCCCACCATACCGCAATACCCGAACTGCAGCGGAACGTGCCCTAAAATCATTGGCGTTCAGCAGTTGAAGCAACAAGGGTTTATCTATTTTGTTAAGACCCCAGCTAACCCAAAGGGCCTCAAGCAAATGGTGTTCATATTTTGGGTCGTTTTTATCAAGACCTGTTGTCCAAACCTTCAATTTTGAGATTACAATTGAAGAATCCCTAGCCCGTAATTCTCTTTTAGTTCGATATCGTGTTCGATATTCGTGAAGTTTCAGATTGTCAAGAAGTTCTTCGATAGATGCGTCGACTATTTTTGCAGGTTCCACCAAAGGTTTTGAAGGGTAGGTAATGCGATAGACCCTTCCATGAACATGATCACGAAGCGGATCTCGCGCATTGTGCTGCATATGCCCGATCAAAACATTGTGCCAGTCTATTAAGTACAATGAGCCATCTGGGGCGAACTCCATATCTACCGGTCGAAAATTCTTATCGCTGCCCAAAACAAGGTCCTCGGCATGTTTACTGATAAAACCTGCCGAAGCCGGGTCATCGATTACTTTATGTTCTTTTGTACCTAAAAAGCCAATGGTATTGCTGATCAGCATATCGCCTTGGGCAGCATCGGGGAAATGGCTGCTCGAAACAAATTCAAGTCCGGAAGTAGGGCGTACCAGGTGCTCTTTTTCAATGATATTTTCTGGATTGGGAGAACCAACGCCATAACGGGGTTTTATGGTTCCCGGTAACATCCAGGTCGCTTGTGGGCCAGAAGTATGGGCAAAGAAATTTTGCCCCCAGTCATCAAATGCGATACCCCAAGGGTTAGGAATCGGAAGTTGGGCCGTTTTTTCGAGATGATGTCGTTGCGGACTATAGCGATAAAACCCACCGTTCGTGCCACGAACGGACCCATAGGCCGTCTCCACATTCGTATGGAGAAAAACCCCTTCTCCCATAAATATCGCTCCAGAGGGATCTGCGCAAAAAGCACTGATTGCATGGTGGGTGTCATGGTCATCAAATCCGCTCAGCACGATTTCTTTGACATCCGCTTGATCGTCTCCGTCCGTATCTTTCAAGAGTACCAAATTAGGCCCTTGCGATAGATATACCCCTTCTGGTGCAAATTCAAAACCAATGGTAAGGTGTAGACCATCGGCAAAGGTAGTTTGCTTATCGGCCTTGCCATCATTATCGGTATCTTCGAGTATGATCAGTTTATCGTTGGGTTTACTGTCCCCAGGCCTATAATGCGGATAGCTGGGCATCACCGCTACCCAAAGCCGACCTTTGTTATCAAAAGATAACTGTACCGGATTGGCGAGATCTTCGAATTCTTCTTCGGAGGCAAATAGTTCGATTTTATATCCGGGAGCTGTCTTAATTGTTTTCAAAGCCCTTTCCCCATATAAATATTCCGGTGTGCCGTTCTTTTCACTTGGTTTGTAATTCGTCGCCACTTCTGGAAGCACTTTTGTCTTCATATCCCCTTTGCCCAAATCCATTTTTTCTCCCTTGACAGCGGCCCAAATAGACCGATCACGAACTGCCGTCATCTCGCGAATTTTTTCGATTTCCGCAGGATAGTTTTCGGGGCCAAAAGGATTGTAGCGCCTACCATAGGCATGAACACCATTAGGTATTTTAAAATCGTTGTGCCAAAACCAGTTTTTTTCAATAACGGCTTCATGAACCAAGTCGCGATTTTCTTCATCTTCAATTTCGGTTTCTCCGAAAATTTTATCTGCTAAGAGCTTCCCGAATTTTTGATATCCTAAATCGTTTAGTTGAAATCCGTCGGGTGTAAGGTCTTTTTCTTCGGTAGCGAACCAATCTTTAGAAGCGTCAAAGGCATCTACAATTAATACGCCTTCCTCAAGGGCAACTTCTTTCATGGCTTGGGTATATAGCGCGAGATTTTCATTTTCCTTTACGCCGTTCGGTAAATCCATTTTTCCCGACAGATCTTCATAGGCTATGGGGGAAACCAAAGCCAATTGAGGTGGCGAGGCCCCATTGTACTTCTGACTTAAGGTATGTTTGATAAAAGCACGTAGTTCTTCCCTGTAATTCTCCAGCCCTTCTTGGCCTTCAAAAGACTCGATATATCCGAAAAAGGCAATGATGATGTCAGCTTTCAACCTTGTGATCCATTCGTCAGGTGTCTCAAAATGCCCGATACTCGGAGAATGACCAAACCCGTCATCCTCTTCAAAATGTATCTTGGATCCTGGATCGTGCTCAAATTCCTCGGCACCGGGAAACGCCCAAGGAGACTTCCGAGATGGATGCGGTCTAAAACCGGGTGTATTTCCGGGGGTCCCCATATTTCTAATCAATAATGTACTATCAGGATACCTTAGGTACATTTCAGTTTCAAAATGCCCGAAGTACATCATTCGCGAAGCCAGATTATTACCTACTAGAACGATATGCGAGTTTTCTTTTAAAGTTAAGATGTTCTCTTTCTCTTGGGTGCAGCTATAAAAACCGATTACAATTAAAATTAAAACGAAGAATTTTCTCTTGGTAAGTATTTTAATAAAGCTCATATTTTAATTTATTGAAATGGATTTCTATATTTCATAAACAGCTTAGTGTACTCAAATTACATTTGATTATGAAGTTCGTGAACCATCCTTGAAATTTATGAAATATAATTCGGCGACTGAAATCTAAGTTTACGAAACTTTGTTGCATTTTGATTTTATTAATTTTTACCAAGTGGGGCGGCGGCTTTTTCTTCATATACCGTTTGTTTGGCATTTTTATCTTAGTTTTAAAGGGAACTTTTTAAAAGCAGAACATTAGATTTAACCTAAGACCACTCCTATGAAGCATACATTGTATTTGATATTATTTTTGACCGTTCTTTCATGCAAACAACAAAAGGAAACGAAAACTACACAATCGGAAGAGATGGAAGTCACGGAAGCCCCCAAGCAATGGTTAACATTTGAGGGAACTGACTCTGACTCAAAACACATAGTAATGATATCTGGCGATGAGGAATATCGTTCAGAAGAAGCCTTGCCACAATTGGCGAAAATTTTATCAAAACACCATGGGTTCAACTGCACGGTCTTGTTTGCCCAAGACCCGGCAAAGCCCGGTATTATCAATGCGAATTATTTAAAAAATATTCCCGGTCTTGAAGCCTTGAGCTCCGCCGATCTGATGGTAATATTTACTAGGTTCCGGGCACTTCCAGATGAACAGATGCAACATATCGACGACTACTTGAAGGCCGGTAAGCCGGTTATGGGTATACGTACTGCGACCCATGCCTTTAATTTTAAGGAAGATTCCGTTTCGAACTTTAGGCATTATGGAAATTATTATGATGGGGATAAAAAAGAATGGCAAGACGGCTTCGGCCGACTGGTCTTGGGTGAAAAATGGGTCAGCCACCATGGCCATCATAAACACCAGAGTACAAAGGGAATCGTTGCCAAAGAAGGCAAGTCTACCGGGATTACCAATGGTATCTCTGATGGTGATGTCTGGGGCGCCAGTGATGTTTATGAAATTCGACTGCCTCAACCCGGCGATTCACAGCCCGTTCTCTTAGGTCAGGTTATGGACCGAAACGGGGAGTACGATGAAAGCGATGTTTTCTTCGGAATGAAGCCTTCAGACGACAAAGTAGCAAAAACGAATAACGATGGCAAGCGGGTAGATGGCCCGTTAATGCCAGTTGCTTGGACAAAAAGCTATCAATTGCCCGAAGGAAAAAAAGGAAAGGCCTTTACTACTACAGTAGGTGCTGCCAACGATATGCTTGTCGAAGGTACACGCCGATTATTAGTAAACGGAGTCTTTTGGGCCTTGGATATGGAGGTGCCAGAAAAGGCGGACGTGAGCTTGGTAGGCGAATACAACCCCACAAAATTCGAATTTAGAAAAGAAGACTATTGGATCGACAAGCAACTGGAGATTAAGAGTTTTGAGTAAGTTCTTTGCAAACGTAATACATCATAGGGCATTCCACTTGGCTTCAATAGAAGATGAATACCGTTCATAAACACTATAATTACTAAGTAATACGCGAGTTTTACAATCATTTAATCAACCCAAAATTATGAAAATGACCATTAGACGGAGTTTGCCTTACCGGTATACCCCTAAATCCAAATTAAAATTAATTATGCTATTATTTTTGGCGTCATTAGTGAAAATAAATGCGAATTCGCATAGTACATTCATTTTGCCTTCTGTGACCTCAGTTCAACAAACGATTACCGGTTCGGTTAGTGATGCCAATGGCGCCCCCTTGCCAGGGGCCAACGTATTGGAAAAAGGAACTACGAACGGAACGCAAACCGACTTTGACGGAAATTTTTCAATAGATGTAGCCGCTGACGATGCGGTCTTGGTTATTTCATATATCGGTTTTGCTACTAAAGAAGTACCGCTGAACGGTCAAACGAATATTTCCATCAGTTTAGCGGAAGATGCCGCTAGCCTAGATGAAGTTATAGTCGTAGGTTACGGTACTCAAAAGAAGGGCGATTTAACGGGAGCCGTTACTCGCATTAACAGCGAAGATTTTGTAAAAGGAGCCAATACAAATGCCTTACAATTATTGAACGGAAAGGCATCTGGAGTCCAAATTAGTCAATCAAGCTCGGCTCCTGGGGGTGCAATGGATATTAAAATTAGAGGCGCCAGCTCTATTAATGCAAGCAATGATGTGTTGGTGGTTATAGATGGTCTACCTGGGGGATCGTTAACGGCACTGAGCCCTGATGATATAGGTTCTATCGAAGTTTTAAAAGATGCCTCCGCTTCGGCCATATATGGTTCACGTGCTGCAAATGGCGTAGTACTTATTACGACCAAGAAAGGTAAGAAAGGCAGAATGCAAATCACTTATGAGAATTATTTGGGCCTTCAAACGGTCAATGAAACTATAGATGTATTGAATGGCGGGGAGTATTTAAAGGTACTTAGTGATATTAATGTGGAATCGGGTGGAGATGTTCTATCTACACCGGCAGAAATCGCAAGTGTTGGTAAAGGCTTTGACTGGCAGGATATTATTTTTAGAGATTCATTTATTCAAAACCATCAATTGTCATTATCAGGCGGCGGCGATAATTCAACGTATTACGTTGGGCTCAATTATTTAAAAAACGAAGGTGTTCTTTTAGAGACCGGTGAGACAAAATATAATGCCAGGTTGAATTATGGCCTAAAACCTAGTGATAAAGTAGATGTTAATATCAACGTAAGTATTAACAGATCGGAGATTGATGGAACCCTTTTGGGTCGAGGTACTAATGAGGGTGCGGGTGCTATTGCAGCGGCATTGCTCTTTGACCCCTCGCTAGGGCCGGATTTCAACTCAGATGGTTTTTATGTGAGAAACCCTTTGGTTGCCATTGAAAACCCGATGGCAATTATTGAAGGTAATGACCGATTTGACGTAACCAATACGGCATATCTTTCGGGTTCTTTTGATTATGAGATTATCGAAGGTCTTACCGCCACGGCCAGAATGGGGGCAAATATCGAGAACTTTAGGTCAGATGTTTTTGAGAATAACAAAACAGAGCGTGGTCGAGGGCTAAACGGCAGCGCACAAATTAGAACAAACGATAGAGTGTATTGGATTTCAGAATTTTTAGCGCAATATGAAAAATCTTTTGGTGAGCATGACTTTAAATTATTGGTAGGAACCACTTATGAGAAAACCAACGCTAGGTTCGTTCAAAGTAACGCTTCAGATTTCCTATCCGAAGTGACTACCACAAATTTATTGCAAAGTGGTAATCCAGAAACCTTTACCGTTGCAAGTGGAAAAACGATAAATACCCTTCAATCGACACTCGGTAGACTTAATTATACGTTTAAAGACAAATATTTGCTTACGGCATCTGTCAGGCGAGACGGTACATCGCGATTCTCCGATAAGAATAAATACGCGGTTTTTCCGTCAGCTTCGATAGGTTGGAAAATCACTTCAGAACCCTTTATGGAAAATCAAGATTTCTTTAGCCAACTCAAATTAAGAGCGGGTTACGGTGAAATAGGAAATCAAGGGATCAATAATTTTGAAACCATAAATACCTTTACCGCCGGTAGTAATGCCGTGCTAGGTGGAACGATTAGATCTGGAGCCGTTCCTTCCAGAATTCCAAACCCCGATTTGGTTTGGGAAACCACGAAGGAAACCAATATCGGTCTTGATTTTGGTTTCTCTAACAATAGGTTTTCCGGAAGCATAGATTTGTATGATAGAAATACATTCGACCAATTGTTCAGCCAGCCTGTACCTTTTACCACGGGCTTTTCTACGGTTAGGGTCAATTTCGGCCAGGTTAAGAACAAAGGAATTGATTTTGCATTCAATTCAAGAAACATAGATTCAGAGAATTTTAAATGGGATACCAATATTGTTTTTTCAGTACTGAAAAATGAGGTAATAGAACTACCGACCTTTGCAGAAGAAATAGTTTCTGGTGGGTTCGGGTTCTCAGGCAATTATTTGGTGACAAGAGAGGGTGCGCCGATATCATCTTTTTATGGGTATCAAATGGATGGTATTTTTCAGGTAGGTGATGATATTGCAAACTCTGCGCAACCAACTGCACTGCCCGGACATCCGATTTTTGCCGATCAAAATGGCGATAATGTTATCAATGCGGATGATAGAATTATTTTGGGAGACCCCTTTGCGGACTATACTTTCGGTATTACCAATAGCTTTACATACAAAGATTTTTCTTTAGAGATATATGCCTACGGGGTGCAGGGTATCGAAAACTTTAGCAACTTGGCGGCCGAGTCTTTGTATCCTATTAATAAGGAGAGAAACCATGTAGCGATACATTATTTGGATCGATGGACTGTTGATAATCCAACCGCCCAATTTCCTTCAGGTGTAAATTATACAGCATATTCGGATGGGGAAAACAAGGTGAATTCCTTTACCGTACAAGACGCATCATTTGTTCGATTGAAGAATATTACCTTAAATTACAGGTTACCCTTAACGAATCCTAAATTTATAAAAGGAGCCAATGTTTATATTTCTGGGGACAATCTGTTGACCATAACCAATGGAGATTACATTGGCTATGATCCAGATGGTAATTCAGATGGGCCGGGAATATCTAGAGCAGATTTTGCAAACTACCCTCTTGCTACAGTGTATCGTTTAGGCATTAAATTAGATTTTTAATTAAAAAAAAATTGACATTATGAAAAATATTTATCCGTATTTAGTGGCGTTCTTTTTTCTGTTCGTTTCATGTACAGAGTTTTTAGAAGAAGAAGTATTTACCGAGTACGACCCCGAGGTATTTTTGCAGACCGAAGCAGGTGTCGATGCCGTAATTGTGGCTACTTACTTTGAATCGAGACCTGATTATAGAGAGGCATGGTTTACCTTTTCTGAATTCCCCTGTGACTTAATGCTTGAAAGAGGCGGTGGTTATGCGGCTCCAGCTGCCACCTTCGCCAATTTTAATTGGAATGTCAGCAATAATTTCTTTAGAAACGCTTGGCGCGGTAGCTATGAAGCTATCCGTAATGCAAATTCGTTGTTAGATGAAATAGACAATGTATCTGCACTTTCAGCGGATAAAGTGGCTGTTATCAAGGGTGAGGCCACTTTTTTAAGGGCTTATAATTACGCTTTTCTACACGATTTTTTCGGTCCGACACCTTTGATTAAGAGCGCCGAACTCGATTTAGAACCGACAAGGGCGTCGCAAGAAGACTTTTCTACCTTTGTGGAGCAAGAATTGCGTAGTGCCGCGGCCGCGCTACCACTAAGTCAAGAAGTGTACGGTAAAGCCACCAAAGGGGCTGCTTTAACTATGCTAGGCAGATATTATCTGAATACCAAGCAATGGCAAAAAAGCGCGGATATCTATAAAGAGATTATCGACCTTGGCGTGTATTCGCTTTTTGATAATGTAGAGGGTCTTTTTGCCGTAGAAAATGAAGCTAACAGTGAATTAATCTTTGTTTTTGGTTCCGTTTCCACAGCTACCAACGCTAATCAACGGTGGAACTATACGCCGCATGCATACCCCGTGGGCTATAATACCGGGCAAGTAAACTATGGTGCGCAATTTCAACTATGGCGATGGTTCGTAAACTCGTTCGATGTAAATGATAGAAGGGCTTCCGAATACGATCCACCAAATGGCAAGTTTGGTTGGATAATCAAAAAGTATATCAATAAAGATGGTGAGACTATAGACTTAATGAACGACCCAATTGTGGCAGGGGTCGAGAAGTTGTTTCCTAGGCCCGTTAAGTTTACTCCGGATCTTAACGCAATAGGTGCAGACCATGGCAATGATATGCCGATCTTGAGGTACGCGGAAGTTATCGTTGGAAGGGCCGAAGCGTTAAATGAACTGCAAGGCCCCAATCAAGAATCTATCGATTTGTTGAACATGATAAGAAACAGGGCCGAAGCCCCGGAATATGCACTGGCGGATTTTGCTTCCAAGGAAGCGTTAAGAGATCAAATATTGGTCGAGCGTGGTTTAGAATTTCACGCAGAAGGCCATAGAAGAAGAGATTTGATCCGTCATGGCACATTTGTTTCTGGTGCCATTGCCCGAGGAGTGACAGGTGCGCAACCTCATCATGTGCTTTACCCTATTCCTCAAGAAGAGCTTGATTCTAATCCGCAATTGGAACAAAATCCGGGATATTAAAAATAATTGGAATTTATAGAGTTCGTCTAAAAACTCTTACCTACTGTCATTTCGAGCGCAGTCGAGAACAGCAATTACTCTAGTTTTAAGGCATTTCCACTGCGTTCAAAGTGACAGATGTTCAAAAATGAAACTTTTTAGAGACCTCATTGAAAATTACCCAAATACGAAAATCGAATTTTAAAACATGGTGGCGATAGTAAAATACCGATTAGCACTGCTTTTTTTTGCTTTTGGTCTAGTATTTCTGGGAGGGCAGGAAGAGGTCTTGGCTCAAAAAAAGGACTTGCCGAACATCGTTCTTATTTTTACCGATGACCTTGGCTATGGGGATATCGGCAGTTATGGTGCTACATTGCACGAAACGCCACATCTCGATAAGATTGCGAAAGAGGGCATGCGTTTCACCAACTTCTATGTTTCCCAAGCTGTCTGTTCGGCATCACGGGCCTCTATTTTGACCGGTTGTTATGCCAATAGGGTCGGCATTTCGGGTGCGCTCAATCCGAAAGCGAAAATAGGACTTAACCCCGAAGAGACCACGTTGGCCGAACTGCTTCGAGATCGAGGCTATCGTACTGCGGCGGTCGGTAAATGGCATCTGGGGCATCATAAACAATTTTTGCCTCTGAACCATGGTTTTGATGAGTATCTCGGTATTCCGTATTCGAACGATATGACGCCCTTCTACTACGATGGCAGTAGAACCATTCCCGAAGCATACAAAAGAAAAGAGGGTTTTCCCGAGTTGCCATTAATTAAGGGCAATGAGAAAATCAAGGAACTAAAAACGGTCGCCGATCAAGAACAGATTACTACGCTTTATACCGAAACTGCGGTTGATTTTATAAAGAGGAATCTAAGGGAACCATTTTTTCTTTATTTGGCGCATTCGATGCCACACGTACCGTTGGCGGTATCCGATAAGTTCAAAGGTAAAAGCGCCCAAGGTTTGTACGGTGACGTAATTATGGAAATAGACTGGTCTGTCGGTCAGATTATGGAAAGCCTGGAAAAATACGGTCTAGCGGAAAATACCATGGTCATATTCGTTTCGGACAATGGGCCTTGGCTGAATTTTGGAGAGCACGCGGGTTCGGCCGGAGGCCTACGCGAAGGTAAGGGTACGAGTTTTGAAGGCGGGCAACGGGTGCCCTGTATTATGAAATGGCCTAAGGTCATTGCCGAAGGTGTTGTTTCCAATCAACTGGCGGCAACTATGGATATACTTCCTACAATAGCTAGCATTACTGGTTCGGTGTTACCAGAGAAGAAAATCGATGGTGTTGATTTATTTCCGCTGTTAAAGGGAGAAACTACAGAAAGCCCAAGGAAGTCACTTTATTATTACTATCAAAAAAATAGTTTGGAGGCGGTTCGGACTGAACGTTGGAAACTCGTCTTTCCCCACAGTTATCGTTCGTACAATCAAAAACCGGGGGAGAATGGCCTTCCCGGAACCTATGGGAAAGGAGAAACCGGTTTGGCTTTGTATGACTTACGTCGAGATCCCGGTGAACGTTACGATGTAAAGAACGAAAATCCGGCAGCTGTCGAAAGATTGAGCGCCATAGCGAAAGAGGCCCGAAACGATTTGGGCGATGATTTAACGAATTCACCCGGCAACAATAGACGTTCAGCGGGTAGTATAGAAAAATAAACATTATGCCATTACGAATTCCGAAACTAATCTCTCGTTCGAATATGTCAAGAAGGTTACTTTGCTACCTGGTAGTAGCATTGGTAACAGCTTGCGGAGATGAAAAGGTTAAAAAAGAACCTCGGACCAATATAATCGTTTTTATTGCCGATGACGTAAGCTGGAACGATTTGGGCTGTTATGGGAATACCTTTGTAGAAACTCCCAATATAGACAAACTTGCCGCGAACGGATTAAAATTCAACAATGCAATTCTAACGGCCAGTTCGTGCAGTCCGAGTCGTATTAGCATTATGACGGGCAGATACCCCCATAATACGGGTGCCGCTGAACTCCATACAGAACCGACGCTCGATTTTGCATCGATAGCCTCGAAACTAAAAGATAATGGATATTTTACGGGCCAAGCCGGAAAATGGCACATGGGAGAACTGTTAAAGAAAGGATTTCACACAATTTATCAAAAGCCGGAAGAAATCGGTGATGGTGGCGAAGACCGTTGGATTCCATCTATAAAGGAGCGAGATATGGACAAACCCTTTTTCTTTTGGTTTGCAGCCCTTGATGCACATAGGGTATGGGGCGAGAACAGTTTCTCAAAAACCCATGACCCGAAGAAAATTGATGTGCCTCCAACATTGATCGATAACGACAGTACGCGGGTAGACCTTGCAAGGTATTACGATGAAATCAAACGTTTTGATCACCATATCGGTCAAGTAGTAAGCGAACTTAAAGCTCAAGGGGTTTATGAGAATACGTTGATAATCGTAATGGCCGATAACGGAAGGCCTTTTCCAAGGGACAAAACGAGAATGTACGATTCGGGTATGAAGACCCCTTTTATCGCCCATTGGCCCAACAAAATTAAAAAAGGAGCAATAAGCAACAGTTTGATTAGTAGCGTTGATCTTGCACCGACTATTTTAGATGTATGTGAGGTCGACACACCGGAAAGTTTTCAAGGGCACAGTTTTAAAAAAGTATTTTCCGATTCGAAGGCAACGGTTCGTGAATATGCCTTTGCGGAACACAATTGGCACGACCACGAGGCCCTTGAAAGAATGGTCAGGGACGAAGATTTTATCTATATCTTGAATTCACGGCCAAAATTCCCGAATCAAGGTCCGGCAGACGCCCTAAATAGTAGTTCTTTTAAATCCCTTTTGGCGGCCAACGCAGCTAACGAATTGAGCCCTGCCCAAGCTGATGTTTTCTTGGCTCCCCGGCCCGAAGAAGAATTATATGAAGTTAAAAACGATGCGTTACAATTGAACAACCTTATCGAAGAAGATAGTTTCAATAACAAACGTTCTGAACTTAGTATGAAACTTATAAAATGGATGGACGAAACTGGCGATACCCAACCCGAATCCCTCACCAAAGATTGGTACACAAGGGATACGGGCACAAAAATCGAGGATAATTATGGTATTCGTGGCGAGATGCCCGGTAAAAGCCCAAAGGCCAAGTAAACCTAATCTAGGAAGGAAGTATGTATAAATGAAAGATATTCTTATTGAGGGTACACGAGGATTATAGGTGTACGGTGTATTCTGAAACACTGATATGAAAGTGCCTAAAAAGGCCGATGTGAGTTTTGTAGGCGAATACAACCCCACAAAATTCGAATTTAGAAAAGAAGACTATTGGATCGACAAGCAATTGGAGATTGAGAGTTTTGAGTGATTACAGTTTTCGAACCCGTGTTAATGAATGGTAGGTCTAGTGAACTAAAACTAACCTCAATTCATAAGAATAAAAATTGACCAAAAAAAAAGCCGTATTAAATTCTCTGTTGCCTCTGATCTAAGAAAGGCATAAGCTCTTTTCATTTGGGTTTTAACCGTATTTATTGATATGCCTTGGTTTTCAGCTATTTCTGCATAACTTTGCCCGTTGAGTATGGCCGAAATAAATATTTGCCTTCTGCTTTCTGGTAATTTATTGAGTAAAACTTGTATGCTGCTCCTCTCATTTGCTGAAGAAAGAGTATTAGTTTCTTCATAATCGGATTTGCCCAAACCTTGAAGTATAGACTCTTCTTTTCTCTTCTTTTCTAAAGATAGTAAACTCAAATTTTTTACGGCGCGAATAGCATACGACTTAAAGGAAGTTGTAATGGAAATCGATTTTTTTCGCTGCCAATATGAAATAAAAAAATCTTGAACTATATCTTTTGCGGCCTCTCCATCCTTTAAAATTCCGAAAGAAACCAAACACAACAAAGAATGATGCTCTTTAAAAAGGCGCTCTATTTCATCTGTATTATTTTTTCGAAGCAGGTGCATTTTACTCCTAGTTACAAGGTTAGATATAAGTCTATAAATTATACTTTTAGGGAATTTTCGTAAACAATTATAACAATTTTATTCCATTTAATGTTAGTATTTATCAAATTCTGAAAAAAAAGTATAATTTTTTGTCACCCTAATTTGCATTTCAGACAACTTATAATAAAGGGACCATAATTATGGCAGGTTTATTTATGTTAAAATCAATCTTGGAAGATATCAGGGATTCTGGCAAAATCAATCTTGAAGCGATTAAAGATTTGACCAAGGATGAAAAAGAAATAGTCCACAATCTATATGACGAGAATCTGATAGTGGAAACTTTGGTCCTTTTAAATGATTTGGATACTGATGAAGAGTGGGAGCGGTTCAAAAAGAAAATGGGGACATCAAAGAAGCAGGTCGTTCCGTTTTGGAAACCAATTTTAAAATATGCAGCAATTTTTATTGGTCTTTGTTCAATTGCTTATCTATTGCAAACAAAGAGGGAGGCTATTTTAGAGATACCAGTTTTAGAGGAATCTATCACCTTAAAGACGGGAGAAGACAATCTCAAGGTTATCCGTCAAGGAGAGAACAGACAGATTTTCACGGCCTCTGGGGAGGTTTCCGGGGAACAAAAAGGCAATAAAATACAGTATAGTCGCAACGCGAAAATAAATCGACTAATATTCAACGAGCTTGAAATTCCCTATGGTAAAATTTTTGATGTTGAATTGTCCGATGGCACCTTGGTACATCTAAACTCAGGAACTAAAATGAGGTATCCGGTAAAATTCCTAAAAGGCCAAAAAAGAGAAGTTTTTATAAGTGGAGAAGCTTATTTTAAAGTTGCCGGAGACAAGGAGCACCCTTTTGTGGTGAATGCAGGCGAGGTAGCCGTAGAGGTTTTGGGTACGGAATTCAACATTTCATCATATAAAGAAGATCAAGAAATCAAAACGGTCTTGGTAGAGGGTTCCGTAAGCCTATCCAATTCAGTAATTCCAAAGGATGGTGTAACGCTGAAACCGGGCCAGAAAGGAGCCTGGAACAAAATCGTTAAAGTTACTGAAATTCAGGAAGTGGATGTTTCTCTTTATACTGGCTGGATAAAAGGAGAAATGATTTTCAGGAATGCTACCTTCGAAGGTATGGTTAAAAAACTGGAACGCCGATATAACGTGTCGATTAAAAACAATAATCTACTTCTTGGAAATAAAATATTGAATGCACGTTTCAATGTAGATGTTGAGAGTATAGACGACGTTTTGAAATCCATAAGCGAAATCCATCCTTTTAACTACAGGGTAATCGACCAAAAGGTAATAATTGATTAAGCCTGCTTAAAAAAAATACTAAAAACTAGCGCCTATGATATAAATTGAAAAATCGGAAAATGGTCTCAAGCATTTCCCGATTTAAGAAACATGAATTAAATAATCCTATCTGAAACCATTTAATCATTTCAAAATTATGAAAAAACATCTTAAAAACGGATTGCTGTATCGGCAATTCCCTAAAATAGGTTTGAAAATGAAACTGACCACTTTTCTCCTTATAGTTTCTTTATTTCAAGTTCAAGCCAATTCATACTCGCAAAATACCAAACTAAGCGTAGACCTCGAGAACGAGAGTATCGAGAATGTATTTTACGCAATAGAAGAAATTTCCGAATTTCGATTCTTGTACGAAAGTGGTCAGATAGACCTTGACCGTAAAATATCCATCAAGGTAAATAAGAAGAAGATATCCGATATTCTGCCCATAATCTTTAGAGGAGCCGATGTCGATTATAAAATTCGCGGGCGTCAAATTATACTTACAAAGAAAGGGCTTGGTATTTCTATACCGAAGGCCGATACCCCTAATGGTTTTTCCAATAAAAATACTGCAGTACAGCAACAGTTGTCGGGTACCGTTACCGATACCGAGGGTATACCACTACCAGGGGCCAGTATTCTGGAAAAAGGTACGACCAATGGGACGCAGACTGACTTTGACGGCAACTTTTCACTGGGGGTTTCCGATGAAAATACCGTGTTAGAGATTTCCTATATAGGTTTCATCAAAAAAGAAGTTGCCCTAGATGGCCAAACAGAACTTACCGTTGTTTTACAGGAAGATACTGCAAAGCTTGAGGAGGTGATAGTTATC
>ENA-ORXU01000950-ORXU01000950.1-marine-metagenome-genome-assembly--contig:-NODE-950-length-27529-cov-5.682974_pt1 | contig 27529 bp, 24 predicted proteins | sample MGYA00237869_ERZ511484 | MGnify/ENA metagenome assembly ERZ511484
CGCACCGCCCGAGGGCTTCGACCCCAGGACCTACACCTACGGGCACCGCAACGTGCAGGGCATCGCGTTCCACCCGGACTCCGGCACACCGATCGCCGCCGAACATGGGCCGTGGCACTCGGACGAGATCACTTTGTTGGTGAACGGCGGCAATGCCGGCTGGGACCCGCGTCCGAACATGGCCGGCCGCGAGGATTGCCCGGACGACTACTGCGGCTACAGCCCAAATCAGATGGACGGCATGAACCGCTTCGAGCGCGCCGCCTTCATGCCGATGACCGACTTCGAGACCTACCCGGATGCCATGCCGCCGATCTGGAACAACAACGGCTGGTCGCAGGGCACCTCCTCGGCCGCGTTCCTGACCGGAGAGCAGTGGGGCGACTGGGACGGGAACCTGGTGGTGGGCATCATGGGCATCGGCTTCGGCGGCACACCGATCGGCCAGCGCATCGACGTGATCGAACTGTCGGAAGACGGCGCATCGGTGGTCGATGTGACCGAGATGACCTTGCCGATGGAGTCCGGACGCTTCCGCTCGCTAGTGCTGGGGCCGGACGGCAGCCTCTACGCCGCCGTGGACGAGGGCATGATCCACAAGCTGGAGCCCTGATCGAAGGCGCCTGGCCGGGCTTCCCGGCCAGGCGTCCACCCTTCACGGCAACGCTACCGTCGACGACTCGCTTGATTGGACACGCGCCCTGAACGAATATAGTCTGGATGGCGAGCTCAGCCGCATGTGGACGGTTCAGATGCACGAAAACGTCAGGGGGAACTCATTGTCGGCGAGCGAGAAAGAGGGACCGGCTTGCATCTGACCCATCTAGTGGACGCCGCTCGGCCGCCGATCATCGTGCAGCCATGAACACGGTCGAACTTCCGACAGGAAGCCCTTATCGGGATCGCATCCACGATGACCCCGTGTTCAACCCGGCCCTGCACCTGTCCCTCGGCCAGCCCGACGACGTCCTGACGCTCGCCGGTCTGGGGGACGACGAAGCACGTGTCACCACGCCCCCGTCGGTTGCCGCCACGTCGTGCTTTCGCGTGCTGTCCGATGAAGGGGTCGAGGCCCTGCACCATGTCTGCAGGCAACTGGAGCGATTCGCCACGTCGAACCCCCGGATAGCGCGTAACGTGCGCGGGGGTGTGTATCGCTCCGGCTTCCTGCGCGACCTCGCGCTGTCGCCCGACGTGACGACACACTTGAGCGAGCTGCGCAGACCCCGCTCGCCCCGCACGGCATGCCGCACCAGCTCGCGCACCTGAACTATCTGCCACTGGCACCGGGCGAGAATGTCGACAAGTGGCACACGGACACCCTGCAGGTCGATTACGTGATATTCATCACTGATCCGAACCGGGTCAAGGGGGGCGAGTTCCAGTACTTCAACGGAACGAGAGAGGAGATGGCGGAACTTCGTGCGCGCGGAGAGCCGGTGCCGCTCGAGCGGATAATAGCACCGAGGATGCCGGGCCCCGGATATGCGGTGCTGATGCAGGGGGATCACGTGGTGCACCAGGCGCGTGGGGTGAAGGAGGGCGAGCGCATCACTCTCGTCAACGGATATACCTACCTGGATTCCGCGGCGAGAGACTACTCCGCGATCGGGCAGCTGGTTCACGCCGATCCGGAGCGGACGGTGATCGCGGAATACGCCCGCCACATGGCACTGCGCTGTCGGTCACGCCTGGACGGCTGCATCGATCGGCCGGATTTCGAGACCGATGCAAAGGGGAAGGCGCAGCAATTGCGCCGCGCAAGACTCGAACTGGATGACGCCATCGCGCAACTGGAATCGCTCGGACACGAGGACATGCGCCACTTCGGCGATTAGGGCGCGTGCCCCATCGGGCGAGCCGATCGACCGGCGCATCGACATGAGCGACGTGAGCGAACTGTCGGAAGACGGCGCATCGGTGGTCGAGGTGACCGAGACGACCCTGCCGATGGAATCCGGACGCTTCCGCTCGCTGGTGCCGGGGCCGGACCGCAGCCTCCACGCCGCCGCGGACGAGGGCATGATCCAAACGCTTGTCCCCTTCGCGCCAACCCTACCGTCGACGTTCGGCAACGAGGTCGACGGGCACCTCGTAGCGCTGGTCATCGACCCGGATGCGGTGCAGGCCGCGCTCAAGCTGCCAGTCCGTATCCGTACCGCTGCCGGACATCGTCGCGTCGGCACGGACGAACTCGCCGCGTTCGAACCGCAGCGACCGGCTGAACCCGTTCGCGAATCGGGCGATCACGGTGGTGACGCCGCCTTCCTCGAACGTCACCCGTACCGTGCATTCGCCCAAGGCCTGACCGCGTTCCTGCGAGCAGGCGATCCGGGTGTCGAACACGGTCGCCGACTGCACGTCGGCGCTGGCGGGCGCCGTGGAGACGACTATCACGGGGCAGACCAGCGAAGACGTGATGAGCGCACCGAGGGTGGCGCGAATCAGCCGTAGCGGTAAACTGGACATGCGGATTGTCCCTGTCAAGCCTGTCCCGTTCATGATGCTGGCTCCGTACCCGTTCCGAACCTGTTTCCGTCGTCCGGGTCCGAGGCCCAGACCGTCCCCACGCGTGGCCGCCCCAGCTTCCATCGCCGCCCGTGTCGGTCCAGATCGCCTTCGTCCGACACCATTGCATGCTTGTCGTGCGCCCGGGTGAGTTCGCTGTAGGCGTCGTCTGCGACCTCGAGCACAACGGAGCGCAGTGCGCCGTCGACAACGGCTTTCAACGTTGCACGTCTACGCGTGCTGTTCTCGTCGCGGGCCAACCGGGAGACGATCCCTTCCAGCTGCTCGGCCCGGCGATCCTCTCGACTTCGGAGACGTTCGGCCGCTTCCTCTAGCAGCGGGCCATGATCCTTATCGAATTGAATCCGGGTAGGCAAGAAGCTTGGCCGGGCGGGCCCTGTCAACGCGGTACTAAGACCGATATCGATACCTTCTCCAGCCTAGATGAGACGTGACAGCGCTCGGCACAGGTTCGCGCTGACACAGCGCCCGATGCGTGACTGGCACCCGGCGATTCCTTCGCCGCGCTGTCCGTCGATGATCGCCTCGGTGGCGGCGGTGAGTGCTTGCATGAGCATCCGGGTCACCTATTCAACAAGGAGTCGGTTGTCAAGATCCCCTTCAATACAGGGTGGTCGATCAGATGCATCGGCAGCTACGCCAGCATCGGCAGCGAGTCTAAATCCCCTTCAATACGGGGTGGTCGTTCAGATCGAGACGATCGAGTATGGCGAGCGCCCAAACAGGTCTAAAACCCTTCAATACGGGGTGGTCGTTCAGATCGCACACCCTGCGCCTGCCGCACCTGCCCAGCGTCTAAATCCCCTTCAATACGGGGTGGTCGTTCAGATATCGCACGGGCGGAGAAGGTGCCGCCGGCATGGTCTAAATCCCCTTCAATACGGGGTGGTCGTTCAGATACATGACGTGCCGCAGTTACCCAACCTGTTGGGTCTAAATCCCCTTCAATACGGGGTGGTCGTTCAGATCGATGCGCCGTTCGGATGTTGCTGGCGTACCAGGTCTAAATCCCCTTCAATACGGGGTGGTCGTTCAGATACATGACGTGCCGCAGTTACCCAACCTGTTGGGTCTAAATCCCCTTCAATACGGGGTGGTCGTTCAGATGGACCGGGTGGTGGCGTTGCACGAGGCGCAGATGTCTAAATCCCCTTCAATACGGGGTGGTCGTTCAGATCTATCGACGTGCTGGACCTGCTCGATGTCGCCCTGTCTAAATCCCCTTCAATACGGGGTGGTCGTTCAGATAACACATCGATTCTGTGAGCCACGCCGGGTCTCGTCTAAATCCCCTTCAATACGGGGTGGTCGTTCAGATGAAGGTGCCGCCGGTATGAGCGCCGGCACCTGTCTAAATCCCCTTCAATACGGGGTGGTCGTTCAGATCGCATCGTTCGCGGATGCGATCGTCGCGGGTTGTCTAAATCCCCTTCAATACGGGGTGGTCGTTCAGATCAAGTTGGTATCGGTCGAAGTAACCGAAATGGTCTAAATCCCCTTCAATACGGGGTGGTCGTTCAGATTGAACATGGTCTTGCATGGCTAGAAGCGTCGGGTCTAAATCCCCTTCAATACGGGGTGGTCGTTCAGATCGTTAAGGAACTGATCACGAAGGCACGCAATTCGTCTAAATCCCCTTCAATACGGGGTGGTCGTTCAGATGTTCGTGACCGCCATCAAAGGCGACAAGTTGAAGTCTAAATCCCCTTCAATACGGGGTGGTCGTTCAGATGGCGATCACCGAAAGCCTGAACCACGTATTCAGGTCTAAATCCCCTTCAATACGGGGTGGTCGTTCAGATCTTTCGACGCCTTAAATTGTTTAAAATCAACAGTTTGCGAAGGCACTTCACACTTCTTCGACATCCAGCGTGTTCAAGGTAGCAGAAATACGTCATCATCGTTCGGCATATCCTTCGGTTCTTCGGTTGCCGTCCTGGGGTTCAGTACGCGCATCACTTGGTCACCATCTAGTATCACGCCCCTCGGCATCGCTTCGCGCCCTAGCGTCCATACCTTGCAACTTGCTGGAACGTGGTATGCACGAACATCGTCCTCCGTGCACTCGATCATGTCGCCGATATCTGCAAGCAGCGCTTCGAGACGCTTGTCGTGCGCAAGCGTTGCATACATCGAATACTGAAGCCTTAGTCCGTCGCGTTTGACGCGGCGGTATACAGACCCCAGCCGTTTCGGGCAGGCGATATCGTAGGCGAGCAGCCAGAGCTTGGTCGATGTCGCGCTCAAAGGGCGTGCTCCCGAACCCAGTGCTCGAAGCGCCCGAGCAGGTGTCCGAACACGCGAGCGTGCTCGAACAGGTTGTTCTGAAACGTTGCTGCGGCCCAGTGATCGAGTGGAATGTCGTTCGCCGTTGGTGAACGAGCTGTGACGAGCAGGCGAGGGGCGTCGTGTGCGAGGAGTGTCGCGAAACGCTCACCGAGATGGATGCCGGGCACCGGCCAGGCCATCGCGGCTGTGTCGCCACCCAGCTGTTCCATCAGTAACTCCTCGACCCATGGCCGAATCAATGCGGAATACGCTCGGAGCGCCGCCCCCGGTGCCATGCTCCAGCGATCGCGGAGCACGTTCACGGCACGGTCGTGAACGGCATCGGGCTGTGTCTGCTGCATCCCGCGCAGGCACAATGCCGAAGCCAGTACCTCCGCCTGCCGGTGATGGCTTGCCCTGAACCAGTCTTCAAGGCGCGAACCACAGTCGGGAACATCGGCGGCGAGAGCGATCAGGTTGGCAAGTGTTGCTTCGCGGCGGCGTTCGCCGTGACACGAGCCGATGGCCTTGCCATGGCCGTCTAGGAAGAAGACCGGGACGCCGGCCCGCATGCAGGCCAGGATCGCGTCCGAACCCCAGTCCACATGAATGCCGCTCACCACCCTGCAAAGACGATTGAGCGGATACCGACCGGCAGCTCTCGCCGGCTGCCGTACCGCCAGCGAAGGACCGTCGATATCGACACGCAGTGAGGCTCGGCTGGTCAGGTAGAGAGGACGCAGAGAGCCGCTCACTTCCACACGTCGCTCTCGAACGCGGAGAAGGCGTCGCTGGCATCGGCGTGTCGCAGCAGCCCGGTGGCAACGACTCGTCCATGACGCCTGAGCGCAGCTTTCAATCGTGCGCGCAGAGGTGACCAGGCGCGATAGAAGCGTTCGCGGCCGGCCTTCCCAAGCAGGCAGCCACCACCGCCGTCCTCACCGAAGTGTGCTGCCCGCAACTCACCCGTGCGAAATAGCTCCCGCACGTGTTCCTCGACCTTCACGCGCCACGATTCGGCCAGATCACAGGCAAGGGACGGACGAGCGTGCGCCGGCATGTGCAAGAAGCCGATTGCCGGGTCTAGGCCCGACGCCCAGCAGGCATCCACCGCCTCGGCCACGAGCAGTGTGTAGCCCAGCGAGAGCGATGCGTTGACGGGATCGGGCGGTGGTCGCCGTCGACGTTGTTCGAATTTCAGGGCAGGCGCGAAGGCGCGGGTATAGGCACGAAAGAAAGCGGCCGCACCCGCACCTTCAAAACCACGCAACGAGGCGCGGTCGGCCGGCTCTTCGACCGCTGCGAGCACACGGTCTAGCGTCCCGAGCGAGTCCATTGCCCGTTTGCGCAGGTCAGGACGTTCCTGCCGAATCCGCTCGACCAACCGCCGCTGACCGCGTAGCCGTGAGCGCACGATGGCGCGGCACCAATCGCTTGCCGCGTTCTCGTCGAAACAGACGTGCGCTTGAGCGAGACGGGTGCGGGCATCGCGCGCCGAGGCTCCGATGACGTGAGCCACGCGACTGCCGGTACGTCCCGCCGTAGCGACGATGCCGATTCCGCGCTCGGCCAGATCGGCGAGCGCGGCCGCCTCGAGGTGCACGTTCGCGCGCAGTATCACGCGTTCCACGAGTGCTGCCGGTACCGATTGCGCCAACTCGCCATCGTGGCGCAGCTCGATACGGTCCTCGCGCACGGCGAGCATGATGCCTTTCCGGTCGACGATAAGAACTCCCATTGCTGTCCTCCCCGAAGCTGCTCAGCCTTGATAGAAAAATTCGCCATCCCTCGGCTCGACGGCACATCCGAGAACGTGTACCCGGGCCGTCGGGTCGAGGCGGACGACCACAAGGCGGTCCTTGTCCGGGTCGACGAGAGCTTCGAGTTGCGCCAGCGCACGATCGAGTTCGAGCTCGCCGAGCCAGCACTCGTACAGCGACTTCTGCCCGCCGATCGCGTGCCCCTTGAGCGCGCTCAGCACGCGTCGCCTGCGTGATGAATCAGCGATGTCGTAGCCGATAAGGAAGAGCTGTCGTCGCACGGGCCGGATGGTTCCCTGGTTCGCGGTGCTGCCCGCCGATAAGGGAAGTCTGGCTCACATGGCTGTCGGATCCCGGGTTCGCAAGGTTGTCGTCGCAAGCGGCTACCTTGTAGTGAAGATGGATGCTACGCGCCGGATCTGGACGAGATGATTCGGTAGGCGCCATTGCCGCTGGTTGCCGCCTTGCCGGCGTGCAGGTACTGCCCGAGAAACAATGCCGGCCAGAACGGGGCAAGTTCGCCTTCGAGCACGAGCGTGCCCAGATGTCCGTCAAGCGGCAGGCTACGGTGCTGGCGTGCAGAATAGCGACGAGCTGCCCGGTGCTCGAGCGCCTGCTCCAGCCGCACGCTTTGTGCAAGCTGTCTCAGCGCACCGAAGTCGACCTGCAGTGTCCGTCCCAGCTGCCACTCGATGAAGCTTGCCTGGCGCCGCAGTAGCGACCCGAGCAGGTCGATTGCCCGCAGTTCGGCACGCTCGATGAGCTTTCCGTTGCGAAGGAGTCGCAATGGTGATCGTAGTTGCAGTTCGACGTGCCGCAGCGAAGGGGCGCAGGCTGGAATGCTGACCGCACGCGTGTGCGCCCTCGGGCGACGTTCGCCAGCGCCCAGAACGAGATGGTCGTGGTCGCACGCCGGGTCGTGCGGCAAGCGTTCGCACGTCACGCCGGTCAGGGTGGCGCTGCCACGCTGCCCATCACAGCGCTTGCCCATTCCTTCTTCGCTTGCGCGCCGGAATGCCTCGAGCACCAGGTCGAGCCGATCGAGCGCCGGGCCGATGAGCGTGAGCGAGACGTTCGCCCTGTCACCCGGTTCGAGCGCACGTGTGGAAGACGGGGCGTCGATCACGAAGGGGTTGGGCGCCTGGTCACCACGGTGCCGCGGGTGGTGGGATGGCACGCTGGCCTCGAACATCGACGGATAGGCGCAGCCGGAACGCAGCCCGCAACCCTCGCACCGAGGCTGCAAGGTGACACAGACCATCTCGCGCAAAGCGCGTCCGAGAACGCTGCGCAAGGTAGGAGCGGCGAGCGCCATCGGCGCAAGCGTCCGTTCGACCCTCAACTCGAGTCGGTAGCGGCGCAACGGAAACGGGTCGGGCCAGCCATCGGAGTCGAGCAGTAACGTCGGCAGGGTGGGCGTTCGCGTCGACGATTCGCTCACCTGCGGAAGTTCAGTTTCTCGGCCCGCTTGAGCAGCGAACGGACGTACTCGTCCATCGTCGCCTCGCTCTTGAGCGCTCGGACTGCCGCTTCGTCACGATCATCCGCACGTACACCGTGGACGACCGCGTTGCGCAGCGTGATCAACGCGCGAACGGTTTCGTGCTTTTTGCGTAGCGATTCGCGCTCCTCGTCACGCACTCTCGCATCCCCTGCATTGCCGCCACTGCGTGCCAGGCTTCGGGTCACCGTGCCTTCCAGAATCAGCGAGGTTGCCCGCAGGTAGTCGGCACCCGCCAGGTGCACCCGCGCCAACGCGAATTCTCGCGCGCCGTCGTTTTCCGAACGGGTCCACTCGAACCGCTCGAGCATCGGTTCGCGAAACAGCCGGGCGAGCGGGCCGAGTTCGGCCTTGCGCAATTTACCGACTGCTGTGCCTAGTGAGTCCCGCGCGTCGGAGAAGTTGTTAACGCCTTCCTGGAAGGCAGCGCGCTGTAAGGTCGCAGTATCCGACGGTGCCAGGCCTTCCGCTTCGAGCAGTCCGGCAAGCATCGAGTAATTACCGCTCTTGTCGTGCAGCGTCAGCGCGTCGATCCAGTCGAAGATGCGCAGCATCCCGGTCAACGTCACGACCGGCGCGACACGGTTCTCGTCCGCCATCTCACGGGCGCCGTAGCAGATTTCGCGCACGTGTACCCCGCGGGCCTTCTCCAGGTAGCGAGCGGCGACCAGGGCCAGCATCGGCAGGTGTCTGAAGCCATGCGTTACATCGAGCACCAGTTCCTCTTTCGGTACAACGATCTTCGCCAGGCAGTCGACGATGCCCAGCTGCTCTTCGAGCGTCTGCGCTCGGGGTATGATCCGGCACTCGACCTGCTCTGCCGCAAGCCCGAGCCGGGCGCCGATCCGGTCGCGATACTCCTCGAGCATCGCCTCGTCCACTACCTGCTGGTCGACCGCCTCGCACAGTTCGATCACGGAGTCGGCGTCCGACGCGATCACCTCATCGATGAAGAAGTCCCACATGCTGCCGGCCGTGCCGATGAACACGACCCGGTCGACCGCTTGCTCGGCGGCCAGCGCGATGCCGAAGAGCGGCGTTGTTCTCTCGTTGCCCGAATCGAAGCGATAGCACGAAACTGGATACCCGCGCTCTTCACCAACCGGGGAGGGTCGCCTGGCACGCCCGAGAAAGCTTAACAAGGTTGTCATGAGGACTCGTCCGTATCGGAGGTCGGGGCGGTGTCGTCCGTACGGACGACGTGGTAGCGCGTCAGCCTTGCACCGTAACGTTCCAGCTCGTCTGCCGAGAGTTCCCGCCCGCGCGCGGATCGCGGCAGATCGACTGCCAGGTGCAGATACATGCCACCGTGCTGGCAGACCTCGGCGGCGAGGTGTATCGGCAGCGTGCCGATAACCCGGTCCCCCGGTTGCAGGTCGGCCGGATCAAGGTGATCGACAAAACGATCGACGGGAAGCCGATATCTGCGTGCCCAGGCTCGCGCTCCCGGGTGACGTGTGACCATCAAGGTGTTCATCGGCCGGGGCTTTCCTGTCCGGGAGCAAGCAGCGTGATGTGTTCCGCGGCGATGGCGAGGCTGTAACGGCGTGGTCGGCATCCGCCATCGTGTACGAGGTAGGCGGCTGCTGCGCTGCCGAGCTGTTGGCGCAGTGTGCCGTTCAGCACGCTCAGCTCCTCGGAGAGTTCGTTGCGCGTCATGCCTCTCGCGTAACGCGTGGCGGCCTTCAGGTAGGCCGCCTCCCCACTCACCAGACGCCGCTCGGCGAGTAGTCGTGCGCCCCACTCGGCGTCGGGTTGGTCATCGCCCGCAGGCGCGGCAAGCGGTGGGTTTGCGGCCAGGGTGCGTCGAGCGAACACGCTCAGCATGGCCAGGGGTTTTGGCGGCAGTCTGAAGGCGGTGCCACCGGCCACGACACGACCCGTACCGAGTTCGATGCGCAGGCGCGGCGGCCCGACCGCCAGGTTCAGGGCCTCGATCGTTTCAGCCAGCCCGGCATCGTTTCGCCCCAATGCCGTCGGCAGGCGCCCGCGCAGCGACAGCAGCGGAATGTCGGCCAGCATCACCTCGGCATCACCGGCATCCCGAAGTACCCTGTCGCGGGTCTGTATCTGCAGGCCGGGAAGCGGGTAGAAGAAATCCGGCGAAGACTCGAACGGTGCGCTGACCAGCACGTGCGACAGCCTGTCCTGCGGCCGTGCGCAGAGCATCATGGCGTAGCCGAGCAGAAAGCCCATCGTCTTGCGACCGCCGGCGATCGAGGCGTGCACCGCGCAATGCTCGTCCTCGGTGAAGCGGCGAACGAAACGCAGCGTCGCGTCTGCCACCGCCTCGTTGTCTCCTCGGCGGCGGATGTCATCGAGCGCTGCGCCGTCCGCTCCTTCGATCAGATGCAGATGGGTGTCGGTGAACGTTATCGGTGGCAGTTCGTGATCTTCGAGCAGGCGTGCGAACCAGCGGTTCTTGCCCAACAGGGCGTATCGGGCGTGATCGATACCGGTGCTTGTCGACAGCACGTGCACCTCCGTCGGCAGGGCCTTCCTGCCGCCCGATCGGTACAGCGCGTAGACCGTCTCCGTCACGACCTGCGGCGACAGGCCGACGGCTGCCAGCATCACGCGTCGTGCGAAAGCAGTTTCCGCATCCGCGCCATGGCATTCCAATCCCGATGCCCGCTCAGCCATGGTCGATGATGCGTTTCACGGCAAGTGTTCTCTGGTGTTTCTTGTCCTTGGTCGGTTGCTTCTTCTTGGAGACCTCCACCCATTCATCGTTGTCCTGCATCCATCGGCACTGGCGCACGGCGGCGGTGTGACGTGCCGGCCCCGACCAATCACCTTGTTCGAGAACGGCCACACGTCGCACGACTTCCGGGTGCTCGGGATGGCTGCTCGTCTGTTTCATCAGCTCGTCATCGAACTGCCGGTCGACATCATCCATTCCGGCACGACGCTGCGCATCTTCGGCCCGTCTCCTCTCTTCTTCGCCCTTGGCGGCCACGCGCTCGCGTCGCTCGACCCGGAGTTGCTCGTCGATGCGCATCGCACCGTATCCGACCGAGGTCTTGGCGCCGAAACCGAGCCACTCGAAGGCGTGTTCGAATGCGCTATCGATCATCGTCCTCCAGGTGTCGGCATCTATCGCTTCTGCCAGACCTGCTGACCTCAGGTTCGCCATCAGCCGGGGCTCGTCGCAGGTGATGTGGAACACGAACTTGGCGCCCGGTGCGACGGTGACGAAGAGAATGGGGTTGGGCTGGCCGTAGTCGTGCGGCGTCTCGCCCTCGGCGAAATAGTGTCCCTGATGAGGCGTCATCACGTCGATCTCGAGAAGCGGCTGCAGCGCCCCGATGCGTTGCGGAAAAACGTGCGGAAAAACGTCGTGGAACGAAAGGGCGCCGCGAGCCCCTGGTTCGGTTCCGCCGGTCCGGTCCGCAGGCGCGTCCGTCGGTGCCTGACCGAACAGCGCATCGATCAGCGTCGTGCTCCAGCCGCTGTCCGGCTCACTCGTCATCAGCTCCAGAGCGGCGGTGCGCAGCACCCCCTTGACCCCGCTGCCGGGCAGGATGGGCAACCCGTGTGGCACCGAGAAGGTGAAGCCATTCTCTGTAGGGTGCGCGTTGCCCAGGCCGGTCGTGAACGGAGCGACCGCGTTCGCCTCGACGACGAGCACGCAGGTGTCACCGCATCGTTCGAACGCCTGCCGTTGACGCTCACACAGTGCCGAGAGCAGCTTCTCGTGTTGGCCCTCCAGCGACAACACCGTGCGAAGGGCTTGGCGGGTCAACTTCCCATCGTCCTTGGCGATCGATTCGCCTTGCCACTTCCACGCGTCGAGCAGCATGCCGAAGGCCAGCCCCGGGGAGGCACTGCAACGCGCCTTGGCACTCACGTGCCCGGGCACCGCGATCACGCCAGCCGAATCGCTCACGATCGATTCCCCTCGGCGGGCCCGTCGGCAGCTTCGTCGGCAGCTTCGTCGGCGAGGGCCGGTGCAACCTGGCGTAACCAGCGAAGCCAGTCGAGCGCCTCGCGCGTGACACGTTGCAGCGTGCGGCCATCGAGCGCCATCAAAGCCTCCATGAACGGCTTGAACCGATCGGTTTCCGGCGCTGGAAGGCGTTCGGGAAAGCGCTTCTGCAGCCAGGCCCTGAGATGCCCGCCCAGCGCATGCCGGTGGGCATGGCGGGGCTTGGCGCCGGTTGCTTCCAGATAGGCGAGCGTCTGCAGAAGGCCGCTCGAGAGAATCAGCGCCGGCACGCCCTTGGCGAGCGTGGCGTACTGCCGACGAGTGCCCTCCGCACAGGCCAGGGTGCAGCGCCAGGCATCGGCGGCCCGCTGCTGCGACAGCGTCAACGGTGGATGTGCCGTGTTCGTCGCCATCGATCAACCTCCGTGAAGTCGAGTGACCACAAGACCGCGCCCGGTAGTGGCGTCGCCACCGATCTGCAGTTGCCTGCCACCGTCGAGCACCGTGCGCATCTTTTCGAATACCGTGGTTGCATCAAGTCGGTTGCCGGCCTGCGCACCCGCTCGTGTGGCGCTCGCCAGCAGCGGGGCGACGAGCAACGATTCGGGCGGCAGGTTCTCCGTGTAGAAGAGTCCGCCGTCTGAGGCTGTGCCAGTCTCGGGGTTGATTCGCACATGCGGCTCGACAGCCATCGCGTGCTCGGCGAAGTAGGAGAAATCGCCATCGGCAAGCACGACCAGGTCACTTGCGATCTTCTCGGAGAAGAACGTGTGAGTCCCGTCATCCGGTAGTGCAAGCGCGGCAAGCGATCTAGCGAGGCTCACGGTCGCGTCGCATGACGCGGCCTGGTACTCGAAGGTCTCCAGACCCAATCGACCCTCGTCGATGAGCGCTGCATTCGCGACGTGCGCCGCACCTTCCTCGACGTCGATCGCCGGCCAATCGGGGACCTCGCCGGTCATGGCCAGCAACCGTGCCGCACGCGCGAGCGCCTGCGGACACGTGACGTAGGCGTAGGTACGGCGCAGGCAGCGAACCGGTAGCAGCACAAGCTGTGCGTCGCCGAAGCTGACGGCACCTGCGAACTGCTCGGCGGCTCCGGGCTCCGGACCGAACAGGCGCGAGACCAGGTCCGCATCGCCACCGAGGATCTCGAACTGGTGACGCACGGCGCCCTTGACGCCCGAACCTGCAAAACTCGGATGACCGGTGTGGCGCTCCCGCTGAATCGGATTGTCGATCAGGCCGAGCATGGTGCCGGCGCCGAGATGGGTCGGCGTGACGGTGTAGAGGAAGAGTGCACCCTTGCGTTCGAACATGTCTTGGACTCGGTTGCCTTGTTCAGTAGAGGCCGAACGAGAAACGATTGAAACCTTCAGCGCGTCGGTGTTTGTCGGTACCGTTATCGGGCCAGAGACCGTGCGCAAGCAACGCTGCCAGCGTGTCGGTATCGGCGTCCAGGTCCTCCAGCCAATAGACGCTGCCCGTGGGCGCGGCCCGCTCGGCTCGCTTGGGCCGTCCACGTGCGACGTCGAAGCCGCTTATCACGCGGCAGCGGGGCACGGCGGCGCAGGTAACTCGAGCTGAAACATCACCCAGGCGCCAACGCCCGTCGCGCTCCATGCCCGGCAAACGCCAGCCGTCGGGGAATAGTCCGGGACTGTCGAGCACGACGCGGCAACGCCTGGCGGCGACGACGGTGGCCAGGTCGACTGCGGGCCAGTCGATGATCGCCGGACCGAGCACCGCGCCACGGCCGTCGCCACCGAGGCGCAACATGCCGGCGTCCGGGAGCGTGCCGTTGCAGCCATCGACCGCGACGCAGAACCCGACCGTACTGCCTGATACGCCACGCACCGGCGCGATCGCTTCGGCGGTGAAGAGTCGTCCCTCCTCGACGCGTCCGTGCTGCGCCGACAGGCCGATGCCGACGCGCAGCTCGGTCGACCAGAGTTGATCGGTGCGCAGCAGCCGCGCAGGTTCCGGCACTTCGCCGTGGAGCGCATCCCGGTAGCCGGTCGCATCGATCATGAACCCGCCAAGTGGCTTCGCGCGTCGCGATGCTTGCAGCATGGCGACGGTCGGAAGGGGGGTCGAGCCGAGCAGGGCGGCGCAAGAACCCTGACCCGGCGTTCCGAACGCTTGCGGCCGCAGCCGATGGATTCGTGGAACGGTCTGGCCGTCAATCCCGTCGGCGAGCACGATCAGGTCGGCCGGCAGCGGGAAGAGCGGCTCGGCGCGCTGCGCGTCCAGGCGTCGCCCGATCGCGACGCGTCGCAGAGAGAAATCGCCAGGGTTCCGTGGCGTGCCGAGCCACGGGTGTGCGACTTCATCACGGGCGAAGGCGACCGGGTCGATGCCGGCGTCGACCAGCAACCACGAACGGATCGTCCCCGACAGCACGGCCGGCGAGGGTGGCATGATGCTGTGCCCGACGTCGCCGGGATCACCAAAGGAATGATTGCCGCGCAGGAACAGCACATCCAGCGGTTCGATGAAGCGTGACTCGCTCATGAAGACGCCCCCCCGCGGGTTTCGCGGGCAAGAAACTCGGCAACGCCGACGAACTCGGTCAATTGCCGAGCGCGATCTGCCGAGTTCGAACCGACGAATTCCGGGTCGAAGGCCAGTTCGCAAAGGCATCGGGCCAGATCGTCGATGCGTTGGTGCATGGCGTCCTCTGTGCCCGCGACCTGCGTCTGCCTGAGCAGTTGCGCGCGAAGCAAGGTCCGCAGAAGTCCCGGGTTGTCCATCGGCAGGTCGTCGAGCCAGGCGCTGACAAGATAGGCGGCACGACGCGAGACAACCGGTTCGCGCAGGAAATCTCGCAGCTCGAGCAGCAACACCAGCGATTTGCCCCACTTCGCCGTTAGCCCGAGCGATCCGCCCGAACGCTTGAGCAGCGTCAACGAGAAGGCGTCACGACCACCGCGCTCCTTGGCGCGCCGCTCGCTGGCGCGCAGCTCGCGCAGCACAGCACCGAGCGGTGTCTTGTGATGCGCGATGACCAGGCCCGCGCTGCCGCTCGCCTTGTTGCCCATCATGCGCAGCACCCGTGTACGCGACCCCCTCTCGAGCACCGCAAAGCCGTTCGCGCAATGCAGGCGGGGCATCGTGTCCACCGAAGCTGACGTGCCCGACGTAGTCGAAGATGCTGGCGGACGGCCTTCGCGCTCGTCGCCGCGCCCCGAGTAGGCGTTGCGCAGACGATGAGCTGCACCCAGAAGCTCGTCGGCGGGCAGCATCGCCATGACGTCGTCACCACCTGCGTAGAGAAGTCGCCCCCCGTATTCGGTTTCGATGACATGTCGTGCGACATGCATCGAGAAGTCCTGGAGCGCACCGGAGATCGCCAGATGGCGCCCGGGCGACAGCGCGCGCCGGGTGTTCGCGTAGTCGCGCAGTCGCGGATTTTCCCGCGCCCGCTTGCCGAACCCTTCGCTTACGATCGGGTGAAAGCTGTCGATGTACGTCGCGGCGAAACGGCTGTCGGCGGCCAGCCACTCGCCCATGCGATCGCCATCGAACAACAGTAGCGCGTAGTAGGTTTCGGGTGCCGGAAGACCGGCCTTCTCGAGCGAGCGCCGGGCGCTCGTTCGCCAACGCCGGGCCAGGGTCTCGTCATCGGATTCGTCGGCGCGCTCGAGCAGACCGGCAAGCTCGCTCATGCGTCGCTGTCGTCGACGCCCCGAATCGCCGGTACCGGCAAGGTGGCGCACCAGACGCGACGGCAGGGCAACTCGCGGCACCTGCGCCTCGGCGATCTGCTCGTCCCAGCCTTCGACCACCTCGCAGCCTTGCTGTTGCCACGCCTGCAGCGAACTGGCGAGCGCCATCGTGTGCGTCGAGACGACGAAACGGTCGATCTCGCTTTGCCCGAGCGCCTCGGCCACCTCTTCGGCGAACAATGTCGGCCACAGACGCTTGGTCGCGGCAAGCGCGCCAAGCCGCTCGCCGGTGCGGGCCCACGCCGGACGTCGCTCTGCGATGAGTGTCCACAACGTCTCGGCACCCATTTCGGTCGTGTCTTGCCGCGAGGACCGGGTGGCCAGCTGCGCACGATCGGTGGTCAACCACTCCGATTCGCCGGTCAGCGAACAGCGCCAGCCTTCTTGGGCGAGCGGTGCGAACGGGCGCAACGTCTTGGTGGCCGCAAGGGCGCGCTCTACCAGATCGTGCAACGCGGGGTAGAGGGTTCCGGGGTTCGGTGCGAAGAAGCGGGTGCCATCTTGCCATTCGATCCCGGGTTGCAGCACACGCCACGCCTCGCTGCCGAGAAATCCGGGTGCCTCGCTCTGGTCGGTGCCGAAGAACGGGCGCATGGCGGCGGCGAGCAGCGTGGTATCCAGCGCGCGTCGCTCCCTCGTCCGTTCCGCACCGATCAACGAGAAGGGAACGGCACTCCACTGCACTTCCGGGAACCCGGCCAGCTGCTCGCGCGCTTGCTCCCGGCATGGCAGTTCAGGGTCTTGAGACCTGCCGATCTCTTCGAGCAGTCGAGTAACGACACGCTGGCCGAGCCCCTGTACCCAGTCGCGAGCGGCCTTCTCGGCCGCCTCGGCGAGCATGGTCACCTGAGAGGCGGGCACGAGTGCAACGAACCGGTTGGGCAACGCAGCCGAGAACAAAGGGTTCGCGTCGGTGCCCGATCGCTGCCAGTCGCAATCCTCGAACAGGGATTCGCGCAAGTCACAGCGATCGCGCAGCCAGAGGTCGACCTGCGGCACGCCGCGCAACCGAGGGAAGAGGACCGCATCGGGCCCGAGGGCGTCCACTACGGGACGAATCGTCTCCCAGACGATGCGAGCGAGCAGGTGGGAGCCCGCCCACAGGTCCGAAGTCGTGCGCGCGGCCTCGATGAACGGCTGTACCGGGCCGATCGAGACGCTGAGCAAGGCGACCTCGCCGTCGGGGTCGGCGGCGAAGGCGCCCGTGAAGGCGGAGACCATGTCCAGGTGGTCCCAGATGGTGTGATCGGGAATTCGGGTATCGGCGGGCAGCAGACTCCACAGCGCGCCCAGACGCGCCTCGTCGGCGGTGTCCTCGTCACCCAGTTCCGGCCCGAAACGCCACAACGCAAGCGCGGTGCGACGCTGATCGACCGATCCATCCTCGCCGCGGTGCAGAAGGCGCTCGAACTGCGCGATGGATCGCTGCTTGACAGCGTCCGGTGTCACATTGCGAAGACCGCCTTCGAGCAGGCCGAGATCGAGCTTGTCATCACCGAGTGGGTGGCGCAGCACCGGATGCCTCGCCCAGTTCACTCGGCTCCACTTCACGTAGCCGAATACCCGTTTCTGACCGCCCTCGCGGGTCGGCACGGTAATTTCCTCGAGCGGGAACTGCGGGCGATCGGCCGCTGATGCCCAATGGTCGGCACGGCGCACCAGTTCGTAGTCGGTGGCCGATAGGCCGTCGGGCAGGGCGGCCGCCCCGATCGGGCTTTCGTCGGCATCCAGCGTGATGGTGTCGGTGACTCGCTCGAGACCGGCAATGCGCTGGATCGCACGCACCGTCCCACCCTCGTGCCCGACCGGGTCGCGCAGCAGCACGAGCGCCTTCTCGGCTGGGTCGTGGGTACGAGCGGCAAGCTTCAGACGCCACAGGCGACGCGGATCGGTCGTGCTCACGGCTTCAGCCCCCCGCCGAGCCGGTCGACGCGCTGCAGCCCGGGGTCCTCGTCGAGAACGCGGTGAACCTTGGTCCACACCGCTTCGAGGCGCTCCCGAGTGGCACCCTGGAACGCCTCGGTGGGTGCGCAGGGAATATGGACGATACGTCCATGAAGACGGCTCGCCTGATCGGGATCGGGTACGACTTTGAGCCGCAACGAGTTGGGCAGACGCAGGTCCCGCCTGTTACTGTCCTTCCACGAACGTACCGAGTTCGGCTTGCCCTTCACGGCCCCCCGCGGGTAACCGACCAGGTGCCGCTCGGACGGCGTCGTGACCTCTCCGATCTCAAGTTTCAACGTCGCGTTGAGCGCGACACGGCGTCGGGCAAGCTCGCGCAGCGCATCCTGCCATTCCCCTGTCGGTTTCACGGTCTGCCAGACAAGCGGCCCGTGCTCGTCACGACCCAGTGCGTGCGGCCAATTCACAGAGAGGCATTCTCGCCAGTCGCGGTAGACTTCATCGTCGATTGACAGCAGGCCCGTGGTCGTTTCGTCGGTCGGCTCCAGCCACAACGAGCCGTAGCCATTGCGGCTTCGTCCACCGAGCGCGCCGAACTCGCGCATCAGTCCCACAGCGTGGAATAGCGTGTCTCTCTGTTGGGGGATGAAGTGTGGATGATCGTCCAGGATGCCGAGCCGAAGCACGGCGGGCTGCTCGGGCGGTATCGCGGGTATTGTCGCGGGGGCTTGCTCGACTCGGCCGTACCCGAGATAGACGAGCGGATCGATCGGGTTATTGTTCACCGGGTGTGCGATCTTTTTTTGCTCACGGCCCGCCGGCAAGCTGGTCTTTCCCGGTGTCCATCGATCCAGGCGCAATCGTACGAGACTAAGCCCGGATGCCGATTCAGTGTCGGCGGCTGCCCCGAACAGTTGCGCCTCGTCGATCCGCATTCGCTCGACATCGACCGCGTGCCGGGTCGAGGCGCTGTAGGCGATACGCCAGCACTGTCGCAGCAGCGCCTTGAAGGGTGGCGTGCGCCATTGTCCGTGCTGCTCAGCATCACCGAGGAAGGCGGGCGTGGTGAAACGGGCGTTGAATGCAAGCTTGATCATCGAGCGAGATACTATGACGAATCAGAGATATCAGTGATGTCGGCAAGCTTGTGATGGTGAAGCTGACGTCCTGCAAGCTTGCACTGCGGTGGATGAAGCGGTGCCAGAGTGCTGATACGTCCTGTCTGGTCACGTGGTGGGTGAAAGTGATTGAATCGGCTCCATCCGGTGATGATTCGTGAGCCGCGAACAGGCGCGCGATCACTGTCCGGCCGTCCGTGGATCAAGGAAACGGCCCGTTGCTCTACCGATTCATGAGTTCAGTAGATTCTTTCTCGGTCGGCTGGAGAACAATGAAGACAGACTTGAAACAGGCAGAACTTGACATCTCGTCGAGCTGTTCATCGCGTCCGAGATCCGGGTCCTCCTGAAATCCTCCGGCTCGGGCAGGCGCTCGAAACTTCTGTCGATCCTGATCAGGCTGGTCAACTGTTTCATGCCAGCGCGAACAAGTGATGACGGACGGTCTCAGCTGCGCGGCGTACTACAAATACGGGGACTTGCGGATCAGCCACGACGCACGTTGCTGCCTTGGATGTCGCGAGATACTCCTTCCCGAGAACCGTTCTCGCTTGACGATCATGCTTGGAAAAACACGATGCGCGTCTTGTGAACAAACGGACTTCGCAGTAGTTCACAGTTCCAGAACAACGCAGCTAGCGTCCTTCCACATCCGAAAGAAGCCGCTCGACCGCACGACGATCGCCTAGCCGAACGGTGTGCAGATGCGCCGGCGGCCGATCATGAATCGGCAGCACCTTCGTGTGCGCCGGATGTCGCGTTGGCCAGATGAAGGCCCAGAACTCCAAGCTCAGCCATCCGAACCGTTCCGGACACCCGACGGGCAGATCGGGCCGAGTCCGGTCGTGGTGCAACCAGGGTGCGATGGATGATGCGCCAGAACGGGAGCCCGGGCGGCCTGTCGGCCGACGAGGCCGTTCCCGGATCGTCGCACGCCTCGGCCAGCGCCGGCATCGAACCGTCCGCGCCCGATTCGGGTCGGTCAGGCCAGACGGAGCATCGCCCCGGCACCGAATGGACCATGGCTCAGTATCGATGCCAGTGATCTTCGAGGATGCTGTGCCCGGTAGTCGCTTCGCAGGGCGCGCCATCCGTTGTTGCTCGTCGGTCGCTTGGCCCTGCCAAGCTCCGCTCCTCGCGCCTAGGCTGGCACGCCCTGCGAAGCGACAGGATGTACCCTTTATTCCTTCACAGGCCCTGACTAGCTGACAGAACACGCGATAGCCCATCCCAACGCGGTTCGCTACCTAACGATCATCGAGCCATTCGGCTAGTCTTCACCGGTTGGGGAAGGAGCCGGCACGTGAGCAACGACAACAAGAATCCGGAACAGCTGGCGAGGGACGATATCGACCGGCGCCTGCGAGACGCCGGCTGGGTCGTGCAGAAGGCGAAGTCCATCAACCTGGCCGCCGCGCTCGGTGTGGCCGTGCGCGAGTACCAGACCGATGTCGGGCCGGCCGACTACGCGCTGTTCGTCGACGGGCGGGCGGTCGGCATCGTCGAGGCGAAGCCTGCCGACTGGGGCCACCGGATCACCACGGTCGAGGATCAGTCCGGTGGCTACGCTGCGGCGACGCTGAAGTACGTCGACAATGCCGAACCCCTGCCCTTCGTCTACGAAAGCACCGGACTGATCACCCGCTTCACCAACGGGCTGGATCCGAAGCCGCGCTCGCGCGAGGTGTTCTCGTTCGCCCGTCCCGACACCCTGCAATCCTGGGTGCAGGCCGATCGATCGCTGCGCGCCGGCCTGCAATGCTTGCCGACACTCGACTCGCGGAACCTGCGCGAGTGCCAGACCAACGCCATCACGCAGCTGGAAGTCTCGTTGCAGGCGGACCGGCCCCGCGCGCTGATCCAGATGGCCACCGGTGCCGGCAAGACCTTCACCGCCATCACCGAGGTGTACCGCCTGCTGAAGTTCGCAGGCGTCACGCGGGTGCTGTTCCTGGTCGACACCAGGAACCTGGGCGAGCAGGCCGAGCAGGAGTTCATGGCCTACGTGCCCAACGATGACAACCGCACGTTCACCGAGCTCTACAACGTGCAGCGCCTGAAGAGCTCGCACATCGCGGGCGACAGTCATGTGTGCATCAGCACGATCCAGCGCATGTACGCCATCCTCAAGGGCGAGGAGCTGGCGGACGGTGCCGAGCACGAACATCCGGCCGAGCGGAGCTCGCGCCGTCGCGAGCCGCTGCCGGTGGTGTACAGCGAACGCCTTCCGCCCGAGTTCTTCGACGTGGTGATCATCGACGAGGCGCACCGCTCGATCTACAACCTGTGGCGGCAGGTGGTGGAGTACTTCGACGCCTACCTGATCGGCCTGACCGCCACCCCGGACGATCGGACCTACGGGTTCTTCCAGACCAACGTGGTCAGCGAATACACCCACGAGGAGGCGGTGGCCGACGGCGTGAACGTGGGCAACGAGATCTACCTGATAGAAACCCGGCTGACCGCGCAGGGCGGCAAGCTCCGCGCCCGGCAACTGGTGGAACGGCGCGAGAAGCTCACCCGTCAGAAGCGCTGGGAGCGCCAGGACGAGGACGAGGTCTACACCGGTCGGCAGCTGGACCGCAGCGTGGTGGCCCCCGATCAGATCCGCACCGTGATCCGCACCTTTCGCGATCAGTTGCCGCAGATGTTCCCCGGCCGCAACGGCGAGGTGCCCAAAACCCTGATCTTCGCCAAGACCGACAGCCACGCCGACGACATCATCCAGATAGTGCGGACCGAGTTCGGCGAGCAGAACGCGTTCTGCCGCAAGGTCACCTACGGCTCGAAGGAGGATCCCAAGTCGATCCTGGCGGCCTTTCGCAACGACTACCACCCGCGCATCGCCGTGACCGTGGACATGATCGCCACCGGCACCGACGTGAAGCCGCTGGAGTGCCTGCTGTTCATGCGCGACGTGCGCTCGCGCAACTACTTCGAACAGATGAAGGGACGCGGCACCCGCGTGCTGGACGCGGACGATCTGGCCAAGGTCTCGCCCAACGCCGGTGCCAAGACCCACTACGTGATCGTCGATGCGGTGGGGGTGACGAAATCGCTGAAGACCGCCAGCCAGCCGCTGGACACCAAGCCCGCCATCGCCTTCAAGGACCTGGCGATGGAGGTGATGATGGGCGCCGGGCGCGACGAGGAGACCGTGACCTCCTTGGCCGGACGCCTGTCACGGCTGGATCGCCAGCTGGACGACAAGCAGCGCAAGACGGTGGAGGAGGTGGCCGGCCGGCCGTTGCGCGACCTGATCAAGGCGCTGTTCGATTCGGTCGACCCGGATGCCGTGCTGGCCGATGCGCAGTCGATCACCCACAAGGACGATCTCAACGAAGCGGCCCTTGACGAGGCACGCGGTCGTCGGGTGTCGGAGGTCGCCACGATGCTGACCGGCGAACTGATCGAGACGCTCGACAGCGTTCGCCGGGACCGCGAGCAGACCGTCGATCACGATAACCTGGACGAGTTGCTCGGCGCCGGCTGGGCCGGGGACGCTGACGAGAACGCCCGGCAGATCTCGACCGACTTCGAGGCGTACCTTGCCGAGCACCGCGATCGCCTGGAAGCCCTGAGCATCTACTTCAGCCACCCCGCCCGACGCGCCGAGATCACCTACTCCATGATCCACGAGGTGCTGGAAGCGCTGAAGAAGGACCGCCCGCGACTCTCCCCGTTGCACGTGTGGCGTGCCTACGCGCACCTGGACGAGTACCGGGGCGAGAATCCGACCGCCGAGCTGACCGTACTGGTGGCGTTGATACGGCGGGTCGCCGGTCTGGACGCGACCCTGACGCGCCACTCGGACCGGGTGCGCAAGGCGTTCCAGGACTGGATTCTCAAGCGCCACGCGGGCGACGGCGCCAAGTTCGACGAGACGCAGATGAACTGGTTGCGGATGGTGCGCGATCACCTGAGCACCAGCTTTCATATCGAGCGCGATGATCTGGAGATGGCGCCGTTCGACGGGCAGGGCGGGTTGGGGAGGATGTATCAGCTGTTCGGGGACGAGATGGATTCGGTGATGGGTGAGATTAATGAGGCGGTGGCTGCGTGAGTGAATTGCCGGCGGGGTGGCAGCAGGTCAGTATGTCCGAGCTAGGAAAGGTTGTTTCTGGCGGAACGCCATCGACCAAAGAGGCTGACTACTGGGGGGGCGAAGTAGTGTGGCTCTCACCGGCTGATCTCACTGGATATTCGAAGAAATACATTAAGAGTGGTGCGAAGCATCTAACTACATTGGGGCTGAAGAACAGCTCGGCAACTTTAATACCTGCCGGATCGATAGCGTTTTCATCTAGAGCACCAATTGGATATGTAGTAATAACCAGTGTCGAGTCGTCAACAAATCAGGGCTTTAAAAGTCTTGTGCCGCATAATGGGGTCGATAAAGAATATATCTACTATTACCTGAAAGCCTCGAAGCAGTTGGCTGAGGAACATGCGAGCGGAACAACATTTAAAGAGCTGTCGGGAAAGGCGTTCTCGGCACTACCAGTTCCATTGCCACCAACAGATGAGCAACGGCGAATAGTCACTCAAGTAGAAATTTTATTCGGCGAAGTCAACCAAGGCGCTGCTACTCTAAAACACGCCCGTGCTCAGCTGGTCTTGTATCGGCAGTCGGTGCTCAAGAATGCGTTTGAAGGGCATCTGACAGCGAGCTGGCGTGCGGACAATCCGGACCAGTTGGAGGGCGCGCAGGAGTTGCTAGAGAGAATTTACGCAGAGCACGCAGCATGGTATGCAACGGAGATCGCACGTTGGGAGGGGGCTATGTCTGCATGGAAGGAAGCAATTAACGAAGGAAGACTGCCAATCAAACCGAAGCCGTTCTCTAAGGAAATTCTCCCTCACTATGAGGTCGGTAGCCAAGAAGCTAAGACTCCGCAGGAATGGACGTGGTTGCAAGCAGGCACTTTCTCAATTATTTCAGGCGGACTGACCAAGAATCAGCGTCGCGAAGCACTTCCAATGAAAATGAAGTACTTGCGCGTTGCCAACGTATATGAAAATGAATTGAGATTGGGTGAAATATCTAAAATAGGAGTCTCGCTAGAAGAGTTCAAGAAGGTGAGGCTATCAGCCGGTGACCTCCTTGTTGTTGAAGGGAATGGTTCTATCGAGCAGATAGGGCGTGCAGCCATTTGGCCAGGTCACATCGAAGACGTGGGCCATCAGAATCACTTGATAAGAGTTCGCTTTGTTGGAAATATGATTCCTAAGTTCTTCTTGTATTTTCTAATGTCGCCTGTCGGGCGCCAACTGGTTAAGAAAAAGGCAAACTCGACGTCGGGATTACACACGCTCAGCATCAAAAAAATTAGCGATATTCCTTTACCTATAGCTAGTGCTGCCGAACAACTCGAGATCGTTCGACAACTTGAAGCCAAGCTCTCCACCATCGACGCCCTCGAAGCCGAGATCGACACCCAGCTCGCACGCGCCGATGCCCTGCGCCAATCCATCCTCAAGAAGGCCTTCTCCGGTCAGCTGGTCCCGCAGGACCCGACCGACGAACCCGCCTCGGTCCTGCTGGAGCGCATCCGCGCCGAGCGGGCAGCCGAACCCGCCAGGCCACGCCGGAAGAAGCGCGCATGAGCACCTTCGACAGCACGAAGCTGCCGCTGCCCGACGTGTTGCGCGCCATCACCGAGGGCAGCATCCAGCTGCCGGACTTCCAGCGCGGCTGGGTGTGGGACGACGAGCACGTCAGCTCGCTGCTGGTGAGCATCGCCCGCTCCTTTCCGGTCGGTGCAGTGATGCTGCTCGATACCGGCGGCGAGGTCCGCTTCCAGGTCCGCCCGATCGAGAACGTGTCCTTCGACGGTGCCATCCCGGAGCCGGAGCGTCTGATCCTGGACGGGCAGCAGCGGCTGACATCGCTCACCCAGGTGCTGGCGCTCGACAGGCCTGTCAAGACGTTCGACGACAAGGGCAAGGCGATCGACCGGCACTACTACATCGACATCACCAAGGCGCTGGAGGCGGACCAGCTGGACGAGGCGTTCATCTCGGTCCCGGCTGACCGCAAGCTCAAGGTCAACTTCAACCGGGACGTGGTGCTGGACCTGTCGACACCGGAGCGGGAGTGCCGGGCGTTCCATTTTCCGTGCAACCAGATCCTGAACTCGGACGACTGGGAGGAGAGCCTGAACGAGCACGCGCCGGAGCGGTTCCAGGAGTACATGCGGTTTCGCAAGCAGGTGCTGAACGCCTTTCGCAGCTACCAGCTGCCCGCCATCACGCTGGGCAAGGCCACCTCCAAGGAGGCGGTGTGCCTGGTGTTCGAAAAGGTCAATACCGGCGGGGTGCCGCTGTCGGTGTTCGAGCTGGTCACGGCCGCCTTCGCCGCCGACGGTTTCAACCTGCGCGACGACTGGTACGGCAGCGAGGAGCGCGGGGTCGAGGGGCGTCACGAGCGCCTGACGCGCGAGCCGGTGCTCGGCACCATCGCCGCGGCCGATTTCCTGCAGGCCATTTCCATCCTGCACACCCACGAGCAACGGCAGGCGAGTCTGGCGGCGGGCAAGACGGGCAAGGCGGTGGCACCGGTCAGTGCCAAGCGTGCGGCGGTGCTGTCGCTGTCCTTGGCCGAGTACGAACGCTGGGCGGACCAGGTCGAGTCGGGGTTCATCCTGACGGCGCGGTTCCTGCGAAAGCAGTGCCTGTTCGACACGCGCAACATTCCGTATCGAACCCAGCTGGTGCCCCTGGCGGCCGTGCTGTCCAGCGTGCAGGAGCGCTGGCTGGAGCCACGCGTCTACGCCCGGCTGTCACGCTGGTTCTGGTGCGGCGTGCTCGGCGAGCTGTACGGCGGTGCGGTGGAGACCCGCATCGCCAACGACTTCGACGAACTGGCGCGCTGGTTGACCTCCGATCTGGACGACGCCGACTACGCGGCCCAGGTCGGCCTGCCGCGCACCATCGCCGAGGCCTCCTTTCAGGAAAGCCGGCTGGACCGCCTGCGCTCTCGATTGAGCGCGGCCTACAAGGGGCTGAACGTGCTGGTGCTGCGCGAAGGCGCGCAGGACTTCTTCTGGAAGGCCAGCATCCACGAGCTGGAGAAGGAGGCCACCTCGCTGGACATCCACCACATCTTTCCCAAGGCCTGGTGCCAGCAGCAGGGTCTGAAACCTGCGGTGTTCGATTCGATCGTCAACAAGACGCCCATCTCCTACAAGGCGAACCGCATGATCGGTGGCAAGGCACCCTCCACGTATCTGGCGGCGTTGCAGAAGCACACGCAGGTCGGGCTGGACGATGCGGGCATGAACGCCATGCTCGCCACCCACAGGATCGATGCCGAGGCGATGCGCACCGACGACTTCCAGACCTTCTACGCCCGGCGCAAGCAGGCCCTGCTGGACGTGATCGAGCAGGCCATGGGCAAGACCGTGCAACGCGACCAGAGCGGTGGTCCCACCGAGCGAAGCGAACCGAAATGAATACCTCCTCGATCGTCTCCAAGGTCTGGAGCTTCTGCACCACGCTGCGCGATGATGGCGTGGGCTACGGCGACTACCTGGAACAGCTCACCTACCTCATCTTCCTGAAGATGGCGGACGAGTACAGCCAGCCGCCGCACGATCGTGATGTGGGGGTGCCGAAGAAGTACGACTGGCAGAGCCTGCGCAAGCGACGTGGCGCCGAGCTGGAAGTGCACTACGTCAGCCTGCTGCGCGATCTGGGCATCCACTCGGGCATGCTCGGCCAGATCTTCACCAAGGCGCAGAACAAGATCCAGGACCCGGCCAAGCTCTATCGCCTGATCGACATGGTGAACGAGGTGGATTGGGTGATGCTGGGCGCCGATGTGAAGGGCGACATCTACGAAGGCATCCTGGAGCGCAACGCGGCCGACACCAAGTCCGGTGCCGGGCAGTACTTCACGCCGCGCTCGCTGATCCGCGCCATGGTCGAGTGCGTGCGGCCCGAACCCGGCAAGACCATCGCCGACCCCAGCTGCGGCACCGGAGGCTTCTTCCTGGCCGCCTACGATCATCTGAACAGCCAATCGCTGGACAAGAAGCAGAAGGCCTTCCTGAAACATCAGACCTTCTTCGGCAACGAGATCGTGCCCAACACTCGTCGCCTGTGCCTGATGAACATGTTCCTGCACAACATCGGCGAGATCGACAGGGATGGGTTGATCTCGCCGACCGATGCACTGGTGGCCCCGCCGAGCCGAAGTGCCGACTACGTGCTGGCCAACCCGCCGTTCGGCAAGAAGAGCTCGATGAGCTTCACCAACGACGATGGTGAACAGGAAACCGACGAGCTGACCTACAACCGGCAGGACTTCTGGGCCACCACCTCGAACAAGCAGCTGAACTTCGTGCAGCACATCCGCTCGATGCTCAAGAGCACCGGTCAGGCGGCCGTGGTGGTGCCGGACAATGTGCTGTTCGAAGGTGGTGCCGGCGAGACCGTGCGTCGCAAGCTGCTGCACGCCACCGACCTGCACACCATCCTGCGCCTGCCCACCGGCATCTTCTACGCGCAGGGAGTGAAGGCCAACGTGCTGTTCTTCGACAACAAGCCGGCCAGCCCGGAGGCTCACACCAAGGAGGTCTGGTTCTACGACTACCGTACCAACGTGCACCACACCTTGAAGCAGAAGCCGATGCAGTACGAGCATCTGAGCGACTTCGTCGACTGCTATCAGCCGAAGAATCGCTCGAAGCGCCAGGCCACCTGGAGCGAGGAGCACCCCGACGGGCGCTGGCGCAGCTATCCGCTGGCGTCGTTGCTGGAGCGCGACAAGGCCAGCCTGGACGTGTTCT
>ENA-ORXU01000951-ORXU01000951.1-marine-metagenome-genome-assembly--contig:-NODE-951-length-27521-cov-4.621557_pt1 | contig 27521 bp, 21 predicted proteins | sample MGYA00237869_ERZ511484 | MGnify/ENA metagenome assembly ERZ511484
GGGAACGGACGGGCCGCAGATTTTTGCCGACGTCCCGGCAGCGCTCTATGGCAATATGGCATCAGGCAATGGCCAAATTCAACAGGCTTCGCCACTCTCTCCGACAGACGGAACCATGGGATCCCAAGGCGGCAATCCCTACCTCAGCGGTGCCTCGCCGTATTCGGGCTAGGTGCGGCTGGTCTTCAGTGTCGGGGGTGTCACAGACGCGCCGTAGAGCACCTGCCGAAAACTGTCCCACCACAAAACCTTCCCTGCCGCCTGGGCCAAGCGGGCATGGTTGGTCGCATGACGAGCCGATCCTGTCAGGTGGCTCAGCGTCCATGCGGGCAGGCGCAGCGCAAATTGCGCGATACCGACGCCCATCCACTTCGCGACCTGCAGACGTGGCATCAAACCGCCATTAGCGCGAACGTGATCGGCGGCCATTTGGGTCGGTCCCTGTCCAAAGGCGAAATTGCGGGTCCAGAGATAGGCAAGCGTTGCGCGGTGGGCGGGCACAATCTCCCGGGTCATCGCGGACGGCACCCAGACGAATTCAACGCCCTTGCGCGCCAGATGCGATAACAGCAAATCGTCCTCGCCGCCCGTTTCGTTGCAACTCGGGTTGAAGACAGGGTCGGGCAAGGGGCAGCGCGAGAGATCAAAAAGCGATCCACCAGCTCCGAGGCAATTCTCGATGGGGCCTTCGGGACTGTTTGGCCGGCGTGAAAAGAAAGGCTGCATGGCCTCCATCTGCGGGCTGTCTGCCGGCATGACGGCTTCCACAGCGGCATAGGCCACGCCTGCGCCATGCGTCTGCATGACGTCGAGCATACGCGCGATACAGCCCGGCTCCGCCGTCATGTCGTCGTCGAGGAAGAAGATATAGCGGGACGTCACGGCGGCAACGGCCGTATTGCGGGCATTGCTGACACCCGGTGCGGACTCGCAGATGTAGTCCGCGCGCCCGGTAGCTACAGCCTTTGCGCTGCAGGCGGCATCATTGTCCACCACCAGAATGCGGATGGAGTATCCGGGAACGTCTTGAGCGAGCGCACTGTCCAGACATCCCACAAGCCGGTCGGGGCGCTTATAGGTCGGGATGACGATGGTTATGGTCTCGCTCATTCGGAGCTCCTGCCAAGTGATTTCACGACGTCGCCGACAGGCAGGACGATGGCACCCGCACGTTTGACGGCCTCGACTATGGCCAGGAACTCACCGGGCGTGCAGCCCCACTCGCTGGCGGACTCACGCACGTCATGCGTGAAAAGCGTCAGCCAGCCGGGATTGCGCCCCAGCTCGCCAATTGCAGTGTGCAACTCTTCGAAATAGTGACCCGAAAATAATCGGTAGGAGCCAAGCTGGTTGAGATCCGCCGTTTCGCGGTGGGTGACATGGCGCGTCCCGCGCAAGGATGAATAGCGCGTCTCGAGCTGGCGCTTGGCAGGCAGGCTGGCCTCGCCATACGGCCAGGCAAATGACGTCGCTCCCCGCACCCCGACTTCGGCCAATATGCCGCTCGCCATGCTCATATCTTCCTCGATCAGCGATGCATTGGCCGTGCCGTAATCGATGTGACGATGACTGTGTGCGCCGATCTCGTGACCTCTGGCGGCGGCATGGCGGATTTCGGGCGCCCCCATCATCCGGCCGTGATGATTATAGGCCCCGATCAGTCCGGTCGCGACGTAAAGCGTGGCACACCAGCTCTCCCTCTCCAGAACGGGCAGAGCGTGGTCCATCACACTGGCGGGCACATCGTCAAAGGTGAAACTCACCACGGGGCGATCGAACCCCACACCGATATTGCGCTGTCCAAGCAGCGGAATGATCTTTCGACGAATGCGCGCAGGCAGGCTGCGCGAGGGCTCATAGGCACTTGCGGGGCTCGGCACATAGGCTTGGATCAGGCTCATGACCTTACCTCGTGCAGGACTCGCGCCTGCGGCGGGATATGGGGTGCGTAATGGCTTGCGCGCCAGAGTTTGAGTGCCGTGATGCGGATGGAGGCGGGCAGGGGCATGGCGACAAGCGCTCGCAAGATCGGGCGCATCAGGGCTTGGCCCGGCAGACCCGCCAAGCGCGCGGCGTGGCGATAAAGCGGGAGGCTTTCCACCAATGCCGGATGGGCCCGCGCAAAGCGGGCATAGTTTGCCCCCGAGGTCGCAAAACGCCGTAGCAGGGTGTGCGTCGTTTCAAGGCCAAGGTGGATGGCGGGATTGTCGAGGTGGACAATGCGGAAGGCTGTGGCGACGCGCGCGGCCCATTCGCTGTCTTCCCAGCCCCAGCCGATAAAGCCGGAGTCGAAGGCCTCACGCGCGAGGACGCTTTTGCGAACGCAGAGATTGGAGGACGCCACGTGTTTGGGGCCGTGTTGCGCACGAATATCCGCCGTGTCGCAATCGGAGCGCAGCGCGAATTCGCGGTGCAAACGCGTCTGGGGCGTGACGATTTCCGGTACGGTAAACCCGCCAAACAAGACGTCGCCGGAGTCCGCATCGATCGCATCGAGATAGCGGTCGAGAAACTGCGGGTCGGTGGGCTGCATGTCGGCGTCGAGAAACAGCACCCACGGCGCGCGCGCAGCGTCCACAAGCGCGTTGCGAGCGGCGGAGCGGCCCCGATTGGGATTTCCGGTAAAGACGCGGATATCGGCAGGCAGACTTGGCAACAGACGGCGCAGGGAGTCGGTCAGGGCCGGGTCGTTCGTGCCATCATCCCAGGCGAGTATTTCGACGCGGTTGTCGGCCTGAGCGGCGATGGTCTGCAAGGTGTCGGACGGGTCGTCGCGATAAAACGGGATGACGACGGAAAGCGTGGGTGTGACGCTGTGCGAGCAGGATCGGAGGACGTCGGTCATTGGGCGACCTCCAGAGGCTCGGCCTTGCGGAACCTCGAAAGCAAGGTGGCGGCAAAACCTCGACAGCCCGCGGTGTCCATGGCGATACAAACAGTCAGATAGACAACCGCGCCAAGGCCGGACTTGATGGCAAGCTCGATGGCGTCGGGCAGGGCGTCGATGGAGGGTGGGAGCGCGATCACAGCGGCCGCCATCACGGCGCAAGCCAGGCTAACCTGCGCAAGTGCAGCGAGCGGCAGGGGCAATGGATAGATCTTGCGCGCGGCGATAAAGGCCGTGACCAGACAGAAGCCGTAGGCGCCAAGGGTCGCGAGCACTGCACCCAGGAGGCCGTAAATCGGAATGAGGATGAGGTTCAGCCCGACATTGAGAACGACCGGCACGATCAGCAGCCAGGCAAACATGCCGGTCTTGCCGGACAGCATAAATGCGCGCTGGACGTAATAGGAAATAAGACCATTCAGCACGCCCGCAAAGGCAATCCACGGAATGACCTTTACCGCCCCGTCGCGCACGCCTTCGCCGAGAATGAACCCGAGAGGCTCTGCGACAAGGGCGAGGCCGACAGCGGCAGGAAGGGTCATCCAGATCAGGACGCCGCCATAATCGCGCATGACCTCGACCGAGCGGGCTTCCCCGTGCTGTTCAAAGGCTGTGACGGCAAGCGGGGTCATGGCCATGCCGATCCAGACAAACAGGATATCGATACCGCGATTGGAGAGGTTGTAGCCCGCCGAATAGGTTCCGGCCTGCGCTTCGCCCATCAGCGCAGTGATGATGTAGAGATCGCCCGAATTCAGCGCGTAGGACAGCACCAGGCTGAGACTGATGGGCGCGCCATAGGTGAAATAGCCTTTGATACGCTGCGTCTCGACCGCCCCGCCCCGGAGCTTGCGCAGCATGAAGGGGATGTCGATCGCGCCAATGATGAGCACGCTTAGCCCGATGCCGACGAAATAGCCCGCCTCGCGCAGGGGTGTGAACAGGATGATGCCGATACCGAAGGCAAAACTGAGCAGCTGATGCGTGGAGTAGATCGCGCTGTAGCGCCGAATGCGATGCGAGGCTTTATGCGCCTCGAAACCCAGATTGAGACCGAGCTGCATGACGGTGGTGACAAGCGCTGCGAGCAGCACTGTCGTCATCTCTGGCGAGAGCGGCAGGGCAAGCGTTACTCCGACAAGCAGTGCCATGCCGGCAAGACCCAGCACGGCTGCGCTGACATAGATTGTGCGCAAGAAGGTCGGCTCGTCGCGGTGGCGCTCGGCGCGGGCCTGAAAACGGGCAATGGACGCCTCGAGCCAGGTAAACAGGCTCATATGCACGAACAGCATGGTCACCATGGCGAGCGCGTAGCGGCCATATTCCTCCGCCCCGAGAATGCGGGTCAGGATCGCGATCCCGCCAAACGCCACCAGTGCGGTGGCGAGGTTGACGGGCAGGTAGGCCGCGATGTTGCGAGCGGTTGCCATGGCCTAGCGGATATTCTCCGCGTCACCGAGCAGGCAGGGAAGGGTCTTGGCCATGATCACGATGTCCCACCAGATGCTGGCGTTCTCGATATATTCGATGTCATAGGCGACACGCTCGGCCACGCCCTCGGCGTCGTGAAGCGGGCCGCGCGACCCCTTGATCTGAGCCCAGCCGGTCATGCCGGGCTTGACCTTGTGACGATGGGCGTATTCCGCGACCAGGCGTCGGGATTCCGCACCGGCCGTGATCATGCCGGGTGTGTGCGGGCGTGGCCCGACCAGGCTCATGTCGCCGCGCACGACGTTCCAGAGCTGCGGCAGCTCGTCGATGGAGGTCTTGCGGATGATGCGCCCGATACGGGTGACGCGGCTATCGCCGGCCACAACCTGGGATGCCGCCTGTTTGTCCTCATGCTTCAGATGGAGCGAGCGGAACTTGTAAACGTCGAACAGGCGGCCATTAAAACCCTCGCGCGACTGTTTGAAAAGCGCCGGGCCGGGACTGTCGGATCTTATGACAAGGCCGATGATCAGCAGGAATGGAGCCAGCAAGAGCAGGGCAAACCCGCCAATGGCGATATCCATCAGGCGCTTGGCAGCGGTATGCCAGGCGGGCTTGGGCTCGCCCGTCCATTCGCGCAAGCCGATATGGGCGATCTGGCGGGAGCGGTTGGCAAGATCGAGGTCTTCGAACCCGTCCACGACGAACGCGATACGGTTTGGCAATAGGCGCACGCGCTCGGCAAATTCGCGTTTGCGGGCCTCGGCGGCCTTGGGAAGGCTGACGACGATGCGGTCGATATAGGGCAGCTCGTCCCAGTCCAGTAATTCTTCCAGCGTGCCGATAACCGGGATGCCGTGGATATTGTGTGGGGCCGTACGCAGACGCTCGTCGAAGATTGCGACGATGTTGAGATCACGGGTCGTCGCGTTATGCTCGATCAGGCGGCGGGTGGCGGCAGTGGCGCCTAGCATGACGATGGTGGGGGCTAGCGCGCCCTTGCGGTGAAGGCGGGAAACACTGCGGTGATAGAGTGTGTGCAGGCCGAGTGTGACCACGGTCGCCACGAGTCCTGCCCGGGCAAGGGCATCGGGCTGAAATGTCTCCGGGCGAAAGACGAGTGCGAGCGCCAGCCAGAGGCCGAGAGCGGCGGCGCAGGCGAGCGCGACCTTGCGCACATGCTCACCGAGCGTTTCCGTTGCGGGAAAGGCATGGGCGCGCACAAGGCGCAGGGCGGTTATAAAGATAGTCGCGCCTAAAAGCCCGGCGGCGAGCGGCGCGATGACGGGATTGTCGTTCAGGCCGGTATAGAAATTCCATACACCCACAAGGATAACGGCGGCGATAATCAACCCGTCCAGTGTGCGCAGGCCCAAGCGGACGGCAGACATGTTGTGCTGACGGCGGGGCACGCTGAGGCTGGAGAGCTTGACGCGCTGGCGGCGGCGTTCGCGCGCAGGTGCCGTCACTTTCGTTGCGGGTTGTGTCACGCCTGTATCGACACGCCGTCGCGCTTCGCCCGACCGGCGCGCGTTTTGCTGCACGCCGGGGCGTGCGGATGTCATATTCGTTGGGGTCATCTGCTTCCCGTTTCAGCCATTCGTTTCATTCCTAGCGCACAACCGTTTGAGAGGGCTTAAGACCCGTGTGATTTCGAACGGCACACATACGTGTAGTTGTGCAAAACCCTGCCAAACGCGTGCCAAATCGAGACGGTGTGCCGATGCGACACAGGCTTTCGGCAAGACGTCGTTAACGGGGTGTGAGCCAGGCCGAAAAGATGCCTGTATTTGCGAAGGGGCTGCTGGCGTTTCACGCTTGCGCGGCCGTGGCGGCTTCGCTATCGCCGCAAGTGGAGACGTGGCCGAGTGGTCGAAGGCGCTCCCCTGCTAAGGGAGTATGGGTCATAAGCCCATCGAGGGTTCGAATCCCTTCGTCTCCGCCATTTTTCTGGCAATTGGCCGCCGACCAACCCCAATTGCAGCTGCTTTCTGGCAACTGGCCGCCGACCAACCCCAACTGCGCTTTCTGGCAACTGGCTGCCGACCGGCTCCCTTTGCGGCCGCGCGGAGCGCGGGGGCATCTTTTTGGCGCTATCGTCGCCGATAGGCGGTGACGTTTCGATTTTGCTGGTGCGTCGCACTTTGACCGTCCGCTTAGAGTGCCGTGGCCGCTTTCGCGCGTTTCGTGATCTCGGCCATATCCGAGCCTCTGGTAACCCATGAGCCGCCGACGCAGAGCACGTTGGGAAGGGCGAGGTAGTCGGGCGCGTTGGTCGGGCTGATGCCGCCCGTGGGCATGAAGGTCAGCTGCGGGATCGGCCCGCCAATACCTTTCAGCAAGGCGACGCCGCCCGCGGCCTCGGCCGGGAAGAGTTTCACGAAGTCATGGCCGCGTTGCAGGGCTGCGACGGCTTCGGATGCCGTCGCGATGCCGGGGACAAGGGTCAGGCCTGTCGGGGCAATGGCGTCATAGAGTTCGGGGGTCGTACCGGGCGTGACGATAAAGTTGGGGCGCACCTCGATGCAGAAATCCATCTGGTTTTCGTGGATGACCGTGCCGATGCCGAGGGCGATTTCGGGAACATCGGCCTTGATTGCGCGAATGCCGTCATAGGCGGCATCCGAGCGCAGGGTGATCTCGATGGCGTTGATGCCACCCGCCATAAGTGCGCGGGCCAGCGGAACGGCGTGGGCGACCTCCTGCAAGGTGACGACGGGGACGACTTTGGAGTCGGCGAGGATTTTTCGTAAATCTGTCATGCCCCCGTTTGGCTTGCGCTGACAGCGCTGTCAATTTAGGAGACAATGCAAGAGGAGCCCTCATGGCGGTCACGCTCAAGGACATTGCGGATCATTCCGGCGTATCGATGAAAACCGTCTCGCGCGTGCTAAACCGCGAGCCTAATGTGTCGGAGGCCACGCGGGAACGTGTCGAGGAGTCCGCGACCGAGCTCGGCTATCGCCCGAACCTTGCCGCACGCAGCTTAGCGACTTCGCGGAGTTTCCTGCTGGCGCTGGTCTATGGCGATGTGGCGACAAGCTATGTGTTGTCTCTGATGCAGGGGGCCACGCGGGCGTGTCATGACAAGGGTTATCATCTGGTCGTGGAGCCAGTGTCCGACGCGGAGCTCGACAGTCCTGCGAGCGTGGCGCGGCTGACGCGGCGGTTGAATGTGGATGGAATCATCCTGACGCCGCCGCTTTCGGACGATGCGGCGTTGCTGGCGTCCCTACAGGCGCTGGACATGAAGGTCGTGCGGTTGTCGCCGCGACACAAGGACGGGCACTATCCGCTGATTGCCATCGACAACCGGGCCGCGGCACAGGAGATCGTGGAGCACCTGATCGCGTTGGGCCACACGCGGATCGGGCATATCAAGGGCGCGGAGGGCCATGGCGCGAGCTATCACCGTTTGCGCGGCTATACGGATGCGCTGGAGGCGGCGGGGATCACGGTCAATGACGAGCTGATCTGCGCCGGGGCTTTCACCTGGGAGTCGGGAAGGGCAGGCGCGCGCGAGCTTATGCAGCGCACGCCCGGGCCGACGGCAATCTTTGCAGCCAATGACGACATGGCGGCGGGCGTGCTGTCCTGGATGAGCCGCAATGGTCGCAAAGTACCGGGCGACATCGCGATTGCGGGATTTGACGACACGCCGCTCTCCCGGCTGGTGCACCCACCCCTGACGACGGTCGGCCAGGATGTTGAGGCCATGGGCGCACTCGCCGCTGACATCATCATGGAGGCCCGCCCCTCCGTCACCCATGCGGGTACAAGCGGGCCTCACGAATATTCCTTCTCACACACATTGATCGTGCGTGAGTCCACGGATCCGGGGTAAGGCATGGCCGACAGTTCCACATTCATTCCCGTCGATCCTTTCGAGATCGTGGTGTTCGGCGGCACGGGCGATCTGGCACGGAGGAAGATATTGCCCGCGCTCTATCACCGTTTCCGTGACGGGCAGGTCACGGAAACCTCCCGCATCATAGGCGCATCACGGTCCGAGCATACGCGCGACGAGTACGTGCAGATGATCCGTGACGGGTTGGAAGAGTTCACAGAGCTTAAGGATTTCGACGAGGCCAGTTGGGCGAAGTTTGTCAATATTCTCGATTATGTCGCCGTGGACGCCAAGGTTTCCTCCGCTGGGTGGGCTCAATTGAAAGCCGCGCTCGGCGAGGAGGAGATGACGCGGATATTCTATCTCGCGACCCCGCCATCTATCTATATCGACATCGCGGAAAACCTGTCGAAGAGTAAAATTGCGCATGCGCAGTCGCGTATTGTTTTGGAAAAGCCCATCGGTGTGGACGTGAAGTCCGCGGCGCGCGTCAATGATGGCGTCGGCAGATATTTCAATGAAGACCGGATCTACCGGATCGATCATTTCCTCGGCAAGGAAACCGTGCAGAATCTCTTGGTGCTCCGCTTTGGCAATATTCTGTTCGAGCCGCTCTGGTCGCACACGGCGATCGACCACATCCAGATCACGGCGGCCGAAAGCATCGGCGTGGCGGGGCGCGGTGGCTATTACGACACATCGGGCGCGTTGCGGGATATGGTGCAGAACCACCTGATGCAGTTGCTGTGCCTGACCTGTATGGAGATCCCGGCGAGCTTGAGTGCACAAGATGTGCGGGTGGAAAAGCTGAAGGTGATCCATGCACTTAAGCCGATTACGGGCGATAACGCTAAAGCCGTCACCGTTCGCGGGCAATATGCCAAGGGTCGGGTGGGCGGCCGTGCGGAGGGCGAGCCCGCCACGGATTATCTCTCCGATATCGAGGCGGATGAAAGCTCTACAGAGAGTTATGTCGCGATCCGGGCGAGCGTGGATAATTGGCGCTGGTCGGGCGTGCCGATCTATCTGCGCACTGGCAAGCGCATGAGCGAGCGCGTCAGCGAAATCGTCATCCAGTTCAAACCCGTGCCGCATTCGGTGTTTGGGGACTCGACGCTGATGAACCCGAACCGCTTGGTCATCCGCCTGCAACCGGATGAGGCGGTCGAGCTTTGGGTGGAAATCAAGGAACCGGGTGCGGGGGGAATGCGGCTGAAAACCCTGCCGCTGAACTTGACCTATGCGGATAATTTCACGGTGCGCTATCCGGATGCGTATGAGCGTCTGTTGATGGACGTGGTGCGGGGGAACCTGTCGCTGTTCATGAGCCGCGACGAGGTTCAGGCGGCTTGGGAGTGGGTGGACGGGATTTTGGAGGCGTGGGATGACGTGGAGCAGCCCATGGAGCTTTATGCGGCAGGGACAATGGGGCCGACCGAGGCGGACGACCTGTTGACGCGCGATGGCCATGCCTGGCTGAACCCGGAGGTATCATAGGGTGAAGATCATCGAGACGCACACGCCAGTCGATGCGGCGGTGGAATTAATTGCGACCGCCATGAGGGAGGCGATTGCGGCGCGCGGGAGAGCCGTCCTGATGCTTTCGGGCGGACGTTCGCCCCGCCCCGTGCATGAGGCGCTTTCCGACGTCGATCTCGACTGGTCGAAAGTGCGGGTCGGGCTCGTCGATGAGCGGATCGATCCGGCGGGGTCAAACGCCGTATTCGTAATCGATAGCCTGTTCCGGAATGCGGCGCGGGCGGCGACCTTTGTCGGCATTCATGTGGGCGGTTATGGTGAGATGATACCTGCGGATATGTGCGTGATGGGCATGGGTGCGGATGGGCATACGGCGTCATGGTTTCCTGACTCGCCGGATCTGGGTCGGGCGCTTGCGACCCGAGAGACGGTGATCAGTATCGATGCGCATGGCTGTGACGGTGCGGGGGACTATCCCGAACGGTTGAGCCTGTCGAAGTCTGCGGTCGGGGCCAGTCGAGGCATATTGATGTATATTCCCGGCGCGAACAAGCGCGAGGTCTTCCTGTCGCGGGAAAGCCTGCCGGTCGCGCAGCTGGACGGTATGGAGCAGATGACCGTGGTCATGGAGCCGGGCGATGCATAGCGCTATCGAAGCCGTCACGGCGCGGATCGTCGAGCGATCCAAGCCGACACGGGAGCGTTATCTGGCGGCCGTGGATGCCAATATCCGGCCCGGCCCGCGGCGCATAAAACTGTCGGCAGGCAATCTGGCGCATCAGGCGGCGGCATGCCCGCTGCATACCAAGACGGAATTGTTCGGGGTCAGCTGGCCGAATATAGGCATCGTGACGGCCTATAACGATATGCTGAGCGCGCACCAGCCGTTCGAGCGCTTTCCCGACCTGATCAAGCAGGCGTGTCGTCGGAACGGGGCGACGGCACAGGTTGCGGGGGGTGTGCCCGCCATGTGCGACGGGGTCACGCAAGGTCAGGACGGGATGGAGTTGTCATTGCTGTCGCGTGACACCATCGCAATGGGCACGGCCATCGCCTATGCGCATGACGGGTTCGATGCCGTCATCCTGCTGGGCGTGTGTGACAAGATCGTGCCGGGCCAATTAATTGGCGCGTTGCGGTTCGGATTCATCCCGGCGATCTTTGCGCCGGCTGGACCAATGCCGAGCGGCATTCCCAACCCGGAGAAAGCACGGGTGCGACAGCTTTTCGCCGAAGGCAAGGTCGACCGCAAGGCGTTGTTGAAAGCGGAAGCCGCGAGCTATCATTCGCCGGGGACGTGCACATTTTACGGGACGGCCAATTCCAATCAAATGCTGATGGAACTGATGGGCCTGCAATTGCCGGGTTCGAGTTTTGTCAATCCGAACACGCCGTTGCGCGATGCCATCACGGCGCAAACGGCCAAGCGGGCGGTGGAGATTTCCGGTATGACGTCCGATCATATGCCGATCGGGAAAATCGTGGACGAGCGGGCCATCGTGAACGGCTTGGTCGGGTTAATGGCCACAGGCGGATCAACCAATCTGACCATTCACATGAACGCCATTGCGCGGGCGGCGGGGATTGTAGTGGATTGGGATGATTACCAGGCGCTTTCCGACGTGGTGCCATTACTGGCCAAGGTCTATCCGAACGGCCCGGCGGATGTGAACCATTTTCATGCGGCTGGCGGCATGCCTTATCTAATTCGGGAGCTGTTGGCGGCGGGCCTACTGCACGAAGATGTCGCTACGGTCGCGGGCGGCGGATTGGCGGCTTATACGCGCGAGCCTGCGCTGAACCATCATGCGGAGACAGAGCGCGTATTGTTTCGCGACGGCCCGACCGAAACGGCGGATGCGGAGGTATTGACCGGGATGGATGCACCCTTCCGCCCCGATGGAGGGCTGAGGGTTTTGACAGGCGACTTGGGTCGCTCTGTCATGAAGGTATCCGCCGTCAAGGAGGAGAATTGGTTCGTCGAGGCGGAAGCGGTGGTGATCGATCATCAGAACGAACTCAGGGCGCTTTACGACGCAGGCGAGCTGGAGCGGGATTTCATCTGCGTGCTGCGCTTTCAGGGTCCGCGCGCGAATGGAATGCCGGAGCTTCATGCGCTCTCGCCGATCTTCGGGGTGTTGCAGGATAAGGGCTTCAAGGTCGCGCTGATTACGGATGGGCGTCTGTCGGGGGCATCGGGCAAGTTTCCGGCGGCGATCCATATGCATCCGGAAGCTGCGCGTGGGGGCAATCTGGCCAAGGTGCGCAATGGGGATTTCATTCGACTTGATCCGGCTAATAGCGCGGTGGATGTGCTAATGGAGGGGTGGCTGAAGCGCGAGCCTGCGCCCGCGCCTGCCAATGTCAGCGCGACGGCGATCGGTATGGGCATGTTTGCGCCGATGCGGGCGGGTTCGCTTAATGCCGAGGAGGGGGCGAGCTTTCTGGGCGATCTGGACGCGGGCGCGCTGCAATGAGCACGGTCCTGGTCGGGGATGTCGGCGGCACGAATTGCCGTCTGGCCATCGCTGTGCGGGAGGACGGGGAATACACGCTAAAGGATGTTCGGCGTTATACAGTGAACGAGCATAGTGGGGTGGAAGCCTGCATCAGGGATCATCTTGAAACCGTCGGGGTCGTGCCGACGGCCATCGGGGTCGCGGCGGCGGGGCCAAAATTAGCGGATTCAATCCGCATGACCAACTCTTCCTGGCAAATGTCCGAGAGCGAGCTGGTCAAGACATTCGGTGTGGAACGCGCGCTGGTCGTCAACGACTTTGTCGGCATGGCCTTGGGCGCGACCGTGATGGCGACGGAGGCCTTCACACCCATTATCTACGGCGAGATCGATTGGGCCGAGCCCGTCACGGTATTGGGGCCGGGCACAGGCATGGGCGTGGCGCTGGTCGCACCGGGCGGCGTCGTCATCGGTACGGAAGGCGGGCATGTGAGCTTTGCGCCGGAGACTGATCGCGAGGCGGCGATTTTGCAATTCCTCCGGCGCAAGCAGGACTATGTCAGCTGGGAAACGCTGGTGAGTGGGCCGGGACTGATGCGGATCTATCACGCGCTGTGCGACATCAAGGGCGAGGCTGCGGTGATCGCCGAGACGCCGGAGCTGACGGCGGCGGCGGGGTTGTCCGGCACGCCGCGGGAGGCGGTGATGGCGTTTTGCGGTATGCTGGGAGCCTATGCGGGCAATGCGGCGCTATTGCACGGCAGCCGGGGCGGGGTCGTCATCGCGGGCGGAGTGGCGCGCCATGTGAGCCCATATTTGGCGGAGTCGGATTTCGTCAAACGCTTTCGCGGGCGGGGCAATGGCGCGTGGTTTGTCGAACATGTTCCGGTAAGCCATATGCACGCGCATTCGGTGGCGCTCTATGGTGTGGCAAGCCGGTTGCTGTGAGACTTGGTTGCGTGGCAATGGCCGGAATTGTGATGAGCGCGAAGGCGGGTGATGTGCGGCGCTATCCGGCGTAAGAAATGGCGGCGGTGATGGTGAAAGCCAGCTTTTTCGAGGCGCGCGAGCTTGCGCCGGGATGACGGTGTGGGGGAGGGTAAATCGCACCAGCCCATGATGACGTGACGACGACTATTCCGCCGCCACGGCAATGGGGACATCCAATCGGCCCAGCATTTCCTTTGGGATGACTTGCCAGAAACGGGCGCGCTCGGACTCCCAGTTTTCGAGGATGGCCTTGGCGAAGTCGCTGCCGGTCTGGGCGGCGTGTTCGCGGATGAGGTCTTTTAATTCCTCCTCATAGTGCTCGGAGGAGAGGCGTTGCCAGATGATGTTGTCGGGGTTGGCGGCGCGGGGAAACGCATCGGTCTCGTCATAGACATAGGCCATGCCGCCGGTCATGCCGGCACCGAAATTGTCGCCGACACTTCCGAGGACGACGACGGTGCCGCCGGTCATGTATTCGCAGCCGTTTGTGCCGAGGCCTTCGGAGACGGCGTCAGCGCCGGAGTTGCGGACGGCGAAGCGTTCGCCGCCGCGGCCACGGGCAAACAGTTTTCCGGAGGTTGCGCCGTAAAGGCAGGTGTTGCCGATGATGGCGGATTCGTGTGCGTCGATGCGGGTAGCCCCTTGCGGGCGCAGGACGATGTGTGCGCCGGACAAGCCCTTGCCGACATAATCGTTGGCGTCGCCGTCGACCTCAATGCGCAGGCCCGTCATGCCGAAGGCGCCAAGGCTCTGGCCGGCGCTGCCGCGCAGGCGCACGGTGAGCTGTCCGTCGGGCGCGCCATCCGCGCCGAAACGCTGATAGATGTGGCTGGAGGTGCGTGTGCCGACGGCGCGGTGTGTGTTCTGGACGGAGTAGGTCAGGAACGTCTTTGAGCCGTCGCGGAAGAAAGGCTCGGCGTCGGCGATGATTTGCGGGTCGAGCGTGTCGGGAACCTCGATTCGGATGTCGCGCGTGTCGGCAACGCGGGAGTTATCGACCTGGGCGAGGATGGGGTTGAGGTCGAGATCGTCGAGGTTTTCGGCACCGCGGCTGACCTGGCTGAGGAGATCGGTGCGGCCGATGATGTCTTCGAGGCGCTCGAAACCCATCAGTGCGAGGATCTCGCGGACTTCCTCGGCGATGAAGGTCATGAGGTTGATGACCTTTTCGGGTGTGCCCGTGAACTTCTCGCGCAGGGCGGGGTTTTGGGTGCAGACGCCGACGGGGCAGGTGTTGCTTTGGCACTGGCGCACCATGATGCAGCCCATGGCGACGAGGCCGAGCGTGCCGATGCCATATTCCTCTGCCCCGAGCAGCGCGGCGGTGACGATGTCGCGGCCCGTCTTGAGGCCGCCATCGGTGCGGAGCGTGACTTGATCGCGGAGCTTGTTGAGGGTGAGGATTTGGTGGGCCTCGGACAGGCCGAGCTCCCACGGGATGCCCGCATATTTCAGGCTGGTCATGGGCGATGCGCCCGTGCCGCCATTGTGACCCGCGATAAGGATGCAGTCCGCCTTGGCCTTGGCAACACCCGCCGCGATGGTGCCGACGCCGGATGCGGCCACGAGTTTGACCGTGACGCGGGCTTTCGGGTTGATTTGCTTGAGGTCGTAGATGAGCTGCGCCAGGTCTTCGATGGAATAGATGTCGTGGTGCGGCGGCGGCGAGATGAGGGTCACGCCGGGTGTCGAGTTGCGGAGCTTGGCGATATATTCCGTGACCTTGAAGCCGGGAAGCTGTCCGCCTTCGCCGGGTTTCGCGCCTTGGGCGACCTTGATTTCGAGCTCTCGGCACTGGTTGAGATATTCAGTCGTGACACCGAACCGGCCACTGGCCACCTGCTTGACGGCGGAGTTGGGGTTGTCGCCATTTGGCAGGCGTTGGTAGCGGGAGCGGTCTTCGCCGCCTTCGCCGGAGACGGACTTCGCGCCGATGCGGTTCATGGCGATGGCGAGCGTGCCATGGGCTTCGGGGCTGAGCGAGCCGAGGCTCATGCCGGGAGTGCAGAAGCGGCGGCGGATTTCGTTCACGGACTGGACGTGGCGGAGCGCGACGGCAGGCTGGTCGCGCTGTTCGGCGGACTGGATGTCGAGGAGGTCGCGAATCTGGATGGGCGCGCCGGCATTTACCGTGTCGGCATAGCGCCGGTAGAGCTGGTAGTCCTCGCGGGTGACGGCTTCCTGCAGCATGTGGATCATGTCGGCCTGGTAGGCGTGGCGTTCGCCGCGTGCGCGGACGCGGTAGAGTCCGCCCACGGGGAGGCGGACGACGGCAGGGTCGAAGGCGGACTCGTGCGCTTCGAGGAGTTTCGCTTCCAGCCCTGCGAGGCCGATGCCGGAAATGCGCGAGGTCACGCCGGGGAAGTTGCGGTGAACGAGCGAGCGGGACAGGCCGAGCGCCTCGAAGTTGTTGCCGCCCCGGTAGGAGCTGATGACGCTGATGCCCATCTTGGAGATGATCTTGAGGAGGCCCTGTTCGACGGCGGTCTTGTAGCGGGCGACGGCGGTGTCGAGATCCGTGTCGAGCAGGCCGCGCGCGCAGCGGTCAGCAATGGACTCTTGCGCCAGATAGGCATTCACGGCGGTCGCGCCTGCGCCAATGAGAACGGCGAAATAGTGGGTGTCCATGCATTCGGCGGAGCGCACGATGAGCGAGCAGGACGAACGCAGGCCCTGTTCGACGAGGTGCGAATGCGCGGCCCCGACGCAGAGGATCATGGGGGCGCTCGCGCGGGACTCCGATGTGTTCTGATCGGACAGGACAATGGTTTCATTGCCGTTGCGGGCGGCGTCCTCAGCCTCGGCGCGGACATGGCGGATGAGGTCGCGGAGGGCACGGCCGGAGCCAATGCCTTCGAGGGGAATGTCGAAAGTGCAGTCGATGGTGCGGACTCTTTTGCCCTCCATTTTCAAGAAGCGCTCGGTCATGCCCGTGGTCATGACGGGGGAGTCGAGCACGAACATGGAACGGGTCTGGGCCTCGGATTGGCTGAGGATATTACGCAGATTCCGGAAGCGGGTCTTCAGGCCCATGACGCGGGTTTCGCGCAAGGGATCGATGGGCGGGTTGGTGACCTGGCTGAAGTTCTGGCGGAAATAATGCGAGAGCGGGCGGTAGATGTCGCTCAGCACGGCGAGCGGCGTGTCGTCGCCCATGGAGCCGATGCCCTCCTTGCCCTTTTCCGCCATCGGGGTGAGGACGAGTTCAAGATCTTCGAGGGTCTGACCGCAGGCGAGTTGACGGCGGACGAGGTCTTCGCCGGAGAGGTTTGGTATCGGCTCGGGCCCTGCGAGCTTTTCGTCCAGATTGACGGATTTTTCGAGCCAGCGCTTGTAAGGCTTGGCGGCTGCAAGTTCGTCCAGGATCTCGGCAGAGCGGTAGAAGCGGCCCTTGTCGAGATCGACGGCGACCATGCGGCCGGGCTTCACGGAGCCTTTGGCGACGATCTCGGACTCGTCCATCGGGCACATGCCGGCTTCGGAGCCGACGGCGAGGATGCCGTCCTCGGAAATCACGTAGCGGAGCGGGCGCAGGCCGTTGCGATCAAGCCCTGCCATGACCCAACGGCCATCATAGGCGCAGAGTGCGGCAGGCCCGTCCCACGGCTCCATGACGGCGTTGGAATACTCGTAAAGCGCGCGCCAGGACTCGGGCATGAGGTCGCCACGCTTGGAATAGGCTTCGGGGATCAGCAATGTTTTGGCGAGCGGGGCGGAGCGGCCCGCGCGGACGAGGAGCTCGAACACGGCATCGAGGGCTGCGGAGTCGGAGGAGCCTTTCTGGATGATGGGTTTGACGTCTTCGGCATCCTTGCCGAACACATTGGCGGCCATTTTGATCTCGTGGCTTTTCATGTGGTTGACGTTGGCCTTGAGCGTGTTGATCTCGCCGTTGTGGGCGAGCATGCGGAAGGGTTGGGCGAGCTTCCAGGTGGGGAAGGTGTTGGTGGAATAACGCTGGTGATAGATGGCCGCGCGCGAGACGAAACGCTCATCCTTGAGGTCGGGATAGAAGTTGTCGATATCCTCGGCGAGGAACATGCCCTTGTAGATCAGGGTCTGGATAGACAGCGAGCAAATGTAGAAATCCTGGATCGCGGCGGCAGCCACGCGCTTTTCGATGCGGCGGCGCACGACGTAAAGCACGCGCTCCAGCTTGTCGCCCTTGCGCCCTTTGGGATCGCGGAAGAGGACCTGTTCGATGGCGGGGCGGGTGGCCTTGGCCTTTTCGCCGATGACGCGGATGTCGATGGGGACTTGCCGCCATCCATAGATGTAGAAGCCTTCCTTGAGGAGCTCGGACTCCACGAGGGTGCGGGCGTGTTCCTGCGCCGCGAAATCGGTGCGGGGCAGGAAGATCATGCCGACGGCAGTCTTGGCGAGGGTGGGCTTGTGGCCCGTGCGTTCGATCTGCGCGCGGAAGAATTCCTGCGGGATGTCGAGGCGGATGCCCGCACCGTCGCCCGTCTTGCCGTCGGCATCGACGGCTCCGCGGTGCCAGATGTTCTTGAGCGCCTGGATGGAGCGCTCGACCACGTCGCGGCGGGGCGTGCCGTCGATGGAAGCGACGAGGCCGACGCCGCAATTGGCGTGCTCGTGGGCGGGGTCGTAGGCGTGCGCGTCGATAAGGGCGTCGCGCTTGGCGGTGTGGTCGCTGAGCCAGTCGTGGTCGGTCATGACGTTTGTTCCTGTCTGGCCATGAATTCGGCGATGATTTCTGCACCGGTCTTGTGGGGGACGTCGGTCGGGACGTCCGCGTAAGCTCCGGCTTCCTCGACGAAGATGCGGGAGTCGATCTTGCCGGGAGCGGTATCGAAGAGGCCGAGGCTGACGCCGATGCCGTCGGGCTGGCTTTGCAGTCGCCAGGCTAGCGTGCTGCCGCAGGCCGAGCAAAAGGCGCGTTCGCCATGTTCCGAGGCGGCGTACCAGCGCAAGGGTTCGCCGGAGAGCGTGACGCCCTCGCTGAACTGCGCGGCATGAAACGCTCCGCCCGCATTCTGTTTGCGGCACATGGTGCAATGGCAGGCGTCCGCGCTCGTGAGCGTTCCGGAAGCCGTGGCGGTGGTTTTGCCGCAAAGGCAGTGGCCGGTGAGGGTGGTGGTCATGAGAATAGGCTCCCGCGCTTGACGCGGGACCTCCTGCTTGTCGTAAGTGACGACAGGGCTTGGCGCTCACGATGGAGATCCCGCATCAAGTGCGGGAACTTGTGTAAGTGGGAGGTGATGAAAGTCACTCCGCCGCCACTTTCAGTTCTGCGGCGAGTCTGCCCTTGAGGTATTTGTGCACGGCCACGCTTGCATCGCGGCCTTCGCGGATGGCCCAGACGACGAGGCTCGCGCCGCGGACGATGTCGCCGGCGGCGTAGACGCCCTCGAGGTTGGTCTCGAAGGTCACGGGGTTGACGCGGAGGGTGCCCCAGCGGGTGACAGTAAGGTCCGCGGAGAGGTCGCCCATGGGTTCGGGGGTGAAGCCGAGCGCCTTGATGACGAGGTCGGCGGGGCGGTCGAAGTCGCCGCCCTCAACGGCTTGCGGGCTCTGGCGGCCATCCGGGCCTTTGGGGCCGAGCTTCATGCGGTCGGAGCGGATCATGGCCGCTTGCCCATCGACATCGTGGATGGCTTTGGGGCTGGCGAGCCATTCGAAGACGACGCCTTCTTCCTGCGCATTGGCGGTTTCGCGACGGGAGCCGGGCATGTTGGCGTGGTCGCGGCGATAGAGGCAGGTCACGGATTCTGCGCCTTGGCGGACGGCGGTGCGGACGCAGTCCATGGCGGTGTCGCCGCCGCCGACGACGACGACATTCTTACCTTCCGCGGTCGGAGTCTGGAGCGCATCGCCGAGGCCACGGCGGTTGGAGTCGATGAGGAAGTCGAGAGCGGGGGTGACGCCACACGCGCCCGCGCCCGGCACGTCGAGGTCGCGGGCCTTGTAAACTCCGGTCGCGATCATGACAGCGTCGTGCTCTTCGCGCAGACGATCAAAAGAGATGTCCGTGCCGATATCGGTATTGAGGACGAATTTCACGCCGCCGTCCTCCAGGCGTTTCACGCGACGCTGCACGATGGACTTGTCGAGCTTGAAGTTCGGGATGCCGTAGATGAGGAGCCCGCCCGCGCGGTCATGGCGGTCATAGACGGTGACCTGCCAGCCTTGGATGCGGAGCTGTTCCGCGACGGTCAGCCCTGCGGGCCCGGAGCCGATAATGCCGACCGACAGAGGGCGCTCGCGGCGGACGCGCAGGGGTTTGATCCACCCCTCATCCCACGCCGTGTCGGTGAGGAACCGCTCGACCGCGCCGATGGTGACGGTGCCGTGCCCGGATTGCTCGATCACGCAGGACCCTTCGCAGAGGCGGTCCTGTGGACAGATGCGGCCGCAGATTTCGGGCATGTTGTTTGTGGCGTCGGAGACTTCCCACGCTTCTTTCAGGCGGCCCTCGGCGGTGAGGCGGAGCCAGTCGGGGATGTCGTTCTGGAGCGGGCAGTGGTTCTGGCAGAAGGGGACGCCGCACTGGGAGCAACGGGACGCCTGCTCCTGGGCCTTGGCGTCGATGTAGTCGCCGTAGATTTCGAGGAAGTCGTCGCGGCGGGCGGTGGAGTCGCGCTTGTCGGGCATGTCGCGCGGAGTTTCGACAAATTGAAGCATGTCGCGCTTGGTGGGCGGGACGGCCTCTACACCCTTGTACCGGGCGCCGTGGTTTGGGAGTTTGGACATGTCGAGACCTTTGCTTAAGGGCTCTGTAGCACGGGGTGGGGGCGGTGTCTGTAGGGTGCGACAATCTGTCGTGTAAAGGATACGGGGGCACACGCCGTCATCCCCGCGAAAGGAACAAGATGATGTGATGAAAGGGTGGCGCGGCCGCGCGTCGACGCCTACAAACCCGGCATGAACACAGCCTTCCATGACCGTCTCAACGCCACGCTTGCCGAGATAAAGGAGCAAGGGCTCTTCAAAGAAGAGCGGGTCATCACCTCCATGCAGGGTGTGGAGATCACAGTGGCGGGACGCCACGCGCCGATCCTGAACTTTTGCGCCAATAATTACCTCGGCCTGGCGGATGATCCGCGCATTGTGAATGCGGCCAAGGCGGCGATGGATACGCGCGGTTACGGTATGGCGAGTGTGCGCTTTATTTGCGGGACGGCGGATCTGCATCTGGAGCTGGAAGCCAAGCTCGCGGACTATCTGGGCTATGAGGCCTGCATCACCTTTGCGGCATGTTTCGATGCCAATGCAGCGGTGTTCGAGCCGCTCTTGACGGCCGAGGATGCGATTGTGTCGGACACGCTCAATCACGCCTCGATCATCGATGGGGTGAGGCTCTGCAAGGCCAAACGCTATCGCTACGCAAACCGTGACTGGGACAGCCTAGAAGACCAGTTGAAGCAGGCGCGCGAGGACGGTGCGCGGACGGTGCTGGTGGTCACGGATGGCGTGTTCTCGATGGACGGGACGATCACGGACCTGAAAGCCATGCGCGAGGTCTGTGACCGCTATGAGGCGTTGATCATGGTCGATGATTGCCACTCGACAGGCATCCTCGGGGAGCGCGGCAAAGGCACGGCGTCGCATGTGGGCGCGGACGGCGCGGTGGATATTTTGACGGGCACGCTGGGCAAGGCGCTGGGCGGGGGTATGGGCGGCTTTATTTGTGCGAGCGCGCCGGTGATCTCGCTCTTGCGGCAGCGGGGGCGGCCCTATCTCTTTTCCAATGCGCTCGCTCCTGGCTTGTGTGGTGGCGCGATCAAGGGCGTGGAGATCAGCGCGAACTCGGATAACCGGCGCGAGCAGTTGCGCAAGAATGCGCAGCGCTTTCGTGCGGGGCTGAGCGGGTTGGGGTTTGATCTGCTGGATGGGGAGCATCCGATAATTCCGGTCATGCTGGGGGATGCGCAGCTGGCGCAGGACATGGCGACGCAGCTACTCGAAGAAGGGGTGTATGTGACGGGGTTCTTCTATCCGGTTGTGCCAAAGGGGCAGGCGCGGATACGGACGCAGATGAATGCGGCGATGACGGACGCGCAGGTGGATCGTGCGATTGCGGCGTTCGGGACGGTGGGGGAGACTCTGGGGGTGTTGGGGAAGGCGGCGGCGGAATAGAATTACAGGCTCCCGCGCTTGACGCGGAACCTCCCGCTTGTCGTGCATGACGACGGGGCTAGATGAAAACGATGGAGGTCCCGTTGCTGCACAACGCCGTGCGAGCGCGGGAGCCTTTCAAGGAGGCCGTGATGGCTCAAGACACCATGCGCGCACTTTCAAAGACCGCCGAGCGCGAAGGCCTGACCTGGCGGACGGATGTGCCGGTGCCGGAGATCGGGCCGAACGATGTACTCGTGCGGGTGGAGAAGACGGCGATCTGCGGGACGGATCTGCATATCTGGAAGTGGGACGACTGGGCGAGCGCCAATGTGCCGATGGGCATGACGGTGGGGCATGAATTCATGGGGCGTATCGAGGCAAAGGGCGACCGCGTCTGGAATTTCGAGGTCGGGCAGAGGGTGTCTGCGGAAGGCCATATCACCTGCGGCTATTGCCGGAACTGCCGGGCGGGGACGCGGCATTTGTGTCCGAACACCAAGGGGATCGGGGTCAACCGGGCGGGCGCGTTTGCGGAGTATATCAGCGTGCCCAAGGAGAACATCTATCCGCTGGGCGATCACATCCCGGACGATTGGGGCGCGATGCTCGACCCGTTTGGGAATGCGACGCATACGGCGCTGTCCTTCGACCTGGTTGGCGAGGACGTGCTGATCACGGGTGCGGGGCCGATCGGGGTGATGGCGGTAGCAGTCGCCAAGCGTGCGGGGGCGCGGCATGTGGTGGTGAGCGATCTGAACCCATATCGGTTGGAGCTGGCCAAGACGCTGGGCGCGACACGCTGCGTGAATGCAAAAGAGGAAAAACTGGAAGACGTCATGTCCGAGATGGGCATGACGGAAGGCTTCGATGTGGGGATGGAGATGAGCGGCGCGCCACAGGCGTTCGACGCGATGCTCGGCGCGATGCGGGCGGGCGGCAAGATCGCGCTGCTGGGGATATTGCCCAAGGGCGCGGGGATCGACTGGGACGCGGTGATCTTCAAGGGGCTGACGCTGAAGGGCATCTATGGGCGGGAGATTTTCGAGACCTGGTACAAGATGGATGCGCTTATCCGGAGCGGGATCGATTTGGAACCGGTGATCACGCACCGGATGAGTGCGGAGGCGTATGTGGACGGTTTCGAGGCGCTGGCGAGCGGGCAGAGTGGGAAGGTGATTCTGGATTGGAGTTAGCCTTCTTCCGTCATCCCGGCGCAGGCCGGGATCTCCAGAAGGAGAGGAAGAGGCGATGGCCAGCCCTGACGGTGTTCAAGACAAGCGGGAGATCCCGGCCTTCGCCGGGATGACGGTTAGGACGTGGGTGGGTCGCGAAACGGCGCTTTCGGGAGGCTCCAGCGGAAGCGGACGGCGAGCATGCGGAGGGTGAAGCCTGCGGCGATGGCGAGGATGTAGGCGAGAAGGGGGTCGAGGGAGAGGGTGATGCTGACGAGATAGGTGGCGGACGCCAGAAGCGCGGCGGTGGCGTAGATATCCTGTTTGAGGAGGAGGGTGTCTTCGCGGGCGACGACGTCGCGGATGAGGCCGCCTGCCGTTGCTGTGACGACGCCCATCATGAGGACGATGCCAGGACTGTGCCCGAGGCTGAGCGTTTTGGCGGATCCGGCAACGGCAAAGAGCGCCATGCCGAAGGCGTCGGCGAGGCGTAAGGGTTTGAACGCGCGGTCGATCAAAGCGTGGGCGAAGAAGGCTGTGAGCCCGCCCGCGACGGCAAGGCCGAGATTGACGGTGTCTTCCAGCCAGAAGACGGGAACGTCGAGTATGAGGTCGCGAATGGTGCCGCCGCCAATGGCGGGCAGGAAGGCGAGCACGATATAGCCGAAAATGTCCATGTCCGCGCGCTTCGCGACGATGCCGCCGGAGATGGCGAAGACGTAAACGCCGATACGGTCGGCGATGAGGAGGAGGTCAGCGGTCATGAGGTGTTGGATATTTCCGAATTCGCTATCACTTCGCGTCGTCATTGCACGGCTTGTCCGGGCAATCCATCACTCAAAGGCTGGACTCACCTCTTATGGATTACCCGCATGGAGCGGGTAATGACGAATGAAAGGAGGTGGGACTAGGTGGTCTTTTGCGCGAGGAGAATGGTGCGGCCCTGGGCGCTTTGGTCTTCGGGGACGAAGGCGAGGATGGAGGTGCCGGAGGCGGCGAGGATGTAGGCATAGTCCTCGGCAGAGAGGCTGGCGTGGTAGACGCTGTCGCCGTTTATGGTGCCGGTAGTCTCGCCCGCTTCTGGCCCGACAGTGAGGAGGAGGCGCGCGCCGGGTTTGAGGCGGCTGGCGATGCGGGGGAGGGCGGTGCGCTGCTGCACAGGGCTGAGGTGGAAGACACCGTCCCAAGAGATGATGGCACCGAAAGTGGGGAGGTCGGGGAGGCTCGTGATGTTGGCCTGGAGGAAGGTCGCGTCGGGAAGGTGTCTGCGGGCGATCGCAAGCATGGCGGGACTGCGGTCGATGCCGGTGACGGTGAAGCCCGAAGTGGTGAGGTAATCCGCGATGGGGCGGCCTGTGCCGCAGCCGAGATCGAGGATGGTTGCACCGGGGGTGAGGTTGGCGGTGAGGTGGTCGAGCCAGGGGCGCTCGTAAAGGGAGGTGTCGCGGTGGGCGTGCCACCAGTCGGCGTGGGTGTCGTAGGGGTCGGTCATATAGGGGTTGTTCAAAGGGTGGGGAGGACTGTGAAGAGGGTCGAATGATGGCCAAGGCCGGGATGGCGGATGAGTGTGGCGTCGCGGAGTCGCAAGGCCAAAGCCTCCGACATGGCGGGTGGGGCCCAGCTGTCGTCGCTGCCGTGGTGGATCGCGACGGGGCAGGCGATCTGCGGCAAAAGAGGGGTCCAAGGCCGGACATAGCGTTGCAGGGCGTGGCGGTAGGCCGGGGTCGGGAGGCTGTCGCGGAAGGTCTGGAGGATGGCTTGGCGGGTCAGGGGATCGTCGAGAAGCGCGCGATCAGCGGGGGCGCTGTCGCGAAAGGCGAGGTCGAGGAGGCGGTCGGGTGGCAAGCGGTTCTGGACTGCGGTCAGGAGACGAAGCGCAAGGGGCAGGCGCGCGGCACGGAAGACCGCGCGCCCAGCCATGTGAGGGAGGAAATCGCCGATCTGCAACGGGGCTACGGGTGCGATCAGGGTGAGCTGGCTGACGCGGGCGGGATGGCTGGCGGCGAAGTCGATCGCGCGGTGAGCGCCGAGCGAGAAGGCGACAACGTGGCAGGCGGTTTGGGGAAGGGTTGCGAGGTCGGGTGTGCCATCGGATGCGGGTGCCAGGATAGCGGTTGGTGTGAAACCGGGGACGGGAATAAGCTCGGCAGCGGAGCCTGGCAGTCCGTGCGCATAGATTAGCGGGTGCCGGGTCATGGAATGCGTGTCCTGACTGGCCAGAGGCCGGCTGCGGGACAATGCCCACCCATGCCCCCAGAAGGGGTGGGTAGTGTCATCCCGCTATTTCTGCGCGGCGATCCATGAGTCGATTTTGGCCTCCAGAAGGGCAAGCGGCATGCCGCCGTCTTCCAGCACGGCGTCGTGGAAGGCGCGGATGTCGAAGTCATTGCCAAGTTCGCGCTCGGCACGTTCGCGGAGTTCGACGATCTTGAGTTCGCCGATCTTGTAGGCGAGCGCCTGGCCGGGCCAGGAAATGTAGCGGTCGACTTCGGTGCGGATGTTGGAGCGCGACAGCGCGGAGTTCTCGAGGAAGCAGCTTTCCGCCTGTTCGCGGGTCCAGCCCTTCCAATGCATGCCGGTATCGACGACCAAGCGGCAGGCGCGCCACATCTCGTAGGTGAGGCGGCCGAATTGCTCATAGGGCGTTTTGTAAAGGCCCATCTCTTCGCCGAGCTTTTCGGAATAGAGGCCCCAGCCCTCGCCGAAGGCGGTGGGGTAGAGGTCCTGGCGGAAGGGGGGGACGTCTTCGAGTTCCTGGCCCAGACTGATTTGGTGATGGTGCCCGGGCACGCCTTCATGCAGGGTGAGGGCCGGGAGGTTGTAAAGCGGGCGCTCGGTCAGGTCGTAGGTGTTGACCATGTAATTGCCGGCTTTGCCCTTCTCGAGACTGCCGCCCCAATAGCGGCCCGTCGTGTAGTTGGGGGCGATGGCGTCCGGCACCTTCATGACGCCGTAAGGCAGGCGCGGGAGGAGGCCGAAATATTCGGGCATTTTTCCATCGACCTGCTTGGCGAGATAGCTTGCCCTCATGAGGAGCTCGTCCTCGGTCTTGGCGTAGAATTGTGGATCGGTGCGCAGGAAGTTGACGAACTCCGCGAAGTTGCCGTCAAAACCCGTGTCGCGGATGATAGTGTCCATCTCGCGTCGGATGCGGCGGACCTCGGTCAGGCCGATGCGGTGGACTTCGTCGGGGCTGAGATTGAGCGTGGTAAAATGTTCGACCAACGCCTTGTAATATTCGCGGGTAGTGGGGTCGTCGCTGATCCCCGCGGTCTCGCGCGCGGCGGGGGCGTAGGTGGTCTCCATATATTCGAGAAGGTCGCGATAGGCGGGAATGACGGAGGAAGTGACGACGGCGCGACCAAGGTCAGTCAGTCGCTTGTGGTCGCGCTCCGGCACGGTGGAGGGGAAGCTGGTGAAGGGCTGGAAGCTCGGGTGCTCCTCGACGGGGGTTTCGGACAGGCGGCGGATGATGTCGATGACGCCCGTCAGGATGCCGGCATTGGCGGTGAAGCCCGTCGCGACGCCGCGGTCGAGATTGGTGCGCACGTCGCGGAAATAGGCGGGCACCTTGGTCAGGCGGGTGGCATAGGCGGCGTAGTCGTCCGGCGTGCGCATAACGGTGTTGCGACCCATCGAGGTGGGCAGGGTGAAGAAGCCGCTATCGTTCTGGAAAGGCAGGCGGGCCTGGTCGAAGGGGGCGAGGCGCAATCGCTGGTCGATGTCGAAGGCGAGGAGGTCGTAGTCCAGCTGGTCATCGGTGGCGATGCCTTGCAATGCGGCGTGGCGCACGCGGAAATCCTTAAGGATGCGGGTGTTGCGGGCGGCGGTATCCGGCGTGACGTCGGGCAGGCGGGTAAGTGCATCGCGGTCGCCGAGGCTGTCGGCATAAAAGGGATTGGTGCTGATGCGGAAGGACTCATAGTCCGAGAGCAGGCGGGCAAAGCTGTCATCGCGGGGGATGGGTTGGCAGACCTCGCGGCCTTCCATCACGGTGAGTTCGCCGAAACAGGCTTTCGCGCCAGTCGATTGCGCGACTTGTGCGCTCGCGGGAAGGGAGAGAAGGCTGGTGGACAGAAGAGTCAGGAGGGCGCGTATCATGGGGCTCGCATAGGCCTGCGATGGGGGCTTAAGCAAGGCTTGCGCGCAATGTCTGCCCACAGCCTTGGGCCAGTTATCCACGCCCGCGGGGTCTGGCGGCTTGTGAGAATCGGGAGGCTTTCTAGGTTTGTGGCGAGGGAGTCACCGCTGTCCCGTCTTGGGCAGGTGACGCAAAAGAAAGCCGTTCATGGGCGAGCCGACCACATCCGTCGAGTATTCCGAAGAGCGCTGCGTGCGTCCGAACCCGGTGCTGCGATCGCTTTTGCGTCTTAACCCGATCGAGGTCGTGGCGCGGCTTGCGACGGCGGAACATTATGCGGTCGAGCGGTTCGGGGCGGACGAGATTCACATGCAGGTGCCAGGGTTCTGGTGCGATTACACGCTGACCTTTGCCTTTGATCGCGATGCGGAGCGGTTGAGCCTGGCGATCGTGTTCGACGGAAAGCTGGTGGGCGGACGTGGCGACGAGATCTTCCGGCTGTTGGGATTGCTGAACGAACAGCTGAGTGCAGGGCATTTCGATTTCTGGGCGAAGACGCGCTCGCTGGTCTATCGGCAGGCGGTGAGCCTGGCGGGGGGTGCGGAGCTGCGCATCGAGCAGGCGATGGCGCTGGTGGCGGGCGCGCTGGACGCGGCGGAGCGGGGTCATCCCGCGTTCCAATATGTGATCTGGGCAGGCAACAGTCCGGAGGATGCGCTGGCGCGGGTGAATGAGGATTTGCAGGGCGCACGCGCATGATCGGAGTTGTGGGCGCTGGCCGCATGGGTGGCGCGCTGATGACGGGATGGGTCGCGGACGGGATGGATCCGGGCGAGATCGTGATTGTCGATCCGAGGCCGGGCGAGGCGGCTCAGAAATTGATCGAGCAGGGTGCGCGGTCGGGGGTCGAGGGGCTGTCGGATTGCGAGACGGTGCTCTTGGCGGTGAAGCCGCAGGTGTTTCCTAAAATTGCCGAGGAGCTGGCCGCGCGGGTGCGTGACGATGCGCTGGTGGTGTCGATCATGGCGGGGACGTCGCTTTCGGAGCTTGAGGCGGCGTTTCCGGGGCGCAAGCTGGTGCGGGCCATGCCGAAT
>ENA-ORXU01000953-ORXU01000953.1-marine-metagenome-genome-assembly--contig:-NODE-953-length-27472-cov-2.403577_pt1 | contig 27472 bp, 28 predicted proteins | sample MGYA00237869_ERZ511484 | MGnify/ENA metagenome assembly ERZ511484
GGCGATCTGGGCGACAAGTACAATAGCTTCCTTGATTGCGAGGAAGTCCAGCCAAGCGACATCAAGAACGGCGACGTCTTCCTAAGCCGCGAAGGCAAGTTGCTGCGTCCCAAGCGCTTGCCATCCAACCTGTACCAGTTCCGCGAAGGAACCGGCGAAGATCGCTGCGTGCTCGATAGCATCACCGCGCTTGAGAACGGTGCGGACTTGCTATGGATCGAAACCGAAAAGCCGCATATCGGCCAGATCGGCGGGATGGTGAACCGCATCCGCGAAGTCATTCCCAATGCCAAGCTGGTCTATAACAACTCGCCGAGCTTTAACTGGACGCTGAATTTCCGTCAGCAGGTGTATGATGCCTGGGCTGAAGCCGGCAAAGATGTTTCTGCGTTTGACCGCGATAAGCTCATGAGCATTGACTATGACAGCACAGAGCTAGCTATCGAAGCTGACGAACGGATCCGGACCTTCCAAGCAGATGCCGCTCGTGAGGCAGGAATCTTCCACCACCTAATCACTCTGCCAACCTACCACACGGCAGCTTTGAGCACAGACAATCTCGCCAAGCGGTACTTCGGCGAAGAAGGCATGCTCGGTTACGTCCTGAACGTGCAGCGTGAAGAAATTCGTCAGGGAATTGCTTGCGTTAAGCACCAGAACATGGCTGGTTCCGACATCGGCGACGATCATAAGGAATACTTCGCCGGTGAAGCTGCCCTGAAGGCGGGCGGCGAAGACAACACCATGAACCAGTTCGAAGCTGCTTGAGGAGAGAATTTATGTCGGAAGAAGAAACGAAGCCGAAAGAGCCAGGTCGCGCACGCGCCCTGCTCTCCACCGCAGACTTCAAATTGCTGCGCCGGGCGCTAGAGAGCCACGCCAAAGCCACCGAAGACCGCGACGAACTGGCGAAGATCAACGCACTGCATCACCGGCTCGGCAATTACGGCTGACCCGCGCACACCAATCTCCTGGGGAGGAGATTACGGCCGTCGGAGCTCTCGGGTTCCGGCGGCCGTTTCATACTCGCCGTCTCGACGATTGCTTAACTCTCGTATGCTAAGCCGCAAGGATGGTCCGGAACGCCCGTAAAAAGCCCGCCAATACGGCGCAGATGTATCGTCACTTTGCAATTGTGACGGTTGGTCTCACCGCGCTGGTTGGTGTGTTGGCCAGTGGTGAGGCAGAAAAATCGGTCGGTGACCAACTGGCTGCAAAAGCCGAGCGGGAACGCTTGGCGAAAGCAGAGGTCGCCGCACTGAATGATGGCAACCGCACTTTGTTGCGGGAAGATCAGGACAGTGTTGTTGAAGGCGGCGGGGGCAGTATGGGTGCCGCTAGCCCTATTCGGGTTTCGGTTTCCTCGAGTAGTAACGCCCGCAACGCATTGCAGGGCGCGAGTACTGAGGGTCTTCCAATCTGGCAACAGCTCGGGGTCTCAGAACAAGCCTGGCTTGCATTCACCGATGAGCAACGCGAAGAATTGAAGAAGAAGCTTGGCAAACGAGACAAACTCACTCCGCAAGAAGAAGCTGCCGCTATGCGGCGCATGGAACAGGCTTCCCTAGCCCGCTCAGGCCGCACTGGGACCGGAGGTAGCGACGCTCCTGAATAGAGAGATCAGCCGCCCTTAGACGCCAGAATATCAAGCGTTGCAGAAGTCATGGCCTCAGTGGCTGTCGCAACGACCTTCTCTGCATCCGGCGCCCAGAACGGGCTGTGCAGCGATGGTAGCTTGGCTTCACCACGCTGTGCCGCTTCGAATTCTGCCAACGGCACGCCGCCAACCCAGAAAATCAGCGATTTTATATTCTCCGGATCTGCGCGATAAAATTGGCCGAAGTCTTCTCCGCCCATGACAGACGGGACTTTCATCACCCGCTCGTCACCAAAGCGTGCCCGCAAACCCACCATCACCTCTTCCGTGAACTCCGGAGTGTTAAAGGTCGAGGGCGTGTAAGGGTCTTCGACCGACACTTCAGGCATGCGGTCTTCCGGCATACCCGCAGCAATTGCCTCTCCGCGAACGATCCGCTTGATACCATCGAGCAGCAGGGCCCGCGATTCATCGCTGTAAGACCGAACCGTGAGCTGCAACTTCACCTCATCGGGAATGATATTGTGCTTGGCTCCGCCCAGAAAGCTGCCGACCGTGACGACGGCCGGATCAAGCGGTGAACTCTCCCGGCTGACGAGCGTTTGCAGCTTCATCACGATGGCACTGCCGAGCACGATGGGATCTTTTGTGGTGTGGGGATAGGCGCCGTGGCCGCCCACGCCCTTCACTGTGATATCGACACTATCAACATTGGCCAGCGCGTAGCCGGGCGAATACCCAATCATGCCGGCCGGGAATTGCGCCGCATCGTGGAAGCCGAGCACATATTCGGGCTTCGGGAAGCGTTCGAACAGCCCGTCCTCCAGCATCGCCAGCGCGCCAAGGCCTAGTTCTTCTGCCGGCTGCAGGATCATGACTAGCGTACCGGACCACTCATCCTTCCGCTCCGCGAGCAGCTGTGCGGTGCCGAACCATGCCGCCATGTGCGTGTCATGCCCGCAAGCATGCATCACGCCTGTGGTGACACCCGAAGCAGGCGTGGCGGTTACCTTAGAGGCGTAAGGTAGTCCTGTTTGTTCAACCACCGGCAGGCCGTCCATGTCTGCGCGCAGCATGACCGTGGGCCCTTCACCATTGCGCATCACGGCCACAACTCCGGTTTGTCCGACACCTTCCGTGACTTCGAAGCCCAACTCGCGCGCCATGCCGGCGAGTTTTTTGGCAGTACGGAACTCTTCAAAGCTGAGTTCGGGATTGGCATGAAGATCTTGGTAGAGGTCGATTAGGCCTGGCATATCTTCAGCAAGATCATTCCGCAGATCATCAGCCAATGCTGGCTGCGCTGCCATCACCACGGCAACCGCCGCGCCCAATCCCCAGAACTTGCCCATCATACTTCCCCCATGAATTCAGAAAATCGCTGCGTCAGATAACCCGCATGCCGTATGTCAAAGCCAACAGCACCGACAATGTTGTGACCATGATAATGACAAGCGGCACCCCGGTGCGAATATAGTCCGCGAACTCGTAAGAGCCTTCCGCCATGATCAACATATTGGTCTGGTACGCGATCGGGGTGGCATAGCAAAGATTGCACCCGAACAGCACCGCCAGCACCAGCGGCTCTGCTGGCAGGCTGAGCGTTTCGGCAATACTGAACGCGATCGGCGTGCCTACAGTGGCTGCCGTGGCGTTGGATGCGAAGTTCGTCAGCACCGTGACGAACAACATAATGGCTGCAAGAACGGCGGCCGGTGCGAGGAACTGCAAACCGAAGGACAAAACCTGGCCAAGCCAGTCAGCTGCTCCGCTATCGTCGATAATCCGGCCCAAGGCGATACTCGCCGCAACCAAAACGATTACTTGCCCTGAAAGCGCCCTGCCCACCCGATCAAACTTAACGCAGCCCGTTAGAAACATCAGGATTGAGCCGGCCAAAGCCGCAATGGCAATCGGCAGGACGCCGAAGGCCGCCAGTCCAACCGACGCACCCATAATGCCTGCGGCTAGAACTGCTTTTGACCGCCGCGGCAATTCGCGCATACCCTCAAGGATCAGCAAACTGTCACCGCGAGCGAATTCCTGCAAATCTTCCTCGACGCCCATGACAAGGAGAACATCCCCTTCAGCCATGCGCAGGTCACCGCCCTCGCTATAGACCTCACGCACGCTACCAATCCGTTCGGGACGGTGAATGCCTAGAACTGCCACCCCGAACAGATCGGCTATGCCTGAACTCGGCAAGGTGCGGCTTATCAAGCGCGAGTCTGCCGTAACGGCCATCTCGGACACGAGGATGTCTCCGCCAGTCTCGCTCCCTTTGCGCTTGATTTTGTCCAAGACCCAGGCAGGAGCAACCTCGCTTCCAAGCGTCCGCATAGCCTCTTCGAGCGCGTCATGGGTACCGGATACATGAATGCGGGCCTGCGGACTCACAGGACCTACGTTCGATCCGTGGAACTTGAAGTCCTCAGGCAGGGAATCTGCCAGAGCCGAAAGTTCCTGCCCCGCAAGAATGCTATCATCGCTCACCCTAAGCCGGGTGTGGAAGCGGCGCTTCTGCTGGAGATTGGTAACGCTGTTGTCTTTCAACAGGCGCGGCATCACCAGCCAAAGGTATGGCAGCGCAATAGCACCAGCGAGAAGAACGATCGGGGTGAAGTGGAACACGCCCATCTGCCGCATGCCGAGATCCACAGCGATCGAGACGACAAGGATATTGGTCGACGTACCGATTGTGGTCGCCAAGCCGCCCAGCAAAGACGCAGCATTGAGCGGGATCAGCGTCTTGGATGCAGGCAAAGCCCCCCTCGCCGCTAGCGTCACGAAGATCGGGATCAGCAGTACCAGAACCGGCGTATTGTTCACCGCCATCGACAATACAAACGCAATTAGCAGGCTGATCAACAGGCCCAGCTGAAGATTGTACTTGAAGACGGACTCCAGCAGGCGTGCCGCAGGTTCAAGGGCACCGGTCACAACCAGCCCTCTTCCCATGATCATCAGCGCGCAAATCGTGATCAACGCATAATGGCCAAAGCCGGAGAACGCCAAGGCGAGCCCGTCTTGAGGCTTCGCTCCTTCAAGCGGGAAGAAATAAAGCCCCACCGCAATCACAGCAATTGTCAGCAGCGAAATTATTTCAATCGACAGCTTGCCCCGCGCAAAGGCGACGAACATCGCGATTGTCACGGCCATTGCAGCTATCGCATGAAAAGAGGGTGCGCCGATTTCCACAGTCATGAGCGGAGATAGCGAATAGCTTGCCGACTAAGCAAACAATAAATGCGGAGGGAGAGAGGCGAAAGGCCGCCCGTAGCCAGCAAGCGGCCCTATGACCACTTGCTGGTTACGAACTATGCGGCTGTATCGCCCGACTTGGTAACCAACACAGTGAGCGCAAACAGTGCAGTCGCAGCAGTTCCCGCTGCGCCGGCCTCAAACACCAGACCCATCCCGTTCGCCATACCGATCAGGTTGAGTCCTACTGCGGCTAATCCCGCCAAAATGGACAAACCGCCTAGGCCCTTGACGACCGGGCTTGCCTGCGAAAGGGCTGCAATGCCCATGGCAATCGCCGCGAAGCCGATCAGGGCTTTGCCATGAAAGTAGAGAAAGAATGCGCCGTTGAGCACCGTTTGAAAGACTTGCTCGTCAGCAGCCTTCTGCGCCTGAGGGAACTCCAGTAGGCCCATGCCCACTTGGATCACATTCACCAGACCGGCAATGGCAACCGCTGACCAAACCATCGGTGCATGGCTGCGGGCTACCAATGGCAACGCGGCGACAGCTACAATCGTAAACAGAACCATTTCAGTGGTCCATGTAAGCTTGCGCAACATCTCGGCATTGGCCGATTCACTGACAACGCCGATGTAGAAAGTTTGCGTGGCGACAGTTGCCAGCAAAGCGATAGAAACAATCACGGCAGCGCCGCGTGCAGAAGTAGTCATAACAGAAGTCCCCGTTGTGCACCCCACGCCATCGGGCGCGCGAGCGTCTTATCCTAGTTTCGCCGGCTTGCGCCAGTTAGTTACAGGTCCAACGGAATTAGCTGCGATCAAAAACAGGCCAGAAAAGGCACTGATGCAAAAATGGTGCCCCTGGCCCGACTCGAACGGGCACTCCGTTAGGAACTCGATTTTGAGTCGAGCGCGTCTACCAATTCCACCACAGGGGCACACCTGAGTGCAGCGGGGCTGTTAGCGGTGCTGCGGCCACACTTCAAATGTTCTTTTCTTACGGTCCGTTATTTGAGGCTGTTGGCCAGCAATTTGTGCAACTTCGAATGCAAACCGTCATTGGCGGCCAATACCTGCTCGGAATGGATCGGAAGCGAGCGCCCACGGAAGTCAGTTACAAAGCCGCCAGCTTCGCGCACCAGCAAGCAGCCTGCCGCAGTATCCCAGTCATTGAGGCCGCTTTCCCAGAAGCCGTCGAAACGGCCTTGGGCGAGCCACGCCAGATCCAAAGATGCCGCACCAAAGCGTCGAATGCCTGCAACTTCAGGTCCGATGGCGCCGAAAACGCGGCTCCATTCGGCAAAGTCGCCATGGCCATTGAACGGAATACCCGTTGCCACAAGCGCGTCTGACAGGTTGCGCCGCGAGGAAACACGCAGACGCTTATCCTGCAGCCACGCACCACGGGTCTTCTCAGCCCAATAAGTTTCGTCGGTTATTGGCTGGTATACCACCGCAGCAGTCACCTCACCCCAACCCGATCCGTCCAGCTTAGGCTCCTGCACTGCGATACTGATCGCGAAATGCGGGATGCCATGGAGGAAGTTGCTCGTGCCATCGAGCGGATCGATGACCCAGCGTGGCTTGTCTGGATCACCTTCAATAATTCCGCCTTCTTCCAACACGAAACCCCAATCGGGCCGCGCGTAAAGCAGTTCATCATAGATTGTCCGTTCCGCCACCTGATCGGCTTTGGACACGAAATCGGCCGGGCCTTTGCGGCTGACTTGAAGATGCTCGACTTCGCCGAAATCACGCCGGAGCTTGCCGCCCGCTTTGCGCGCGGCCTTCTCCATTACGCGGACGAGGCCAGAAAACATGGACATTGCAGTGTTCTTTCTATCAGTCGAACGCGATGCGGATCGTCTGTGCTGTGAGTTCTATTTCGCCCCATCCGCTATCAATGAAAGCGTAGTCTGCAGAAATGGTGGCCGAATTAATGATGCTGAGATCGGCGTTGTTGCCCTCTTCAACTTTGGTTTTGCGAAGCCGAAGGTCGTCCAATTCGGAAAACTTGACGAAGCCCTGCTTGAAGCAACCATCATCACCGGCTTCAGCAGGGGCTTTGAAATCGGGGTGGTCCGCCTCAAGCCGGAAATCCATTTCCAGCGTGAGCGAACTATCATCGTAAATTACACCGAGAATGAAGCTCCGGTCGAGATCGATCTTGGCGAGTTTTGGGTGCTGTTCTGCCATTGCAGGGTTCCGCTTTTCAATGCCTAGCCGGCTTTGCCGACGTAAGTCTGTTCATACACGTCCACCACAATGCGCGTACCGCTTCCGATGTGCGGCGGCACCATAATGCGCACACCATTGTCAAGGACCGCAGGCTTGTAGCTGGAAGATGCTGTCTGACCCTTAACTACTGCATCAGCTTCAACAATATCCGCCTCGACATGTTGCGGCAGTTGGACGCTGATAGGCTTCTCTTCCCACAGCTCGAGCTGGACCTGCATCCCATCTGTAAGGAAGGGCCGTGCATCGCCAAGCAGATCGCTAGGCAAAGTGATCTGCTCATAGTTTTGCTGATCCATAAACACGAGCATATCGCCATCTTCATAAAGGAACTGGAATTCCTTCGTATCGAGCCGGACCTTCTCGACCGTATCGGCACTGCGGAAGCGGACGTTGGTTTTACGGCCATCCTGCAGGTTCTTCATTTCGACCTGCATATAGGCCCCGCCCTTACCCGGTTGGGTATGCTGAATCTTGGCGACTTTCCAGATGCCGTTTTCGTATTCGAGAATGTTGCCGGGACGAATGTCCACGCCGCTGATTTTCATGTCGAAGAGCCTTGTTGATTCGGGCGCCATCAAACGCGCCAACTGTCGTGCAGAGGCCTTTAGCTCGGCAGTCAGGGCTGAGCAAGGTTGGTGGAGCTAGAGCATGCGCCATGTTAGGGGCTCAATCGTGACAAAATGGATCGCCATCATTCCATCGGGCCTGACAATGGCCGCCTTGCCAGCAATGGTGCACGCAGACGGTCCGCTCGGCACTTTGCCTGTAGGCCGGTACCAGTGTTCTCTTCCAGGGGATGCGAGCGGAGCCGCCTGGGTCCCGATTGAAGGGAAGCGCTTCTCCATCAAGAACGCATCGCGCTATCTTAGCCCGCAAGGCTCAGGCACCTACCTGCTGGCCGGAGATGAACTAACCTTCACCCGCGGACCTTATAAGGACGAACGGTACAGGCGCACTAGCACCAACATATTGCGGATGCGCAATGCTGACGGGTCACTCGGCCGCATGCGCTGTGTCAGAACCGGCCCGCTACAATAGCTCAGGCGGCTAGTTCGTGAGTATGGGATAGGGGTTCACAGCATTGGCCGGTTCCCACCACTGCGCATCGGCAGTCGTTCTCAGAATGGCAAAATGCAGATGCGGGGCATCCACCTTGCGATTTGCTGAAGCCCCGACCGTACCCAAACGCTGGCCGCGGCGAACCCGCTGCCCTTCGCGTAGACCGTCTGCATAGCCATCAAGGTTGGCGTAGTAGTAGATCGTCAAGCCATCGACAGATCGCACATAAATTGCGTTACCGCCCGCGGATGCCGGGTGGAGTTTCTCAACGGTACCAGGGGCGGAGGAAACCACGCTGGTTCCCTCCGGCGCCATGATGTCGATCGCTTCGTGCAGGCGAGCTCCATCTTCGCCCGATTGGCTGAAAGAATCCGATAAGTCGGAGGGCCGAACATTGAGTACCGGGATCAACAGATTTGCCGCATCACGCGCAGACGGGTTCGAAGAGACACTTTCGTCAAGGGCGGCAACCGGCGCGGCCTTCGCTCCAATGTCTTCCACCGCTGGTTTCGCTTCTGTTGCACTTGCCTCAGGGCTTGGCGCAGCTTCGGCCGGCCGCGTGGTTTCAAGCTGACTATCGCTTGATGCCATTTCCATCAGGCTGCCGCCGGCCACAATCCACACCATCGAGGTGATTGTTGCAGTGACTACTATGGTCAAAAGTCGATCAACAAACTTCATGCGAGCTCAATACCACTTAACCGAGGACTTTGGCGAATTTTGTAACAGCTTCAACCTCATCACCGTTCCACACTGCGCCGGAGACGGCCAGAAAATCTGCCCCTGCTTCGATCAAGGGTGCGCAATTATCCGGCGTGATACCACCAATGGCCACGCAAGGGATCTCAAAAATAGCGCTCCACCATTCCAGAACTTCCGGCTCTGGCTGATGCTCGCTCTGCTTTGTTGTCGAGGGAAAAAACGCACCGAAAGCGACATAGTCTGCCCCGGCTTCTCCCGCTTCCATCGCGAGGTGCTTGGAGGCATGGCAAGTGACGCCGATCTGCGCTTCATGCCCTAGTTCTTCGCGCGCTTCACGCGGATCGCCATCGTTCTGACCTAGGTGGACACCATCAGCTTTCAACCGCTTCGCCAGAGCCACATCGTCATTGACGATGAAAGCCACATCATGCGCGGCACAGATCGCTTGCAGCGGCTCTGCCAAACCTGCAGCCTCATGTTGGTCGAAACCCTTAATGCGAAACTGGAATGCGGTGACTACGCCTTTGCCAGCCCCCAACGCACGTTCAAGGCGCGCAGGGAAACTGCCCCCAACATCAAGCGGCGAGATCAGGTAAAGCTGGGTGGGTACTGAAATATCGGCCATGGCGGGCGCTCTAGTCGGCCCTGCCCGCGTCGCCAAGTCCTTAGCGCCAAGTCCATTGCTCCAAGCCCTTCGCGCCGCAACTCCTACGAGATTATCCCGCCAGAGAAGCGGTGCAGATCTTGTCAATCGCTTTGCCGAGCGCTCCGTCGAACTCGGCATCCGACTGGCCCTTGCGCAGATCTTGTAACAGACCGCGACTGAAGCTGGCGATCATGCCTGGATTCTTGGCCAGATGCTCACAAGCATCATCCGTCGAATAGCCACCTGAAAGCGCCACAACTCGCAGCACGTTAGGATGGGCGATAGCAGGCCCATAAAGGCCAGGCTGGACCGGGATAGAAAGCTTGAGCATGACCTTGCGGCCTTCCGGCAGCGCATCGAGACCCTTCATGATCTCTGCCAGCAGAATCTGCTCACCTTCGGCGCGGTCATCAGAGGTGATATCGTATTCAGGCTCCAGCATCGGCATCAAGCCTGCATCTGCAATCTGATTGCCAACTGCAAATTGCTGTTCGACTACAGCGGCGATGCCTGCTGCATTTGCCGATTTGATTACAGAGCGCATTTTGGTCCCAAACATGCCCTTGTCGACAGACTTTTCAAGCAGCGCAGGCAGCTTATCGAGCGGCTTCATCAACTGCGCACCGTCTACTTCGTCCGCCAATCCCTGATCAACCTTGATGAACGGCACCACGCCGCGCGCCTTCAGCGCATCAGGAGTGGACTTTCCATCGACCTCGCCGTCCATGGTCCGTTCGAACAAAATGGCGCCGATGACTTTGCCATTGCCGAAGCTGGGCGCTGTAATAACGCGGCTGCGCATGGCGTGGATCGCAGCGAACATCTCGTCGTCACCACTCCATTCGCTGTCGTCAACGCCATACCCGCGCAGAGCCTTGGGAGTGGAGCCGCCGGACTGGTCCAACGCAGCAATAAAGCCGGTGCCGGTGGCGATCTGGGCGGTCATCTGTTCGGTGTTCATGGGGTCTTCTATTCCTCGGGTATGATCGGGTGCATACGAATGCGTGAGCCTCTAACCTTACGGCCCATTTGCTGCAACGGCCTTAACCTCGGTTTTGCGCCTTCATCGCCGCAACCAGATTGATCGCAATCGAAATGCGGGTGCCTTTGCCCTGAAACGGCCGGACCGCGTGCTAAAGCCAGCTCGGAAACGGCAAGATCACAACCTGCTTGGGCCGGAGCGAAATCTCGTTTTGCTGAGGCTCTCCATCAGCGTCCAGCACCTGCAGGTCCGGCGTAGTCATCCGCACATTGGCACGCATGGATCGAGCACCTGCAATTCCCAGCCTCATCCGCTCATCTAGGTGTTGGAGTGCCAGCCACTGAGACTGGAGATGAAATCTCCTTGCGTTCATGAGCATGCTCTATTTCAATCACCTCACGAAGCGCCGCAATCTCGGCCTCGCTGTGTAATTGATCCACCAGACAAGGCGTCCAAAACAAACGACGCGTTTCGGCAATGCTTAGATCTTCCTGCGGCTCAACTTGCGGATGATGGCTGTGAAGCTGAGCACTGGCTTGCCGTCAGCTGTCGCGATGCCGCGGACATAAACGGTCTTGCCGCCGCCGCGGGTTACTTCTCCTCGCGCCTCGATGAGTTGGCCTTTCTGGGCAGCGTCGAGAAAGTCGCCAGCGAGATTCATCGTCACACAGGGCGAACCACGGACTTCTTCGCTCGCAATGGTGAAAATCGCCGAGTCAGCGAAGGTCATCAAGCAGCCACCATGCATGAAGCCTGCTCCGTTCATATGGCGGGCCTCGGCCCGAAATGCGGCGACATAGGTCCCGTCTTCTTCACGGCGCTCGTAAAACGGGCCGGCCCGATCTTCAAATGCATCGCCGCGCCAAGTGGACCATCCGGCCCACTCCCCTTCGGTGACTTCTACCAAGCCGCCACTATCGCTGCCGCTAACGGCTTCGTTTTCGCTCATGCGGTCAAAGCCTTCACGCCGGGCAGCTCCTTGCCTTCCATCCATTCGAGGAAAGCACCGCCTGCAGTGGAGATGTAGGTCACATCATTCGAAACTCCAGCATGCGCCAAGGCTGCAACGGTATCACCGCCGCCTGCAACAGACACCAGCGAGCCGTCCTGCGTCAGGGCCGCAGCAGTCTTGGCCAACGCCACTGTGGCAGCGTCGAAGGGTTCAATCTCGAATGCGCCCATCGGGCCATTCCAAACCAGTGTGCGGCAGTTCTTGAGAACATCGCCCAGCGCCTCTGCCGCTTGCGGGCCGACATCGAGGATCATCTCTTCTGCGCCCACTTCATGGACGTTGCAGGTGCGAACGCTTGGCGGATTGGCGGCGAACTCGGTCGCAACGACGACATCGTAGGGAAGGTGCACCGTACACCCGGCGTGATCCGCCTCGTCCATGATCGCATTCGCAGTGTCGGCCAAATCATGCTCGCACAGGCTCTTGCCAACATCGACGCCGCGGGCCGCAAGGAAGGTGTTGGCCATACCGCCGCCGATAATAAGATGTTGCACGCGGCCAACGAGGTTCTTCAGGACGTCCAACTTGGTGGAGACTTTCGCCCCGCCCACAACCGCAGCAACTGGCTGTTCAGGCGTCCCCAATGCCGCATCTAGCGCCTTGAGCTCTTTCTCCATCGCCCGCCCGGCATAGGCCGGGAGCTGATGCGCCAAGCCTTCCGTCGAAGCGTGTGCACGGTGCGAAGCAGAGAACGCATCGTTGACATAGAAATCGCCATGCGCCGCCATACCCTTGGCGAAGTCAGCATCATTCGCCTCTTCACCCGGCCAGAAGCGGACATTGTCCAGCAGACCGATATCCCCATTGCTCAGGATACCGATGGACTGTTCGACTACCGGCCCCATCATTTCAGGGATGAACATCAATTCTTTGCCGAGTACCCCTTCAACATCACCGACCACCATACTGGTCGACAGCATTGAAGAGCGTTTGCCGCCCGGCCGTCCGAAATGCGCAATCAAGATAACTTTTGCGCCCTTCTCGCTCAATTCGAGAATGGTCGGTTTAACCGCCTCTACACGTGTCACATCAGTCGCCGAACCGTCCTTCATCGGAAGGTTCAGATCAACACGGACAAGCGCAACCTTGCCTGTAATATCACCAAGGTCATCGAGTGTCTTAAAGTTAGGCATTGTGCCAACCTATCCGTTCGGTTCGAGTGAAGCCGGGAACCCTAAGCGCAAACGTGTCTCGACTTCGCTCGACACGAACGGCTTGCAGTGATGCCTAGAGCAGCCCCGCCATCACACCGGCAGTGTCAATCATGCGGTTCGAGAAGCCCCACTCATTGTCATACCAGCTGACCACACGTGCGAGCTTGCCTTCCATGACCGAGGTTTCCAGACTGTCGATAGTCGAGCTTGCCGGATAATGGTTGAAATCGCTGCTGACGAGCGGCTGGTCAGTGTAGTCCAGCACGCCCTTCATCGCGCCATCAGCGGCAGCCTTCAGCGCGGCGTTCAATTCCTCCGCCGACGTATCGCGGCCAGGAGTAAAGACCAGGTCGACCAGCGAAACATTGGGCGTTGGTACGCGGACAGACGAGCCATCCAGCTTGCCGGCCAGTTCCGGCAGCACCAGACCCACTGCGCGGGCAGCACCGGTGGTCGTCGGGATCATGTTCTGCGCGCCGCCACGGGCACGGCGCATGTCGCTGTGCATCTGGTCCAGCATACGCTGATCATTGGTATAGCTGTGGATCGTCGTCATAAAGCCGCGCTCGATGCCCACGGTGTCATGCAGCACCTTGGCCATCGGCGAGAGGCAGTTTGTAGTGCAGCTGGCGTTGGAGACGATAACATCGTCTGAGGTAAGCACTTCGTGGTTCACACCATAAACGATGGTCGCTGAAACGTTCTTGGCCGGAGCCGAAATCAGCACCCGCTTGGCGCCTGCGGTCAGGTGTGGTTCGGCGGCCTCGTGGCTCTGGAAGAAGCCGGTGCACTCCAGCACGATATCGACGCCCTGAGCCGCGTGAGGCAAATTGCCCGGATCACGTTCGCTGGTCACAGCAATCGACTTGCCGTTGACGATGATGGCGTTTTCACCCACTTCGACCGTACCGGGGAAGCGGCCATGGCTGGAGTCGTATTGGAACAGCAGGGCGTTGGACTTGGTGTCCGCCAGATCGTTGATCGACACCAGCTCGAGATCATGATCGCTACGCTCAAGAATGGCGCGGGCGACAAGGCGGCCAATGCGCCCGAAACCGTTGATTGCTACTTTCGTGGCCATGGGGAACTCCTGCTTATGCTTTCAGTGAATCTAGGATTTGCGGAACGATTGCATCCGCTGTGAAACCGAACTTCTCGAACAGATCGCCGGCAGGTGCCGATGCACCGAAACGGTCGAGACCGATTTTGATGCCGTCTGATCCGACATAGCGATCCCACCCAAAGGTCGTGCCCGCTTCGATCGAGACCTTCAAAACGTCAGCGGGAAGAACATCGGCGCGGTACTCGGCGTCTTGCTCGTCAAACAGCTCGGTGCAGACCATCGAGACCACATCGGCGCCGATACCCTGCTCTTCAAGCTTGGCGGCGCATTCAGCGGCAACATGAAGCTCGGACCCGGTTGCGACCAGCACAACTTTGCGGCCAGCTTTGGCCGAGGTGATGCGATAGCCGCCTTTGCCCGAAAGGTTCTCAGACACTGCTTCGAGCCGCATTTGTGGGAGACCCTGACGCGAAAGTGCCAACACTGTCGGGCGGTTTTTCTGGCTCAGCGCATAGGCCCAGCACTCGGCGGTTTCGACCGCATCTGCAGGACGCATGACCAGCAAGTTAGGCATCGCCCGCAGCGAGGCGACATGCTCGACCGGTTGGTGCGTCGGGCCATCTTCTCCGAGGCCGATGCTGTCATGCGTCATCACATAAATGGCGCGTGTCTGTTGAAGCGCGGACAAACGGATCGCCCCGCGAGCATAGTCAGTGAAAACGAGGAAGGTGCCGCCATACGGGATCACTCCGCCATGTAGCGCCATACCGTTCATCGCCGCAGCCATGCCGAATTCGCGAATACCGTAATACACATAGCGGCCGCTGAAATCGTCCGCGGTCATGGCTTCGATTCCGCCAGCTTTGGTATTGTTCGATCCGGTCAGATCGGCACTGCCACCGATGGTCTCGGGAACCTTGGGGTTCAGTTCCGCAAGCGCCATTTCGCTGGCTTTGCGAGTCGCAACCTTTACTGGTTCTTTGATGAGGCCCGCGATGAATTCATCCATACCAGAACTCGCAGGCAGATCGCCAGCCATCCGCCGCTCGAACTCCGCCTTAGATCCGCTACTATCGAGCCGTGATTGCCACGCGCCTCGCTCCTCCCGGCCACGTTCGCCGATGGAGCGCCATTCCGCCAGAATGCCATCGGGAACGACAAACGGTTCTGCATCCCATCCAAGCACATCGCGCGCTGCGGCTATTTCGTCTGGACCAAGAGGTGCGCCATGGGTGGCGCTGGTGCCCTGTTTGTTGGGCGCGCCTTTGCCGATAACGGTTTTGCAGGCAACAAGCGAGGGGCGATCATCGGCCGCCGCAGCATCCAACGCCGCATCGATGCTCTCAAAATCATGCCCGTCACATTCAACCACATGCCATCCGGTCGCTTCAAAGCGGGCCCGGATATTCTCGCTGGTGGAAAGATCGGTCGCGCCGTCGATAGTGATCGCGTTATCGTCCCACAGCACATTCAAACGGCCCAGCTTCAAATGGCCGGCGAGGCCAATCGCCTCGTGGTTGACGCCTTCCATCAGGCATCCGTCACCTGCAATCACCCAAGTCTTGTGATCGACCAGATCATCGCCAAAGCTGGCGTTCAGATGCCGCTCTGCCATGGCCATACCGACAGCCATCGCCAAACCCTGACCCAAGGGGCCGGTTGTGCATTCCACACCGTCGAGCAGGAAGTTCTCCGGGTGCCCGGCGCATGGACTACCCAACTGCCGGAAATTGCGAATGTCCGCCATCGTTGGCTGCGCGTAGCCTGACAGGTGCAGCAAGCTGTAAATAAGCATCGAGCCATGGCCCGCACTCAACACGAAGCGATCCCGGTCCGCCCAGTCTGGTGAAGCGGGGTCAAATTTGAGATAATGTGACCACAGCACGGTCGCCACATCCGCCATGCCCATCGGCATTCCAGGATGGCCCGAATTCGCCGCTTGCACCGCATCCATTGAGAGCGCCCGGATGGCATTTGCCATAGGGGCGAGACGGGCGGGATCGAGGCTCATGGTCGGGTAGCTCCGGCTATGGGAATAGGGATGCGATTCGTTGCGGTGAACCCTTCGCGGAGCGCCCCCTTCAGGTCAAGGATAGGGGCACGCGGTTCCACCGTAGATCGGAACTTGTCGGGCTGGCCAAGCCAACAGAATTGGCCCCATGTCTCATGCAACTTATCAACAGGCCGTACCAAGGCTTTGCCTAAGCACGATAATGGGGGTAAAAATGGCGAGTATGGAAGGTGATCGCATAGAAACCGCAGTTCAGCGCATCGAGCAAGCTTTGGCACGCATTGCCGACGTTGCTGATCGTGAACCGGCTGAGGCACCCGCAGCCGCAGCCGCAGCATCCGATGCCAAGCCGGAACTTTCACCCAATGTCTCGCAACTGGTGGTCCATCACGAACATCTGCGGGAGACGATCGTGAACGAGATCAAGCGTTTGGATGAGGTGATTGGAAAGCTCGAATCATGAACCAGCTCGAGATTAGTGTTGGCGGACGTAGCTTTGTGATTGCATGCCAACCCGGTGACGAAGCGCATGTGACGCAGCTAGCCGGCCGGATTGATCAGAAATTCCAGCAGCTTGCTCCACGCTATTCGCAGAACCTTTTGTTTGCCACTTTGCAGCTCGCCGATGATTTGCACCGCGCGCAAGCCGATTGGGCCACCGCTCGCGAGGAAGCCGATACTGCCATCAATGGCAACGAGGATATGAAGCGCGAGGCCAATCTCGCACTAGGTCAGCAAGACAAATATCTGGCCCGGATCGCCGAGTTGGAAACCGAGCTCGGCAACATGCAGTCGACCATGCAGCAAGAAGGCAACAAGCATAACGATTTGATGGCTGATAATGACCGCTACAAGATCGCCGTGATGGAAAGCGATGCGGAAATAACGCGTCTTTCCGGCGAGTTGGCGACGGCTACTCGCGAACGTGACGCTTTCGAAGAGAAGCTGCGTGCGATGCCCGAGCAAAGCGACGCAGCCGCACCGCAGTCATTTTTTAACCCTGCCATGCAGACCGCCGACCCTGATCTCGCCCCGTCTTTGGAGCGGTTTGCCGATTTGCTCGAGGCATGTGCGTCAAAACTTGAAGGTCCAGCCCTTGAGGGTAAAGCCGGAAACTCCTAGATAGAGCCTCGGCGGGACTGCCCGGTACGAGCCGTTTGAATATCCCTGAGGCTATAAGCATTTAAAAGGGAGCTGTCCCTGCTCTGGAACATGGGCCCCTGCATTCTTCGGAGTGGAACCTGGGAACCGGAGTAAACGGCACCAACCTGACGTTTTCGCGTCAGAGGATTTCTCGTGCAAACGACCCATGGTGGTTCCGCTACAAATTTAGTGAGGATGAATACCGGAAGGATGGCATGTGACCGATAAAGCCATCCTTCGAAAGCGATTGCGCAAAGTCCGCCGCGAGCATGTCGCGGCACAGCCCGTTTCCATTCGGGCCTTATTGTTCAGCCGTCCTCCGGCTCCGCTACTTGAGATGATTCCCGACGGTGCAGTCATCGGCTTGTATCATGCAGCAGCAGACGAGGCGCCGACAGGCTCCTACGCAAAGTTCTTCTTTGAACGCGGGCATACCATCGCCCTGCCCCGCTTTGCGCATGAAGATAGCGCCATGGAGTTTGCCGCCTTTGAGGACCCGTTTGGTGAGAGCGATCTGGTGGCCGGCGCCTTCAGCCTCAAGCAGCCGGTTGCCGAAGCGCAATTCGTGGAACCAGACGTTCTGCTGGTTCCGCTGATCGGCTTTGCCCAAGATGGCGCAAGGCTTGGCCAAGGCGGCGGGCATTACGATCGCTGGTTTGCTGCACATCCGGGCAAGACCAAGGTCGGTCTTGCGTGGGATGTACAGCTGGTCGATGACATTCCCACTGAGCCGCATGATGTAAGGCTCGATGCTGTAGCCACCCCGACCCGCCTTTACGGACCCTTTGCATGAGAACCGAACCAACCTGGCGCATACCATTTGGCATCTTGCTGCTGATCGTCGGGCTGACCGCCTATGCCATTGTCATCGCGCGCTACATGCCCGAACTAATCGGCGGTTGGCATGCGTTATTGCAGACTGTGATCTATTTGGCGCTCGGCCTCGTCTGGCTGCTGCCGCTGGGCCGGTTCCTTAAATGGATGGAACATAGCGACGCCGAGTAGCAAGGCAGCTGCACCCTAGCGAGACAGCCGGTATTCGTTGCGGTTGAACCACTCGCCCCCTTCGAACTTCACATCCTTGCGAATGCGGAAGTCGTTGGCAGAGACAAAGTAGGTCACCCGGACATCAGCGTTCCTGTTGTCATCGCGCCCGCTGCCGATGGTTTCGATAACGAGCGTGCCATCAGCGTCCAAAGTCCGGCGCGAAATCCGGTAGCCGCGGATTGTATCACCCTTCCGGCCAATTTTGATCGTATCCTTGTCATTGTGCTGTTCTTCGCCTGGATACTTGATCGCGAATTCAAAGCCGCGTTTGCCCTTCAGGCTGATGGCGAGGCCAACCGGGATAGAGGAACGTTCGTCTTTCCCGTAATTTAGGTACGACAGTTCCCCCTCCCATTCGTCGCCAACCAGAACGCTAAAGTCGTTGATCGATGCCTTTGCCGTTTCGTCAGTTACGGGCTCGGAACTGGCACGTGCAGTTTCCACGAGCGATAGCGCCGCCTCTAAAGCTGGATCAGCGCCAGCCCGGTATGCCGCGACAGTCATCGGGGCCGATATGTCTGGACTGACTCCCAAACCGCTCTCAAACGCGTCAACATTATTCTTCTGGCGGAACATCGGAATACGCAGGGTGATGTCACTCTCCGGCAGGTCCAGGAAGAAGATCACGCCCGCATTGGGACCTTCCGCGCTGCCACCAGTGCGTTCACCGACTGTGGTGCTGTCGTCCCTCGTCGCCAGATTGGCGATCAGATTGGTGCTACCCGACGAATTGCTGTTGCTGGTGAGTATAATCAGTCGACCATCAAAAGCGTTGTCGGCTGGCTGCAAAACGGCAGTGTCATCCAAAATACCGTCACGCAAAGTGTACGTTCCATCGTCATTGGCGATAAAGCCTATCGGGTCGGGATTGAGGGCGCGTGGATCCCAGGTCCGCAGCATCCCTTCCCATGGAGTGTGGTCAAGCGTGGCGGCCCGCAACTCCGTCTTGAACGGGCGAGCTTCTCGGATCAAATGTTTGGCGAGGCCCTGCGAGGCGTCGGTTGAACCACCACCATTATTGCGAATATCGAGGATCAGCGTGTCGCGCCCCTCCTCCTCCAATGCTTGGAAGATCGGCGCATAAATTGTGTCCGGAACAACCGGATCGCGGTAATTGACGAAGGTATCGACAGTCAGAACCGCCGCTTTCGCACCGATCCGTTCCAACTTGACCGAATCCTTGAAGTTCGCAGATTGCTCTCCCAGCGCCTTCCACCCATCATAGTCGAGCCGCCCTGCCGCAACCTCTTTCACTGCCCCGTCGGCCGATCTCACCTGCAGCGAGACCGAGGCCGAAACCTCCCGCAGCAAGGCTCCGAAATGATCGACAGCGCCGCCCATAAGCTCACTGGAGGCAGTGATCCCGCCATTGCGTGACCATTCGGTGTAGCCATCTACGGGTACATATTCCGCCACCGCGCCAATCACATCTTCAAGCGACTGCCCATCAATCGAGAGAATTTCATCGCCGCGCTTCAGCCCGGTTGATGGACCCGCTTTGGCAACAATCCCGCGCCCTTCGATAATCTCCCACCGGAAAGGCAGATAGAGCGGCTTACCCTCCCTGGCTTTGCGCAAGACCTGAGGCAACTCCGCCTTCGTATGGTCACAGCGTATATGGGTCAGCGCCAACTGCACGGCGAGGTAGAAATCGCCGAGCGCCATGCCATTCTGCGCGGAGGCCTTCTCAGCAATCTTCGCCCATTCAGCGGTCATCTCGTCACTTGTCGCATATCGCGTATAGCCTGGATGGATCCGCTGATACGCATCTTCCGCGATGGCCAGGTCGCTTTGCACCTGTTCCAGAGTCAGCCATGGGGTCCGAGCCCACTCTTCATCAGCGGCCAAGGCGGGGACACATGTGGCAAGGGCTGCAACGGCCCCAACAATTGCGCGTTTCATCTCGATATCTCCTTCGCCGCACCCTCTGAGAGATAAAAGCAAGCTTGTCGGCGCAAATTACTGTACTGTCTCGGAATTATGTAAATTAAGACGTCCTTTATCGCTCTATTGGCTATCTACAGCGAGCTTGAACTGGCTCGGGCTTTCCCCGCCATGTAAACGGAATGCGCGGTTAAAGCTGGCCTTTGATCCGAAGCCGGATGCAAGGGCGATCTCAATCATCGAAAGGTCACCCTTTTCTATAAGCCGGCGGGCGTGTTCGACCCGTAGCCCGTTGACGAAGTCGCTAAAGCTAACCCCCAAACCCTGGTTCAATGCGCGTGAGACATACGTCTGGTTCGAGCCAAACCGGCGAGCCAGTTCCTGCAGCGACAGGCCCGGTTCAAGATGCCAGGCATTCTCCATGACTTGGAGACGCAGTCTCTGACCTTCCAATGTCCAATCACGCGCTTCAGGGCCCGGCTCGTTAGGGTTTCCCGACACAGCCTTCCCGGCAAGCATTTTTGGAAACGGCTCACGCAATCTCGCCAGCGCTTCGACAGTGATCAGAAACGTCAGAAATAGGGCTAAAAAATCCCACCAATACTGGCCAACATAATTAACGCCGAAGAGAGACTCAGCCACTTGCTCAATCGCCCAAACGGCCGCCAGAGGGACAGCAAAGAGCAGAAAATGTGTGATCCAGCTAGGTGAGAATGCATCATCATCCGAGCGATGCTGTTCCAGCCAATGCAAATAGGACGCGCGCCAACGACCTGTCATTACCAGCGCCAAGACCATCAAGCCTGCGGTGACCAGTAACATGGCAGGAAATATTGCCGGTTCATGGATGGCATCGTTGAATTCCCACTTGGTCCGGTAATCCCCCAGCATCGTGAAAGCCCACAGCTGATATACCCAGTACAAAGCGCCAGGGACGAGCAGCGCGTAGAGCCAGCGCGGTGGTGGCCCGCGCATCAGCGCATGGGCATGAAGCAGCATCAATGGCCCATAGAGCGGCATCATTTGGGTCGGCAGAAAGGTAAGGCCGGGCCATAGATCGTAGGCCCCGGCAAAGCCGATCACCATAGGGATCGCAGTAATATTGATGCAGATGATCAGCGCCGCCAGCCAGCGGGTCGAAGGCTCCTCGATCTGCCTAAATCCGAGGTAAACTAGCGCGATAAGCGTGCAAACCATCAACAGCCCCAGCAAAGCGCTGCGCCAATTCATGGCCAGATCGGTCAAGCTTTCCACAATGTATCCCTTTTCAAGCGCCGGTCGCGATCTCGCAAGGCCAAGAAGCTTGCGCGGTTAGGATATGTTGTGGGCTATCGCGTGTCACTTCACGAATTCCGCACTCCCTGATGCGAATTTTATGAATTGCGACGGCCTATATAGCACCTTGGACCGCTTTTGATTGACCCGCCCAATGGCGTGGGTATCTTCCCGATAGAGGAGAGAGAAGATGCTGGAATTGGGCCGCGCTGCATGACAGCCGCACCGGTAGTGTCACCGCGATTGGGCACAAAGCTTGGGTACGGCTTTGGCTCGGTAGCATTCGGGGTCAAGGACGGCGGCTTTAACTACTTCCTCCTCTTGTTCTACGGCACTGTCATCGGTCTTGAACCCGGGCTTGTCGGCCTCGCAATCTTTATCGCTCTAGTGATGGATGCCGTCAGCGACCCGCTCGTGGGATATTGGTCCGACAATTTCCGCTCCCGTTGGGGCCGCCGCCATCCCTTTATGTATGCCTCCGCGATACCGGTGGCGGGGAGTTACTACCTACTGTGGAACCCGCCAGATTGGAGCCAGGGCGCGCTGTTTGCCTACCTCTTGGGCTTGTCTGTCATTATCCGGACGTTCCTGACCTTCTACGAGACACCCAGTTCGGCATTGCTTCCCGAACTCACTGCCGATTATGAAGAGCGTACCAAGCTGCAATCCTACCGCCTGTTTTTCGGCTGGAGCGGCGGAAGTTTGATGTCCGTGCTTATGTTCGGTGTCTTGCTGGTCGAGACAGCCGAATACGCTACCGGAACACTAAACCGCGATGGTTATGCCACTTACGGCATCATTGCATCGGTTCTTATGTTCGCCGCGATCATCATTTCTTCACTTGTAACACACAGCCATATTCCGACCTTGAGGCAACCGCCGAAGAGGGAAAGTTTCTCCCTTCGCAAACTTTTCGGCGAGATGTTTGAAACATTGCGAGAGAAGAGCTTCTTTGCCTTGTTCATGGCTACTTTGCTAGGCTCTGTGGCTTCCGGCCTATCCGCCTCGCTCGCCTTTATCATGCTGACCTATTTCTGGGGCTTTTCAAGCGAACAACAGTTCTTGTGGACTGCGCTAGTATTCTTCTCCGCCTTGTTGGGATTTTTGATCGCACCTCGCGCAGTGAAATATTGGGGCAAGAAGAAAGCCGTTGTTGTTTTGGGCCTGATCGCCTTCACGGTCGCGCCGCTGCCGGTTATCCTCCGCCTGCTTGGTCTTATGCCGGAAAACGGAGATCCTATCCTTTTCCCGCTGGTCGTGACCATCAACACGCTAGATCTATCGCTTATCATCGCCTTGCAGGCTGTGCTCTATTCCATGATCGCAGATCTTGTCGAAAGCAGCGAGCTACGGACAGGCAGGCGCTCGGAGGGTGTGTTCTATGCCGCCGTGACCTTCACCCGCAAATGTACGGTGGGATTGGGCGCGTTCACCGGTGGCATAATTCTATCCGCCGTGGCTTTCCCGCAAGGGGCAGAGCGCGGCGACGTACCAGCCGACACCCTTTGGAATCTCGGCGCCTTTTATGCGCCCAGCCTGTTGTTCCTATGGATGGCGATGATCTTTGCGATCAGCCGCTATACCATCAATAAAGAGGAGCATGAGGCGAACCTCGAAAGGCTCGCCTCACAAACCTAACTTTATCCTGCTTGCATTCGATTGACACGGGCCAGAATCGTCTCGGCCTCGTTCATGATGCGATCGACCAGCTCTTGGCAAGTCGGGATGTCATTGATGAGGCCAGCAACCATGCCGCAGCTCCACGCACCGGCATCCATATCGCCTTCGGTCATTATGCGCGGATAGACACCAGCGACTTCCTCGATGATATCTTCGAATTTGAGATCATCGCCTAGCGCCTTTTCCTTCTCCAGCAGGCGTTCGACAGCATCGTTGGTCATCACCCGCTCGGTATTGCGCAGCGGACGCATCACAAGCCGCGTGTCGAGCTCGCTCGCCGCGACAATCGCCTTTTTCACATTATCATGAACCGGCGCTTCTTTTGTGGCGATGAAGCGAGTGCCCATGTTCATACCTTCTGCGCCCATGGCTAGAGAGGCCACGAGCGAACGGCCGTCAGCCATACCGCCAGAGGAAACGAACGGGATATCCAGCTCGTCCGCGGCGCGGGGCAACAGGATCATGTTGGGAATATCGTCTTCGCCTGGATGACCACCACATTCAAAGCCATCGACCGACACCGCATCGCAGCCGATATCCTGTGCCTTAAGGCTGTGGCGGACGCTGGTGCATTTGTGAATTACTTTGATCCCGGCATCTTTCAGTGCGGGCATCACCTGAACCGGATTGCGCCCTGCAGTCTCAACCGCTTTCACGCCGCCTTTGATGATCGCCTCCACAAGGCCGGGATAATCCGGCGGTGTCAGACTGGGCAGGAATGTGAGGTTCACGCCGAACGGCTTGTCCGTCATGTCCTTGCACTTGGCAATCTCGTCGGCGAGCTTCTCTGGAGTCCCCAGCGTAAGACCGGTGATGATGCCGAGCCCGCCTGCGTTCGATACCGCAGCTGCCATTTCAGCAAAGCCGACATAGTGCATGCCGCCCTGAATGATGGGGTGCTGGATGCCGAACATTTCAGTGATTGCTGTCTTCATAGGTCATTCTCCCAAACAATGTTGAGCGGACCTTTGCGCCTAGAGAGACAAAGCTCAATCACTAAAATTCTTGAGCGGCTGTGATACCGTCTATCATCTAGGGAGATTGCGCATGCACGAAAGCGACCAGCGAAGAGGCTGATCCCGTATTCACCAATATTGAGATTTCCCAAGTGGCGCGAGTGACGAGACTTGAACTCGCGACCTCCGGCGTGACAGGCCGGCGCTCTAACCAACTGAGCTACACCCGCGTATTGGGGTTTGCACCGCTTGGGAGCAGCGCCACTAAGGCAGGTCCACATGGCTGTCAATAACTGTTGAACGCAAATTTCACGCTTAAGAAATTTACCGTCGCATTAACCATATTTTTGGCACTTGCATGCATTCCCGTCGCAACGTCAGATCGCTGGCAATCGGGGAAAATTCGTCATGCGTATGCTTTTGCTTTTTGGTAGTCTCGCTCTCCTCGCCGGAGGCGGCGCAGCTGCAAAATCAGCTATCGACATCGAACGCTCGGTTTTCGTTGAACGTACCGAACGCCAATCAGGCAAGATCGTTCGCGAACTGGAACCGGCTTCCACCCTGCGCAAGGGCGATTCTGTCGTGCTAATGTTGGAATGGACGGCGCCCGGCCGAAAGGACAGCTTCACCGTTTCAAGCCGCGTGCCGCGCGATCTCGCCTTTCAACGTAGTGGTGGGCATGCGCCGCAGGTCTCAGTCGATAGCGGCAAAACGTGGGGCGCCCTCGCCTCCATGCGTGTAGGCGGCCGCCGCGCTAGCCCGGAAGACGTGACACACCTGCGCTGGCAGGTCAGCAATGCCGAAGCCGCCCTTGGTCGCGGTATATTGAGCTACAGCGCCATCGTGCGCTGAACACTGCTTCAATCCGCCAAAATCAAGGCCGGCGCTTCAATCAGCTTCTTCAACGCCTGAACAAAGCTCGCCGCATCGTAGCCATCAACGACGCGGTGATCACAGCTGATCGAAATGTTCATCAGCTTGCGCTTCTCGATGCGTTCAATCCCATCTGCACCGCTGACGAACATCGGACGCTCGATGATCCGGTTGGGGCCGATAATCGCCACTTCAGGCCGGTTAATGACCGGCGTTGTCGCGACGCCGCCCAACGGACCGAGCGATGTTACGGTGAGTGTGCCACCTGAAAGTTCATCAGATTTGGCTTTACCGGTGCGGGCTGCTTCGGCCAGACGGCCAATCTCGTTGGCGAGCTGCCAAAGATTTTTGGCCTGCGCATCACGGATCACCGGCACCATCAATCCGGCATCGGTTTGCGTCGCCATGCCCATGTGGACCCCGCCATGCCGAGTCACAACGCCGCCTTCATCGTCATAGCGCGCATTAATCATCGGGAAATCAGGCAGCGTCTTGCAGATCGAGGCGATCAACAGCGGCAAGATCGTGAGTTTTGGCCGATCACCGCGTTTTGAGTTCAATTGTGCACGAACGACTTCAAGGTCGGTAACATCCACTTCCTCAACGTAGGAGAAATGCGGGATGTTGCGCTTGGACGCTGCCATATTCTCGGCAATGCGGCGGCGCATGCCGATGACTTTAATGTCCTCGTTGCTGCGAGGTGCCCCGGCGGGTGAAAAGCCAGCGGTATAGGAAAGGTACGCATCCAGATCGCTGTGCCGGATGCGGCCATCTTCTGCCGCTTTCACATCCGCCAGATCTACGCCAAGATCCTTGGCGCGTTTGCGTACCGCTGGCGTCGCAAGGACTTTGGCATTGCTTTTTGCTTCAGTAGCAGGCGCGGGCGAAGACTCAGATACCGCAGCGGGTTCTGGCGTCGGTTCTGGAGCAGGTGCTGGTGCGGGTGCTGGTGCTGGTGCTGGCTCAGGTACCTCTACAGGAGTTTCCGCTTGCTCCTCTTCATCGTCGGAGACTTCGCCTTCTACCTCGATGACGAGAAGCATACCGCCAACGGCCGTAACATCGCCGATCTCTCCGGCGAGTTCGAGCACCTTGCCATCGACCGGACTTTCAATGTCGATGGTGGCTTTGTCCGTCATGACGTCAACCAGATGCTGGTCTTCCGACACTGTATCGCCGACTTTCACGTGCCATTCGACGATCTCCGCCTCGGCAACGCCCTCGCCCACGTCGGGCATATTAAATGTGAACTTGGCCATGGGGTCAGTCCTTAAGAAGCTTGTCGATGGCCTCGCCAATGCGGACGGGACCGGGGAAATACGCCCATTCAAGGCTGTGCGGGTAGGGTGTGTCGAAGCCTGTTACGCGCTCGATCGGCGCTTCGAGCTGATGAAAGCAGCGTTCTTGCACAAGCGCGGAAAGCTCCGCGCCGAAGCCCGATGTACGCGTTGCCTCGTGGACGATCATACAGCGGCCTGTCCTGGCGATCGACGCTTCGATCGCTTCGATATCCAGCGGCACCATAGTACGCAGATCGAGAATATCGGCTTCCACCCCCTTATCCGCGCATACTGCTTCGGCAACGTGCACCATGGTCCCGTAGGCGAGCACCGTCATCTGCTCGCCTGCGGTAACTTGTCGCGCCTTGCCGAGCGGGATTGTGTAGTAGCCTTCCGGCACCACGCTATCTTTGTGCTTCTTCCAAGGCTCGACCGGCTTGTCATAGAAGCCGGTAAACGGGCCATTATAAATCCGCTTGGGTTCGAAGAAGATCACCGGATCGTTGTCTTCAATACAGCTAATCAGCAGGCCCTTGGCGTCATAGGGCGTGGCAGGGATCACCGTTTTGATGCCTGAGACATGAGTGAAGAGCGCTTCCGGGCTCTGACTGTGAGTTTGGCCGCCAAAAATACCGCCGCCAAACGGGGACCGCACCGTCATCGGGGCGATATAGTCACATGCGGAGCGATAGCGCAGCCGTGCTGCTTCCGAGATGAGCTGATCGAGGCCGGGATAGATGTAATCGGCAAACTGGATCTCCGGCACCGGGCGCAGACCATACGCGCCCATCCCCACGGCCGCACCAATAATGCCGCACTCGGAAATCGGAGTGTCGAACACACGGGTCTTGCCGTGCTTTTCCTGCAATCCCGCTGTGCAGCGAAATACGCCGCCGAAATAGCCGACATCCTCGCCCATGATGATAACATCGGGGTCACGCTCCAGCATGGTATCCAGCGCATCATTGATGGCCTCGATCATGTTGAGGCGGCGTTCGGTTTCACCTTCGCTGGCCGGAGCGGTCTTCACATCAGTCTCGCTCATGACTTGGGCCTCCCTTCGGGCCACTTGATCTCGCGTTCGCGGGTCGCCTGCTCAGCCTGTTCCTTGAGATGCCAAGGCAGCTCTTCGAACACGTCTTCAAACATGGTGTGGAACGGGTGGTGCAGACCGTGGCCAAGAATGCCGTTCTTTTCGGCCTCCTTGGTTGTCGCTTTGACATGTTCGGCAGCTTCGAGGTCCATCTTCTCCTGCCGCTCCTCATCCCATTCGCCAATGGCGATCAGGTGGTCTTTCAGGCGCGTGACAGGATCGCCCAGTGGCCATTCCTTCTGTTCCTGTGCACTCCGATAACCGCTTGGATCGTCAGAGGTGGAATGCCCCTCCGCCCGATAGGTGAAGTGCTCGATCAGCGTCGGGCCCATATTGGCGCGAGCGCGGTTGGCGGCCCATTGTTCTGCAGCATAGACTGCGAGAGCATCGTTACCGTCCACCCGCAAGCCAGCCAGTCCATACCCGAGGGCGCGCGCGGCAAAGGTTGTACGCTCAGCACCGGCAAAGCCCGAGAAGCTTGAGATAGCCCACTGGTTGTTGATCACATTGAGGATCACCGGAGCGTTATAGACTGTTGCGAAGGTGCAGGCGGAGTGGAAGTCCCCCTCGGCTG
>ENA-ORXU01000956-ORXU01000956.1-marine-metagenome-genome-assembly--contig:-NODE-956-length-27432-cov-3.708901_pt1 | contig 27432 bp, 26 predicted proteins | sample MGYA00237869_ERZ511484 | MGnify/ENA metagenome assembly ERZ511484
TGGCCAGCGGCACGTGTGCCTCGACCGCCTGAGCGTTACCACGCGTGTCGGTGCCCTGGATCTGGCCACGACGCGAGTTGAGATCGCCGATTACGTCGCCGAGATAATCTTCGGGAGTCACGACTTCAACCTTCATCACCGGCTCGAGCAGCTTGATGCCCGAACGATCAGCGACTTCGCGCATCGCACCGCGTCCGCAGATCTCGAACGCAATCGCGCTCGAGTCGACGTCATGGTATTTGCCGTCGATCAGGCGGATGGTGAAATCGATGATCGGGAAGCCGATCAAATAGCCGCTTTCGGCCTGTTCACGCATGCCCTTTTCAACTGACGGGATATATTCGCGCGGAATGTTACCGCCCTTGATCTCGTCTTCGAAAATGATGCCCTGGCCGCGCTCACCCGGTGAGACGATAACCTTGGCTTCACCGAATTGACCCGAACCACCCGACTGCTTTTTGTGCGTGTAGGTGACCTCGATTTCACGGCCGAGCGATTCGCGATACGCCACCTGCGGCGCACCAACATTCGCTTCGACCTTGAATTCGCGCTTCATGCGATCAACCAGAATGTCGAGGTGAAGCTCGCCCATGCCCTTGATGATCGTCTGGCCGGATTCGTGATCGGTCGTGACGCGGAACGAAGGATCCTCAGCAGCAAGACGATTAAGCGCGACGCCCATCTTTTCCTGGTCAGCCTTGGTCTTGGGTTCTACCGACAATTCGATAACCGGATCAGGGAATTCCATACGCTCAAGAATGATCGGCGCGGCAGTGTCACACAGCGTATCGCCGGTGGTTGTCGCCTTCATCCCGGCCAAAGCCACGATGTCGCCAGCAAACGCCTCTTCAATGTCCTTACGGTCATTGGAGTGCATTTCCAGAATACGGCCGATCTTTTCCTTCTTCTCTTTCACAGAGTTTAGGACCGTGCCCTTTTCCAGCTTGCCGGAATAGATGCGCGTAAAGGTCAGCGAGCCAACGAACGGATCGTTCATCACCTTGAATGCCAGTGCGGCAAACGGTGCATCGTCGCTGGATTCACGCGAGTCTTCCGTTTCCGAATTTGGCAGGACGCCGCGAATAGCAGGCACGTCGAGCGGGCTCGGCATGTAGTCAACAACAGCGTCAAGCAGCGGCTGAACGCCTTTGTTCTTGAACGCGGAACCACACAGCACAGGCACAAAGCTCTGGTTGAGCGTACCCTTACGGATCAGCGCCTTCAGCGTTTTCGCATCGGGCATGTCGCCTTCAAGGTACGCTTCCATCACATCGTCGTCTTGCTCGACAACGAGTTCAATCAGCTGCTCGCGGTACTGTGCGACTTCATCGGCCATGTCTTCGGGGATATCGCCGTAGACATATTCCGCGCCGAGATCTTCGTTCTTCCAAGTGATCGAACGCTCGTTCACGAGATCGACGAGGCCGATCAGGCCGCCTTCGATACCGATTGGAAGATACAGGACAGCAGGCGTCGCGCCCAGACGATCAATGATCGACTGTACGCAATATTTGAAGTCTGCACCGGTGCGATCAAGCTTGTTGATGAAGCACATACGCGGAACTTTGTACTTGTCGGCCTGGCGCCAAACAGTTTCGGACTGCGGCTCAACTCCGGCGACGCCGTCGAAACAGGCGACTGCGCCATCGAGTACGCGCAGCGAACGTTCGACTTCAATCGTGAAATCAACGTGGCCCGGCGTATCAATGATGTTGATGCGATGTTCGGGCGTCTTGCGCAGTTCTACAGGATCACCCTTCGGGTCCTGCTCCGGATCTTCGGGGTTCCAGAAGCACGTTGTGGCAGCAGACGTGATCGTGATCCCGCGCTCCTGCTCCTGCTCCATCCAGTCCATCGTCGCGGCACCATCGTGCACTTCGCCGATTTTGTAGGATTTGCCGGTGTAATACAGAATACGTTCTGTGGTCGTGGTTTTGCCAGCGTCGATATGGGCCATAATGCCGATATTGCGATAGCGGTCCAGGGGATGGCTACGTGCCATGATAAATTCCTCAGGCTAGGGGTCGATCAGATCGCGCCCCATATAGTGACTTGTGTGACCACTTGAAGACCGGAGCACCCTGCCCCGGCCCATCAAGCAGCAAACGTTACCAGCGGTAGTGGCTGAAAGCGCGGTTAGCATCCGCCATGCGGTGCGTATCTTCACGCTTCTTCACCGCATTGCCGCGATTGTTGGCCGCATCCATCAGCTCACCCGAAAGACGAGCGCTCATGGTGGTTTCCGCACGGCCGCGCGCAGCAGCGATCAACCAGCGAATGGCCAGCGCCTGAGCACGTTCCGGACGAACTTCTACAGGCACCTGATAGGTGGCACCACCAACACGGCGGCTGCGGACTTCGACCTGCGGCTTCACATTATCGAGAGCGGCGTGAAACAGCTCAACCGGATTGGCCTTGGCCTTCGATTCAACCGTATCCAGCGCAGAATAGACGATGCCTTCAGCAACAGCCTTTTTGCCGTCAAGCATCAGGTTGTTCATGAACTTCGAAAGAATCTGATCACCAAACTTGGGATCGGGCAGAATGACCCGCTTTTCGGGACGACGACGACGTGACATTTATCTTAACTCCTTCGGAGTGGACCCTCACATCCGTGAGAGTCCTGCGGCTCCGGCCCACTCCCCCTCCCGGCCACCCAAAGACTACTTCCGTAAGAGTAGCCGGGACGGGAAGCGGACCAAATCCGCGTTGAACTTCAAACCTGTGTCGGTCCGGCTCCGTTCCCTCTGTTTCCTTGGCCAGCCACCCGAGGCTTAGTCATCGGGTGGTTTGGGCCAAGGAGAAAGGGCGCGAGTCGGGCCGGCACCGAGGTCAGGACGGATGTCCTGACCGCACCGAATTACTTGGGCCGCTTGGCGCCGTACTTCGAACGGGACTGGCGGCGATCCTTGACACCCTGCGTGTCGAGCACGCCGCGCAGCACGTGGTAACGCACACCGGGAAGGTCGCGTACACGGCCGCCGCGGATCAGCACCACGGAGTGTTCTTGCAGATTGTGGCCTTCACCCGGAATATAGGCGATGACTTCGCGCTGGTTGGTCAGACGGATCTTCGCAACCTTACGCAGAGCCGAGTTCGGCTTTTTCGGGGTCGTCGTATAGACGCGCGTACAAACGCCGCGCTTCTGCGGGCTGGATTCCATCGCCGCAGACTTGCTCTTCTTGACGATGGGATTGCGGCCCTTTCGGACCAGCTGGTTAATAGTCGGCATTACGTTCCTTTTCGCTTCACCGTTCCAGAAGGCCCCATCATCACCTCCGTTCATGCCGAGCTTGTCGAAGCACTGCCCTTTTCAGGCGATGCCAGGAAAACTTTGCAACCCTCAGACAAGCTCAGGGTGAACGGAAGAAGGCGTGGTGGCCTCCAAATGTATGACACCAAAGGCACCGGATGGATTGTTTGCTAGTTCGTGCAGTCGAAACCCGTCCGTCCTGAACCTGCCAGAGGACATTGCCCCTAACCCGCCGGACGCGGATAATTGCACGAGCCAAGAAACACTCCACCCGGGCCAAACGGCACCGGGTTACTTTGACGGCTGCCCCGACGATCCTGCGAGAGGACCGCTCCAATAGAAAAGAGCCTTGTCGCTGCTGCGAAAGGCTCCGGGACCAAACCGGCAATGTTCAGCTCTATTTGTCCGTGGCCGCTGGTTAGAGCATGCCTTGGATGAGGGCGCACTTAGTTGGATTTGGGTGGGGGGTCAAGGGTTCATGCTTTCGTGACATGAGCACCCATGGGCACTATCCAGCAAGGCCTATACACTGAAGATTTTGAAGGCAAACGATGGGCGGTATCGCAGCGATATTCAACTTCGATGGGAAGCCTATCGAACACCGCGAGATCGCCGCCATGACAAAAGCGATGGATTATCGCGGGATCGATGGCATCTCAAATCAGATCGACGGCCCCTGTGCTTTCGGAGCGTGCGAAAGTCACACAACAACGCACAGTAACGAAGCCAGCCAACCATGGTCCAACGAAGATAGCAGCCTCATCCTGTTGCTGGATGGTTATGCGGCAAATCATGCAGAGTTGCGCCGCGATCTTATTCAGCGAGGCGTTCGTTTACGCAATCGTTCGGATGCCGAACTCGTCCTGCGAGCATATGAAACTTGGGGAGAGCAATGCCCGTCCCGGATCGAAGGAGAATTCGCCTTCGTGATTTGGGACGCGGCAAACCAGAGTGCCTTTTGTGCGCGCGATCATCAGGGACTTCGGCCATTGTTTTATCATCGAAGCCGGACCCGATTGGTGCTGGCATCGGATTTCGCCGCCTTTCACACCGCACTGGCCCAGCCGCCAGAGCCGAACGATGATGTTCTAATTCAGCTTTGTGCCAATCACTGCGTGTTCCGAGAGGACACCGTCTGGCAAGGTATCAAACGCGTGCGGCCTGCGCACTTCGTGAAGTTTTACCGCGAAGGTGCACGCGGGGAACGCTATTGGTACTTACCTGAACCCTACAGCATTCGATATTCGACCGACGAAGAATATCTCGAACACTATCGGCATGTTTTAACCGAATCGGTGCGCCAGTCCTCAAGAACGCAATCTACGGCTGGATATGAAGTAAGTGGCGGACTGGATTCATCTGCCGTTTTTGCAATCGCTGATCTGCTCCATAAACGGGAAGATTTACCAGCGCCAATGATTGCAGGCTATACGCTGGCCGGCCCGCGAAACAGCGAAGCTGACGAAACCCAATATTCCTCCGCTGTGGGAGAGTTTCTCAGGCGACCAATTCACAGCTCGAAACTTCATATCCCTGATTTTGAATGGTTTCAGCAAGTCGCCAAGTGCAATATGGACATCCCATATTATCCCAATTCGGCGATGATGCTCAATATGTATCAGGCGATGGCGCGAGACGGGTGCCGCGTCGCTATAAATGGTTTGGGCGGTGACGAGTGGTTAAACGGGAGCGTCGGATTATTCCATCAGTCTATCGTCGCTCGCGATTGGCATCTTTTGGGAAGGTCCATCAGGGCAGTGGGTACGGACTGGAGCACTGTTCAGGCGGCACGTGCTTTTGGACGGTTTGGGTTGCGCCCCATTATTTCAAAGCCTGTTAGAAAACTGGCAGCACATCTCAACGCGCGGCTGGCTCTGCGTGAACCACCAGCGACTCCTTGGCTTACCGCAGAGGCCAGAGGACGACTTGAAGATGTCTCTGCGAAGTATGATCAAATGATGCGCAGTGAAAACGGCGGCGATGACAGATATTACTCCCTCGATTTTCCAATGCGCACATGGATTTTGGAACATGCGTCCAGACTTCGCGCCCAATGTGGAATCGAGGGGAGACACCCTCTTGCATCCCGCGCCTTTATAGAATTTTGGGCCGCCACGCCTGACGCGATCCGTTTACGAGGAAGGCAAACAAAATTCACACATAGAGCGGCCATGAAATCCATCCTTCCAAAAGAAGTTACTGGACGCCAATCGAAAGCCGAGTTCGGCTCAGTAGTCACCGCGCAGCGTTCTGCCATTGCAACTGATCTAACCGATCAAATGCAAGAGCAAGTCGCCTTTCTGATTGACAAAAAGGGGGTCGATAATTTAATTTTGCTCGCGCAAGAGAAAAATAACGAAGCATCTTGGAAGTGGCCGCTTTTCGGGATTGTGGCCACCAACCAACTCTATTCAACTTTAGTAAGGAACAAGGGCGAACCAGACAATGAGTGATACAGCCGAGCTTGCAAAGGGAGCCACCGAGAAGCGTCCGTACGAGCCACCGAAACTGACGTATTTCGGTACTGTGCGAAACATGACCGGTGGAAGTAGCGGTTTCAATATCGATGCGTTCTGCGGCGGTGCCAATAACGGTTTCCAAGATTGCTTCATGTAAGCTTCTTCTCGTGACTGAATGATGGCCCGATAGAAAAGGCTGTCCTACAGATCGGGTGACGTGCTCCCATCGCACGCATGACTAACACCCGCGCCATCGCCTGCCCTCTCTCTGAAACAGCGCCCGAGGACCGTTTCACCGGTCCTGAAGACTCCGCGCGTTCCCATCCGTCTAACAGCGAAGACACGGCGGTGCGTGCCCGGGCGCGGGCCACAAGCTACGTCACCGCGCCTGCCGCTGCTCCGCTTCCCGATGACGATCCGCTGCTGGATTTCGCGCCCGTCCCGCATGTCTCCCCGCGCAAGAATTCCATCACGCCGGACCGCCAGCGCCGCTTTATCGCGCATCTGGCCGCCACCGGCATCGTCAAGCAGGCGGCCAAGCACATCGGGGCTTCGCTGGAGGCGCTCTACAAGCTGCGCCAGCGGCCCGGGGCGGAGGGCTTTCGCGCTGCGTGGGAGGCGGCGGTGGATTGCGGCGTTGCGCGGCTGGAGGATTGCGCCTTGCAGCGCGCTATCGAAGGGGAGGAGCGGCTTGTCGTCTCCTCCGGCAAGCTGATCGGCACGGAGCGGCGGCATAATGAGGCGCTGGTGATGTTCCTCCTGCGCCAGCGCCGCGCGGACCGTTACGGCGCGCTGGTGCAGCCGGGCCATGCCTTGTACGAACGCATCCGTGCAGAGGTGCTGGCCGAGCATGCTCTGCAAGCGATAGGGGACGAGGAATCGGTGCTCGAAAGCCTCAATGCCAAGATCGACCTGATGCGGCAGCGGGAGGCCGAAATGCAGCGCATCCTTGCCGAGGAGGCGGCGGAAGCTGCGGCGGAGGCGGAAGGGTAAGGTGCGACTGCGGGCGCAACGAAAAAGGACGGGGTTGCCCCCGCCCTTCCTGTCACGCGATTGCGTTTAATCCGGTGCTATGGACGGAGAGATGGAGATCGGCGGCGGAGGGATCATCATAGCGCTCTCGCCGTCCCAGCCGGTCCGCTCTTCCATGCCTTCGGTCACTCGCAGCGTATATGCGCCGCCAGACCCACCAAGGCCCGTCACGCGGATGCGCATCATGTCGAGCAGGCCGGGATAATCGGCCAGCAGGCCAAGGTCCACCGGCAGCAGCGAGTCGAGCGTGCCCGATCCGTCATCATCCGATGTCGCCACTGCAAAGCCGAGCGGCGTGTCGAAGCCCAGCTCGACAAACGGATCGATATTGCTGCCGAAATCGGGGTCGCCTTCTTCCGACGCATTCATGTGGATCGTGACCTGACCATCGCCGGAACGTATCGTCGACAGCGCGGCAGGGCTGAGCTGGTAGAGGATGCTGGAGGGCAGCATTGCATTCTCTTCCCACGGAGAGCCAAGCTCTCCCGAAGCCACATCATCAAGCCCGATTACCTGCAACGGCAATTGCGCACTGGCTGTCCGGCGTTCGCGGATGCGCAGGGTGAAGTCACCCGTGCTCTCGCCATAGCCTGTCGCCGCGATGGTATAGGTGCCGGGCTCGTCAAACACATGCATCAGCAGCGAGTTAAGGCCATTGCCACCGTCATCATTGACCGCGAGCGTCTCCTCATTGGCGTCGCGCAGCTCAAGATAGGGGTCAAGCGTGCCTTCGGAGAGCAGCGCCACTTCGATCATGTCACCAGCTTGCGCGACGAAGGTGAACAGGTTCGGTTCCCCTTCGACAGTGCCGGTTTCGCGCGCGCCATAGGTTACCACCCGGGTGACAGGAGCGGTGTACGCACTGGTCGCCAGACGCAGATCGAAATTGCCGCCATAGGTCTCGCCCGCTTCAACCCAGCTCGCATCGAAGCTGTTGACCGAGATCATGATCCGGCGCGCGGTGTCTTCTGCACGGATGCGGACGCGGGAATTGAGGCCGTCGCCGCCGTCATCATCTTCCGCAATCACAGTGTCGCTGCCATCTTCCGTGACGGTAACGATGGGATCGAGGTCAGAGGTGGTCATGACATCGATCTGCATGACCGAATTGGCAGGAACCGTAACTTCGAAGGTTGCTGCCGCTCCGTCAACTTCACCCTGAAATACCCGCACATCGCTTTGCGCCTGGTCAAGATTGACCTGCGCGCTGGCGGCTGCAGGAGTAAGCATTGCAGCAGCGCCGATAAGCAGTGCCGTTTTGTGGAATCCGAATCGCATGAAGTTTCCCCCTTTGGAAAATAAGTTGCCCTCTTGCTACCGATAGCAGCTGACGGGTTCTAGCGAATTGTAACTTAATCGACCCTAGCGCGGCCATTCATCGCAGAGAAGGCCAAAAAGCCATGTATCACACCATCCGATGTGCGTTTTCATGGCATCGCGCAGATGCGCCTCTCGCGTGAAGCCAAGGCTCAGCAGCAAGCGGGCCGACGGCGTGTTGCGCGGATCGACATCGCCGAACACGCGGTGATAGCCTTCTTCGCGGAACAGATGGGTGATGAGTGCCGCCAGACATTCGCGCGCAATCCCCTGCCCTTCATTGCCCGGAACCATGATGTAGCCAAGCTCGGCGACGGCTGTGCTGCGCTCGCTGGCGAACAGGCGAAAGACGGGCGGCCCGCCGCCATGCGGCTCCGCCACCCAGCTTCGTCCTGCCGAGTCATCGTGCAGATATTCACTCAACGCATCCTTGTCCGCAAACGGCGCGCATGACCAATAGCGCATATGCGCTTCATCGCTGAATGCTGGCCAGAATGCCTCTGTGTCGCCTGCCTGTAACGGACGGCAAGTGAAGCGTTCTGTCGTGAAAGTTGGAGTGTCAGCCATTCCCGATCAAAAACTCGACCAGAGCTTTCACTTTTTTCTGCCGCCATTGCGGACGCGGAGCCAGCAGCCAGTATGCGCGGCGGCAGTCCTCGGGCTGATCAATCACTTCCAGCCGTCCGTCGGCAAGCGCATCTTCAACCAGCGGCATGGGCAGGATCGCGCGGCCCATGCCGGCAATTGCCGAAGACAGCACTTGCCCCGCATTGCCGACTTGCAACCCGACGACTGCGCCTTGCGGCGGTTCATATGTTGGCCAGCTGATCCAGCTGTCAGGCGCTCCGGGCGCTGCCACAGTTACGCGGCATCCTTGAATAAGCTGCGCGCCTTCCAGATCATCCGGCCCGTCCACCAGCCGGATGGCAAGATCGAGATTGCTTTCCGTAAAATCGGCGTTCTCATCCGCCACCAGCAGGAATTTCGCGTCCGGATTGGCTTTCTGAAATTCTGCCAGACGCGGGGCCAGCCATTGCGCGTAAAACTCACGCGGCGCGGCAATTGCAAAATTGCTGCTGGATTGGCCTGCCTGCATGGCCTGCACGCTTTCCTCAAACCGCAGGAAGCCTTCGCGCAAAGGATCAAGTCCGACCTCCGCCTCATCGGTCAGCTCCAGCCCCTTCGATGTCCGGCGGAACAGGACCACGCCCAGCACATCTTCCAGAGCGCGAATTTGCTGTCCCACGGCCGCAGGCGTCACCGCCAGCTCATCCGCAGCGCGCGTGAAGCTGAGATGCCGCGCTGCGGCATCGAACACGCGCAAGGCGTTTAGAGGCAGATGGGTGCGTTTCATGGGCTTGTTATGCAGCATCTAGGCAGGCAGATGCGCGGCGGCAAGCAGACGCTGGTTTGGCCGCGCAGATTTGCAGCATTTTCCGGCAGCGCGCCGATACGCGCAGCAAGCCGCTTGACCGCAGTGTAACATCGCCACAAGTATGCCGGACGCCTCAACGCCCACGCCTTCTTTCTGGAGCAATAGATGATCCGTTTCGTGCTCGGCCTTTGCGCCGCCATGTCCATGATGGCCGCCCCGGCATCTGCGCAAAGCTTTTACGAAGGCAATTTCGATCCCGCCATTCCCACTTTGGAAGAGGTCGCCGGACATGCTTCGGGCGAACACATCACCCGGCCAGAAGTCCTGCTCGGTTATTTGGAAGCGCTTGCCGCGGCTGCGCCTGATCGTGTGCGGATTGTGGAATATGCGCAAAGCTGGGAAGGCAGGCCGCTGGTCTATGCGATCATTTCCAGCGCTGACAACATGGCGCGCATTGACGCTATTCAAGCCGATATGCAGCGCATCGCACGCGGCGGCGCGCCCGGTGCGGACAGCGTGCCTGTCACGTGGCTAAGCTACGGCGTGCATGGGGATGAAATCAGTTCTTCCGATGCCGCATTGGTGACGGCCTATCACTTGCTTGCAGCACAGGGGGACCCCACGGTTGATATGATCATGCGCGAAAGCGTGGTGATTATCGATCCGTCGCAAAACCCGGACGGGCGCGCGCGTTTCACCAACAGTTATTACCAACAGCTTGGCATTGCACCATCGGGGGACCGCGCCACTGCCGGCCATGACCAGCCGTGGCCGGGCGGACGCTTCAACCACTATCTGTTCGACCTCAATCGCGATTGGTTCGCCCTTACCCAGCCGGAATCGCGCGGCAAGATCGCGGCAGTGCAGGATTGGCAACCCGTCGTCTTCGTCGATGCGCATGAGATGGGCGGGGATTCGACCTATTTCTTCCCGCCCAGTGCAGACCCTTTCAATCCCTACATCACTGCCGGTCAACGGGCGAAGCAAGGCCTTCTGGGGCGCGGCAATGGCGCGGCTCTCGATCAATTGGGTGTGCCTTATTACACGCGCGAAATCTTTGACGCGTTCTATCCCGGCTACGGCGATACATGGCCGACCTTGAACGGCTCTATCGCCATGACGTTTGAGCAATCATCGGCGCGCGGTCTGGTGTGGGAACGCAGCAATGGCGAAATTCTGACTTACGCTGAAGGGGTGCGCAACCATTTCGCCACATCCTTGGCCACTGCCGAAACCGTGGCGCGCAATGCCGGCATGTTCCTGCGTGATTACGCCAGTTACCGCAGCAGCGCCGCCAATGGCGCGGTTGGCAGCGGATACTTCCTTATTGATCTGGCAGAACGCCGCTGGAATGCAGAGGCGCTGGGCCGCCGCTTGGTCGCGCAAGGCATCAACGTGGGCCGGTTTGACGGATCTGCCAATGCGTGCGGACGCTCCTATCCGGAAGGCTATCTCTCTGTCTCCATGCGCCAACCGACCGCACGATTGATCCGCAGCCTGCTCGACCAGAATGTGGAATTGCCCGCTGACTTTGTGGAGGCGCAGGAAACCCGGCGGGCAAACGATCTGCCGCATGAAATCTACGACACAACGGCATGGTCGGTTGGCCAGATGAGCGGGCTCGACATCAGGGAATGTGCCAGCGCGCAAAGCAGCAGTGCGTTGAGCGCAGATGCGCCCATCACCTCGCGTGCCTCTGCCTCCGGTGCCTTTGGCGTGGCAGTGCCATGGACCGACAGCGGTCAGGTGCAATTGGTTGCCCGCGCGCTGCGTGAAGGCCTACAGGGCCGCTCGACTGACACAGCCTTCACCGTTGGCGGGGAAACTTTCCCGCGCGGCACTGTGGTCTTCACTTTGGCAGACAATAATGGCTCGCTGGATGCGCTGACGGCGCTTGCCAGCGAAATTGGTGCGGAAACGCGCCCGCTTTCCTCTGGCTGGGTTGATGACGGGCCGAACCTTGGATCGGAAAGCTTTGTTCTGCTTTCGGAACCGCGCATCGCGATGCTGTGGGATGGCAATGTCTCTCCGCTGTCAGCTGGTGCCACGCGCTATGTCATCGAACAGCGCTTTGGCCTGCCCGTCGCACCGATCCGGGTGGACAATGTTGCGCGGGCCGACATGTCCGGCTTCGACGTGCTGATCGCTGCAAACAGCTTCGGCCTTGGTTCGGGTGAACGCGCGGCGATTGCACGGTTCGTGAATGGTGGCGGCGTGCTGGTTAGCTACGGCAATTCACTCAGCGCATTCACCAGCGGCGACAATGCACTGTTCGCCACGCAGCGCGAAACGGTGCTCGGCGGCGAACCCGGCGGCGATGATGACGAAGGTTCGACTGCGGCAGGTACAGCAATTGCCGATGCTGAGGAGTACCGTGAAGCGATCCTCGACGCGTCACGCAGGCCGGACACTCTGCCCGGTGCGCTGCTGAACACGGTGGTGGATGCCGAAAACTTCCTCGCTGCCGGATATGATGGTGCATCGCCTACAGTCTTTGCTGACGGCTCGCTGATCCTGACCCCGCTGCGCCTTTCAGACGGCGTCAACGTGGTGCGCTACGCGGCGGCAGATGATCTGGTGGCAAGCGGATATGTGTGGGATGAAAATCGCCGCCAGATGGCGTTCAAGCCTTACATGATCGCGCAGCCTAATGGCCGCGGACTGGCAATTGGTTTTGCCCATGATCCCGCAGTACGCGGCTATCTGGACGGGCTGGACTTGTTGCTGGCGAATGCGGTGATCGTTGCGCCTGCCCGGGTGAGGTAGCGCTAAACGCTGCTGTCCGCAGGGGCGGCGAGCGAGAACATCGGAATGGCCACTTCAAACAGCGTGTCGTCGGCGCGCGAGAAGGTGTAGAACCCTTCCATCGTGCCCTGATTGGTGGTGAGTTCGCAGCCGGACACGTAATCATGCGCCTGCCCCGGCTCCAACAGGGGTGTTTCACCCACCACGCCTTCGCCATCAACGATGTTCACCATGCCAACCGAATCGGTGATCCGCCAATGGCGGGTCTTCAGCTGAACCCGCTCATCCCGGCCATTTTCTATGCGGATGTGATACACCCAGAACCACCGGCCTGCGCCTATGCGGGATTGCTCCGGCATGAAGTTAACCGCGACACGCACGGTCACATCCTTGGTGATCGCGACATGCTGGAACAGGGATGTGATCGCATCGAAGGCCATATACGCATCCTAGCGACAATCGCGGGCGCGGCAAAGGGCGCTTTGGTCCATATCCGCAGCGAAGCGGCTCAGTCCGCCGGATTGTGGCGCCCAAGAAAGTCGACAATCGTATCGTAATAGGCCCGTTCGTCGCGGCGGCTGTAAAACGCGTGGCCGGATCGCGGCAGGATAAAGGTTTCCACCTCTACTCCGGCATCGTCAGCTCTGCCCGCCATCAAGGCCAGTTGGTCAAACGGCACGATATTGTCGAGCTGCCCATGGCCGAGCAGAACAGGCCTCGACAATCGCTCCACCTGCACAGCGGGCGAGACATCATCAAGGTCAAAGTCCGTTTGATCGCCGTCCACGCGGTCCCGCCAGCGAGACAGGTTTTGGCCGTACAAATAATTGCGGTCGTGATTGAGCTTTCGTTCAAAATGCATCACTCCGGCCCAGCTGGCAGCGCATCGATATATCTCAGGATTGCGGATCACACCCCAGATCGCGGCAAAACCGCCGTAGGATTCGCCCACGATACACACCCGTGCCGGATCGACCGTGCCTTCGGCAACCAAGTGCGCCACGGCGTCATCCAGGTCGTCCTGCATCGCGCGGCCGATCTGGCCCCAACCCAAGATCCAGAAAAGCTTCGCCATAACCACCAGAACCGCGGAAATTCGGCTGGATCACCGCATAGCCGCGATTGGCCAGCAGCTGCACCATATCGTTGTAATCGTCAGTGTCCCGAATTCCGTAAGGGCCGCCATGAGGATAGACGATCAGCGGCAGCCCTTCCGCCTCGCGTCCCGCCGGAAGCGTAAGGTACGCGTGAATGGAGGTTCCATCGCGCGCATCGTAACGCAGCGACTGCGGTTCTGACAGTTCATACCCACGCATTTGCGGCCGGAATTCCGCAAAGACCCTCAGCCTGTCATCCGCCGCAGTGTAAACATAAAGAGCGCCCGGATCAGCTGGCCCCCTTCGTACAACCAGCGCGCGGGACAGATCGGATGCAATGTCCAGTATCTGTACCCTGCTTCCGGTCAGCATGCCTTCCAGCCGGTCCTGAAGAAGGCTAATTTGCGGATCGAGCCACTTGCGCCGTTCGCTGTCCCCGGAATAGCCAACGGCGATCGGATTGTTCTCGTCATCGAAGAAAACGGAGGCGATGTCTTCGTCCGGTGAGGAAAACACGATATCGCCCGGCGCGCCCGTGCTGAAGTCAAACTCCATCAACACGCTGCGCTCACCGCCTTCCGGCACGCCAATCGAATATCCGGTATCGCTGCCAGCACGCAGGCCCATGAAATCCCAAAGGTCCAAACCGCTATCTTCATCGTCGATACGGGCCCGCGTGACAGTATCCCAGTCACCTTGCGCTTCAGAGCGATAACGCATTTGCAGACGGCCACGCCCACGAGCGGCCACGGCGATACGCACTGCACCGGTATTGTCGGCAATCCAGCGACCAACGCGGGTTTGGCGGCGCTCGATCCGCACAGGTTCAGGCTGAGTGTCGGTCGTTAGATCGAACCGCCAGACCGCAGGCGGCTCTCGCCAAGATCTGCTGAAGCTTGTGAGCAAATAATTTCCAGCGGGGTCGATATAGACGATATTGTCGCCATCAAACCCCATCTGGTCGCCGACCAAGGGATGGATCAGATCACGTTGAAGGTCGAAATAGAACAGCCGCGAATAGCGAACCCTTTCGCGATGCGTTCCGGTCATGGAAAACACCAAGCGGTGATTGCCAGCCCAGCGCACATAGTTGAAATCCTGCCTGTCACCAAGATTGATCCGGATCACAGTCTGCCGCGTATCTGTATCAAAAACGACGATAAATGTGTCGCCGTTTTCCAGCATGGCGTAGGCAAAGCGTGTCCCATCGGGCGAAAGCCGGGCACCTGTTGCCGCGCTGCGCCATGAGAATGCGCTTGTTGGAATTTCCGAAGCGCTACGACTATCGGCCGGCTTTTCCTGCGCCAGCGCAGAAGGTGAAGTGGCAAGACCGGATGGCACGACCAGCGCCGCTAGTGTCAATACTACCGCAAAAAACCCAAACCTTGCCATGTGCTACCATGCCCCCTTTGGCAGGAAGCATAAGCAAAGCAGAGCTTTAGGCAAGTCAGCGAGCGCTAGTTAAACCCCAACCTTGCAAAGCGCGCGGTCCAAATCCTCGATCAAATCATGCGGGGCTTCCAGACCGATATTCAGCCGCAGCATTCCGTCCCCGATGCCCGCTTCCGCGCGGCCTTCGGCGCCCATATTGTAATGGGTGGTGCTGGCAGGGTGGCACATCAGCGACTTGGAATCGCCGATGTTGTTGGAGATGTCGATCAGCTCCAGCGCATTGCACAATGCCATCGCCTGTTCCTGACCGGCAGGGGCATGGAAGGCGAAAATCGGTCCGGCGGCAACCATTTGGTCCTGCATCAGCGCATGTTGCGGATGGCTGGGCAGGCCGGGATGCAGCACACGCAGGCCTTTGCTTTCGAGGAACTTTGCCACAGCCTCGGCTCCGGCGCTTTGCGCCATGGCGCGTAGAGGCAGCGTTTCCAGCCCCTTCATCACCACCCAGGCATTGAACGGAGCGCAGATTGGCCCGGTATTGCGCTGGAACGGGCTGAGATATTCCTCAATCCATTCGCGGCTGGAACATACAGCGCCGGCCATCACACGCCCCTGCCCGTCCATCAGCTTCGTGGCGGAATAGGCGACGATATCTGCACCGAAATCCATCGGGCGTTGCAACACCGGCGTGGCAAAGGCGTTATCGACGACTGTTTTGATACCTTTAGAGCGCGCCAGACCGCACACGAATTCCAGATCCACCAGATCCATCGTTGGATTGGCGGGCGTTTCAAAAAAGAACGCCTTGGTATTCGGCTGCACGGCCGCTTCCCATGCGGCATTGTCCGTCCCGTCGATCGCGGTGTGGGTAATGCCGAAGCGATTGAGAACATTGTCCAATATCCAGCGGCATGATCCGAAAGCCGCACGGCCAGCCACCACATGATCGCCCGCGCTGAGCATGCACAGCAGGGAACCCGTCATGGCCGCCATGCCGCTCGCCTGCATCAGGCACGCCTCTGCCCCTTCCAGCGCGGCGATGCGCTGCTGCGCCATTTCCACCGTGGGGTTTTTGAAGCGGGAATATTGCATCCCTTCCGCCTCGCCAGCGAAACGTGCGGCGACTTCTTCGGCGCTGTCATAGGCATAACCGCTGGTGAGATAGAGCGCCTCGCTCGTCTCGCCATGCTCACTGCGATGGGTGCCAGCCCGCACGGCCTGCGTTGCGGGACGCCATTGCGATGTGATGGCAGGATCGGTTCCGGTGGTCTTTTTCATATTGGCGCGGGGTTTAGGGGCGCTGATGTGATTTGCCAATTGCTCTTGGCCTTATGCGCATTTATCGCGGGCCTGTCTTATGAGCGCTCCGCCAGATCATCCCCGCGATCCGTTTGCCTGGAACATGGTCATCGCGCTTGCCTTTATGGCGCTGGCACTGGTGCGCATTGGCATTCCGACGCAGCCCTATTTTGACGAAGTGCATTATCTGCCGGCCGCCCGTGCGGTGCTGGAATTGGGCTTTGCCACCAATGTGGAACACCCCCCGCTAGCAAAGCAATTGATGGCGCTGGGTATCTGGCTGTTTGGTGACGGCCCGTTCGGCTGGCGGATTGTCAGCGCCATGTTTGGAACGCTCGCTTTGTTTGCAGCGATGCGGGCGGCATGGTTTTCCAGCCAGACGCGCGCTGCCAGCCTGCTGACGGGATTGTTCGTTGGCACCAACTTCCTGCTGTTTGTCCATGCCCGCATCGCCATGCTGGATGTGTTCATGGTGGCCTTCCTTATGCTGGCCCTGTGGATGTTTGCCGGGGCCGTTCGAGAGAATGAAAAGGGCCGCTTCCGGTTGATTCTGTGCGGCATTGCATTGGGCTGCGCGATGGCCAGCAAGTGGAATGCCATTCCGATTGCCGTTCTGCCCGGCCTTGCCTTCCTTATTGCCAGACTAGCTGCGGGGCGGCGGCACTTTCTTACGTCCCGTCGCGGCTGGCCGGTCGCGGGCGTTCCTTTGTGGGAAGCGGGAATATGGCTGGGGCTGCTGCCCTTGGCGATCTATGCCCTCACCTTCTGGCCGTTTCTGTATTGGACCGTGCCGTCAGGAAATCCAACCGGCCTGATCGACCTTCACCAGCATATGCTTGCCCTGCAGACGCAGGTGCCGCAGCCGCATCCGTACCAGAGCGTGTGGTGGCAATGGATAAGCAACAGCCGGACTATCTGGTATCTGTATGAAGAAATCGACGGAGCGCAGCGCGGCGTAATGCTGATCGGCAATCCGGTGACGATGTGGTTCGGCCTGCTCGCCTTGGGCTGGTGCGCTTGGGAAGGTTGGCGGAGCAAGCGCAAGGACCTGCTGGCACTGGTACTGCTGTATGCAGCCAGCCTTGCGCTTTGGGTTGTGGCCCCGAAAGCGGTGCAGTTCTACTTCCACTATTTCCTGCCGGGAATGTTCGTGAGCGGCGCGCTGGCGCTGGCCGTGGAGCATTTGTGGCAGCGTGGGGAACGCCTCATTCCCGCTGTTCTGGTCGTCGCAGCGGTGGCGTTCTTCATATACTGGTTCCCGATCCTGACGGCTGCGCCGCTGGATGATCCGCAGGCTTTCCTGCGCTGGGCCTGGATTGAAGGATGGCGGTAAACATGCTAAAAGAAATTAAGAACGAGTTTCAAACTGCACCGATAGCAACTATTTCAGCGTTGGTCGGCTTGCCAATCAGTCTGATAACACTCGCCACGGCAATGTTACTTTTCCCCGCCCAAAGGTCGTTTGGCGAAAACACTCAGGCTTCGGCCGAAGCTACGGCTCTTTCTGGCTCGACAAGTCCATATATTGCTCTCGCAACTATCGCATTTTTCTTTTTCGTATCAATTTCGCTGAGCCTTTTGACGCGCTTCATGTATCGAATCTCAGGCTCAATTGCAGTCCCTTTTTCGATCATCATCGGCGCACACTCCATCTTCTTCGTTCGGTATTTCTACTACCTAATCGGCGGAACAAATTCGGCGGCTGTAGCCATAGATAATCTTAGCTCTTGGGGAACTGTAATCGTGTTTCTCGCGATAGCAGGCGCAAGACCTTTGGCCGATTTTCTGCGCCCTGCCACTAAGACGAACGCTGATGCTGAAAACTCAGGGGGCGGGACAATCGGCGCGGTAGCGATTTTGGTGCTCATTTGGGTCACACTCGTTATTGCCGGACAAAGAGAGTTGGCTAGCGCTTTTCTCATTTAAACGGTACCGCAGATTACCTAAACCGCCCCCACACGAACTTGCTTGAAAGCGCGTAATTCCAGACAGATGCGATCACCACGCCGATCAGCGCAGCGCCCCACCATAGCATTCCCTGATCTTCCAGCACGGTGGCGACGGCGACATTGGCAAATGCCCCGACAGAACATGCACCGCAGAATTTCAGCCAGCCCCAGAACATGCCGTCCGCCCCGCCCAATTTCTTGTCTCGGTACGTCAGCATATTGTTGAGCCAGAAATTGAACGTCATCGCCACCATCGTTGCGATGGCCTGTGCCCAGCCGAAAGCAACGGTTTGTGGCCAGTAAATCGCGGCAAGCACCGCCATGTGCACGAATACGCCAAGGCCCCCGACCATGCCAAACAGTACGAAGCGAGTGGGCAGCCATTTGCCGAAATAGCGTTCAGCAAGGCCAGCGACGAAGTCGAGCACAACGCCGTGGTCCAGCTTGCTTTCCCCGGCGAGGCGTTCTGCAAATTTCAACGGAAATTCCTTCACTTTCAAACGCGGCTGTGCAGTCGCGAGAATGTCGAGCATGATTTTAAACCCTATACCCGAAAGGTTTTCAGCCTGTTTACGCAGCTGCTCCGTGCGTAGCAGGAAGAACCCGCTCATCGCATCGGTCAGTTCCGTACCCGTCAACTTGCGGGCCAGAGCATTGGCGACCTTGCTGCCTTGCTCGCGGCCCTTGGAAGACAGGCCATCGGCATTGCCGCCGACGGCAAATCGACTGGCATAGGCAAGGTCAGCTTCGCCTGATTTCACAGCCGCCATCATATCAACCAGCAAAGCCGGGTCATGTTGGTGATCGGCATCCATCACAGCGACATAGGGCGCGGCGGTGGCGCACATGCCTTCGATCGCAGCACTGGCAAGGCCGCGCCGTCCGATACGCTGGATCACGCGGATACGCGGATCGCTGCGGCCAATGCGGCGCGCTTCTTCGGCGGTGCCATCATGCGAATTGTCGTCAACAAACACCGCTTCCCAGCCAGTGTGGCCAAGGGCCTTTTCAAGCCGGTCCACCATGGGAGCGATATTGTCGCGTTCGTTCAGCGTGGGCAGAACAATCGCGAGCTCCAGCGGCGCGGTATTCTGCGCTTTGGCAAGCGTCGCAACGCTTTCCACCTGCTGCCTGAAATCATTGTGGCTCATATCCATGCACCCGCGTTACGGGGAATTGTTAACCATAAGGTTACCGGCATGAGAATTGCGGCGATTATTGCAATCGCTCCAGCACAGCATCGCCAATCGCTTTGGTGCCAGCCGATCCGCCCAGATCAGCCCCCAGAATGCCATCGTCCAGCGTTTTGGCCACCGCAGCCTCTATTCGCGCGGCATCATCCTCGCGGCCCAGCGAATGGCGCAGCAGCATCGCGAGGCTGAGGATCATTGCAGTGGGATTGGCCTTGCCCTGCGCGGCAATATCAGGCGCGCTGCCATGGATGGGTTCATACATGCCAAAGGTTCCGAATTGCGTCTTCCGCTCCCCCAAAGCCGCGCTGGCGAGCAGGCCGATGGAGCCAACGCACATGCTGGCCTGATCGGACAGAATATCGCCGAACAGATTGCCTGTGACCATCACATCAAATTGACCGGGATCGCGCACCAGCTGCATGGCGGCATTGTCGACATACATGTGGCTGAGCGTGACATCGGGATAGTCGGCAGCGGTTTCCACCACCACATCGCGCCACAGCTGGCTTGTTTCCAGCACATTGGCCTTGTCCACGCTGCATAGACTGCCACCACGTCCCTGCGCGGCGCGGAAGGCGACATGCGCAATGCGGCGCACTTCGTTTTCATCGTAAGACATGATGTCATAGCCTTCCCGCCGGCCGTCCGGCGTGGTCCGCATGCCCTTTTCACCGAAATAGACATCGCCGTTCAGCTCACGCACGATCAGCACGTCGATTTTGCGGGCAATTTCAGGCTTGAGGCCGGACAAATCTTCCAACCCTGCAAACATCTTCGCCGGGCGCAGATTGGCGAAGAGACCAAGCGCACTGCGCAGTTCCAAGACGGCCTGTTCGGGCCGCAAATGCCGCTCCAGATTGTCGCAGGCCGGATCGCCGACCGCGCCAAACAGCACGGCATCAGAGGCGCGCGCCATGTCCAGCGTTTCTTCAGGCAGCGGGTGGCCGTGGCGCTTGTAAGCTGCCCCGCCGACATCGCCTTCGAACAAGACCAGTCCGGGCAGCGCCAGCGTATCGAGCACGCGCCGCGCCTCTGCCATGATTTCCGGGCCGATCCCGTCCCCTGCAAGCAATGCGATTTTCATGTCAGGCCATCCGTCCCAGCAAATCCCTTAAACGTCCGCGCGCGGCCATAACGTCTCCGCGCTGGTCGGCAAGCAGGTAGTGATCCAGCGGCCCGGCCAGTTCGTCCATCACTTCGATAACTTGCGCCAAATCGCCATCGGGCCGCCCGCCCGCTCCGCCATAACCCATTTCGCGCAGCAACAGGACTTCATAACCCACCAATGCTCCGGCCCATCCGCGCGCTGAGGGCGCATTGCACACGGCATCCAACGCTCCGCCCAGCGCTTCGTAAAGGGTCGGATAAGGCTGACGTTCGGGCAGAGCCGTGGCCGTAAGCGCGCAAAGCCAGGCGATAGCGGCAGCTGCCAGAGGCTCCCCAAGCCAAGGGCCGCGGCTTTGTGTCAGTTCCACCTTGGCAAAGGGCAATTGGCTTTCGGATTTGGCAGCAAATTGCACCTCCACCGCATTACCGGGAATCACGACAGGGCGCAGGTTCCGCCCGCGCCCGCCCGCAACAAAAGCTGCAATGATGCCATGTTCGCCAGTGAGAAACCGCCCGATAACCGCCGTTTCGCCATGCTGGCGAGCAGAAACGAGAATGGCGGGGGCGCGCAGGTGCATGAATTGGCTGTGGCGCTTTGGCGATGATGCCGCAAGTCCAGCCAACTGCGACACCAAGTCTTGCTCCCCTCCCGCTTACAGGAGAGGCCAGAAAGCCTCAGCCTTTGGCTTCAAGCGCGGCGACGCGGGCTTCAAGAGCCTCTGCCTGCTCGCGTGCCTTGGCAGCCATATCTTTCACTGCGTCAAATTCTTCGCGGGATACGAAGTCGATGCCGCCCATCGCTTCCTTCATCTTTTCGCGCGCATTCTCGCGCGCTTCACGGCCCATTCCTGCCAGCGTTCCCGCAGCGGAATTGGCGACTTTGACGAAATCGGCGATGATTGGGTTTTCGCTTTGCATGATCTTTATATGGGAGCTTACGCCCCCTCCTTCAACTAAAACTCAAAACTCTGGACAGCGCCGTCATCGTCAAAACTGGCTGGATCGGGATTCAGCTCAAGAAATTGCCAGTTGAGCACAGTCGCGAACAACACCCATGCGAGATAGGGCAGCATCAGCAGGCCGGCCCATTTGCGCACTTTGAAAAACAGCACTGTGGTCAGGATCGCCAGCACATCCACTGCGATCAGCACATACAGCGCCAGCGCGATTTCCTGCTGGCCGAAGAACACCGGCGACCACGCCAGATTGAACACCAGATGCACAAGGAAGGCGGCAATCGCGATACCGCGGTTTGCAGAGCCCCACGCTGCGCAGACCATGGCAAAGGCAAGCCCGATCATTGCATACAGAATGCCCCAAACGATGCCGAAAGTGGCGGGCGGCGGGAAGATGCCCGGCTTGTCGAGCGCTTGGAACCACGCGCTGTTGGCGTCTCCCCCCATTTGCCCTGCCAGAAAGCCCAAAAGGACGATTGAAGGCACAATAAACAGGGCCCAGCGGAGCAGGCTGGCACGCAATTGGCCGGGTGAAGCAAGGCGGTTCATTAAGACTCCGATTCGTTTGACCGCAGTTTTGGCGGCGCGATGGCGCAAGGGCAAGCGCCGCCGCACGCACCGTCCGTAAGCGGGTCAGTCCAAATCAATAGCACATTAATCGCGCACCGCATGGATGAGAAATTCCACGTTGCCTTGCGTGCCGGTGATCGGGCTGTCCGTCAGCCCTGCAATACGCCAGCCTTCCGCCTTCAGCCACTGCGTTACTTCATCACAGACACGGGCGTGAAGGTCCGTGTCGCGGACGATACCGCCCTTGCCCACTTCACCTTTGGCAACTTCAAACTGCGGCTTGATCAGCGCGATCAATTGACACTTTGGCGCGGCCAGTTTCAGCGGAACATCCAGCACCTTTGCAAGGCCGATAAAGCTGGCGTCGCAGACGATTAGATTGCATGGGCGGTCGATAATCTCAGCCGTCAGCGCGCGGGCGTTGGTTTGTTCCAGCACGGTTATGCGCGGGTCCTCCCGCAGCTTCCACGCCAGTTGGTTGGTGCCGACATCGACCGCGAAGACATGCTCCGCGCCGTGATGCAGCAGAACCTGTGTAAATCCTCCGGTCGAACTGCCGATGTCCATCGCCACTGCGCCGGTCACATCAAGCCCGAAATGCTGGATCGCATGGTCAAGTTTCATGCCGCCGCGCCCCACCCATGGGTGATCACGCCCGCGGACCTCCAATGCCCAGTCTTCAGGAACTTGCTGACCGGACTTGTTGATCTTTGCGAGCTTTCCGGGCGGTCCGGCAAACACCAGCCCCGCCATGATCAGCGCCTGCGCACGGCTACGGCTGTCCGCCTCGCCGCGTTCGACGAGCAGTTGGTCAATTCTGGTACGCGAAGGCTTGCGCTCTGCCATGTGCGAAGCGATAGGGACAAGCAGGCGGCAGGGCCAGAGGGTTCGTGCCGTTGTCCAGGTCAACTGGTTCGCTTTGCTCATGAAGGTTTGAAAGCACGATGAAAATTCGCTTCTTCCTCCCCTTGGCCCCCGCTGTGATGGCGCTGGCGGCATGCAATTCTGCTGATGATGCGGCCCCCGCGACGACCGAAAATGTTACCGCGCCGGAGCCGGTGATGACACCCGCCGCCGTGGCCACCGTGGCATCGGATGGAACTGCACTGGTTCCGGGTGAGTGGACCATAACGGAGGATGCAAACGGTGCAGTCGCAAGCTTCGGGGTTCCCGAAACCGACAGCAGTCTAACCATCGCGTGCGACCCGGCTACGCGCGCCGTTACGCTTGCCTTCCCCTCTGCATCGACGCAGCCAGAAGCTTGGCGTCTGGACGCGGGAGGAGAAGCCGCTCGCATTGATTTGACGAGTGATGCAGCCCCCGTGCTTCCGCATCTGGTGGCGCAGGTTGATCAGACACTTGGCATTATCTACACGCTGGGTGAGCAAGGGCAGGTTTTCACGCTCACTTCTCCCGCAGGCGTACGCAATCAGTTTCCCACCCATCCCGGAATTCGTAGGGTTATCGCTTCATGCAGTTAAATCGCACATATCTTCTCGGCACCGCCGCCCTGATCGGGGCGCTGGCAGTAACGGCGTGCATTCCGCCGTCGCCGCAGCCAACGCCTGCTCCGACGCCTTCGCCGGTGGCCCAGCCTGCTCCGGCACCTGTGCAACCCGCTGCGCCAGTCGCGGCAGAGGCGCCCAATTGGGCAGACAATCTGGCGACACCGGGTGATTGGACCTATTCCAGCCGATCGGGCGTGCCAATGGCCACTTTCGGCACCGCCGGACAAAGCGCGCTTTTCGCCATGCAGTGCAATCGGTCCAGTCGCAGCATCGCGCTCGGACGGCTCAGCAATGCGGGCGATCCGCGCACCATGCGCATTCGCACCGAAACGGCAGACCGCGATCTGCGCGCCGAACCGCAGGCGGGTTCTGCCGCCAGCATAGTTTCGGCCAATATCCCCGCGAATGATCCCTTCCTTGACGCGATGGCCTTTTCCAAGGGGCGTTTCGCAGTGCAAGTTGCAGGCGAGCCAACGCTGTTCATCCCCGCATGGCCAGAGGTCACGCGGGTGATTGAGGAATGCCGGGACTAGTCCAGAATCGGGCTATGAAACGCGCCCGGGGCACAGCCTGTGAAAAAGAAAAAATTTAGACTTGTTTTTGCGGGCCTGGCGATTCACATTGCCAACCAAGACCGGCGGTGAACGCAGGTCCTGGGCCCCCGGTGATCGGCGAGGCTCTTGGCTTTAAAGCGCGAAAGGAGGTGATCCGATGTCTCATGGTTCAGTAGCGAGGTCGGTGAAGACCCAGGCGGAGCATATTCGGTAGTTTCCTTTGCCGAGTAAGGCTTCGTCGGCGGTCTGACTGACCGCTGACCATGCGAAGGGCGGTTCCTGTTTTGGCAGGGCCGCCCTTCCCATTTGTGGGCTCAATTACTCTTCGGGAAAGACCAGCCCAAGCTCCCAGATGGTCACACCATCCACAGGCATACGGTCATCATCCGACATCAATTCGATATCGCCAACCAAACCGTTTGGCAGCTTCGTTTCGGCGGAAGGCCCGAAACTCATCATAGCGCGGCAACCATCCAGATCAGCAAGTGCGCCGCCCTTAAGATCAAAGACCGCGCCGCCATAATCCCATTCAAAACCGAGCAGCACGAAGGGCTTGCCATTCGCCGCTGTCGCCTGCGCAATCGTGTCGCCGGTTGAAAGACCGCCAACTTCCCAGCGCGACCCATTGAATACGCGCACATTGGTAACCTGCGTACGGGCGGCATCAGCGAAGATCACTTCGATTTGCCTTGCGGGATCATCAGGCCACAGCACCACTCCGGGGATTTCCGTGCCTTCCCCGCCTGCGACCATCTGGATGCGCGCATCATCGCCAAATAAAGCTTCCAGGTCTTGTGCCGTATCGCCCTGCTGAGCTGGCCAATTGCAGGTGATCGCGTTATCTGCGCGCGCGGCAGGGGTTTCGGGAGCATCAGCGGGAGCTTCCGGCCCTTCTGGTGCCTCGGCTTCGTCAGTGCCTATTTGCACAGCGGAATTGTTGACGTCTGCCTCCGGTTCCGCCGCATTTTCGCAAGCGGCCAGACCCATCGCCCCAGCCAAAACCAAAATCGTACTCGCTTTCATCACCTGTTCCCCCAATCGCCAGTTTCCACCGAACCTCGCACTCTGCTCACGTCTCGGCAAGTCGTTTCGAGACCAGTTCGGAACCTGTTCGCAGCGACACCCCCTTGCCTCCTATCCCGCCCCCGACTAATCGCCGCATGGCAAGGAGAACTCACGCATATGGCCGACGCGCCCGCTCTAACGATTGAACGCATTGCCCATCCCTCGCCGATGTCTGACGCAGACCGGAATGCAGCGATTGCTGACCCGGGTTTTGGCGCGGTGTTCACCGATCACATGATCTCGATTGATTATGACGAGGGACATGACAGTCCTTTGGGGGGCTGGCACTCTGCCACGCTTGGTCCGCGCGGCCCTATACCGCTCGATCCGGCGGCCAGCGTGCTGCATTATGCACAGGAAATCTTTGAAGGCATGAAGGCCTACAGATTGGCCGATGGCACCATGGCGCTCTTCCGGCCAGAGGCTAATGCGGCGCGGTTCAATAAGTCTGCCGCGCGGCTTGCCATGCCTGCTCTGCCCGAAGATCTGTTTGTCGAGGCGGTGAAGCAGGTCGTTCTGGCCGACAAGGACTGGTTCCCCAGCGTTGATGGCGGCGCGCTGTATATTCGGCCTTTCATGTTCGCGACCGAAGCATTTCTGGGCGTTCGTCCGGCAAAGAAATACAAGTTTATCGTGATCCTGAGCCCCGCCGGAAACTACTTTAAGTCGGGCGCGCCTGCGGTGTCTGTATGGGTCAGCGATTATACCCGCGCGGCCCCCGGCGGCACAGGCGAGGCGAAGTGCGGCGGGAATTATGCCGCCAGCCTTGTCCCTACCGGAGAGGCCTTTGCGAAGGGCCATGATCAGGTCGTGTTCCTTGACGCGGCAGAGCACAAATGGATCGAGGAATTGGGCGGTATGAACCTGTTCTTCGTGTTTGATGATGGCACCATGATCACCCCGCCACTGCGCGGCACAATCCTGCCCGGCATCACCCGCACTAGCATCATGACCCTTGCCTGCGAGCAGGGGCTGGATGTGCGAGAGGAAATGTATTCGATCGACCAATGGCGCGAAGATGCGGCGAGCGGAAAGCTGGTCGAAACCTTCGCCTGCGGCACGGCGGCGGTGGTCACGGCGGTGGGCAAGGTTGCGGGCCGCGACGGTGAATTCACGATCGGCAGCGGCGGACCGGGCCAGATGACCAGCAGCATCCGCGAAAAGCTGGTCAATATCCAGCGCGGCATGGCCGAAGACCGCCACGGCTGGGTCACGCGGCTGGGCTAGAGGGGTAGCGCTGGCAGAAGCCAATGTGCTGATCGAGAATTACGCCAACCCGCTCTACCGCATACCGCAAACCTTCACAGAGATCGCTCCGGTGGCGCTGACTGTTCCTTTGGTAAGCGCGCTTCTGCTACGCAACCCGCGCTTTATGGCCGCTGGTTAAGAGGCCTGCAGCGCCATCTGGGTTGGCGCATCGCCCGGCTTCCATGGCTTTTCGCGCTGCATGACGGTCTTGAACAGGGCGGATTCCAAGTGATCGGCCAACCATGTTTTGACGCGCGGCAGATCCACTGCTGCCCACCACTCACGGTCGGTCGCGGCAAATTGACGGACGAAGGGCATAATCGCGGCATCAACAAGTCCGCGCGTTTCGCCGCCAAGCTGCGGGCCTTTTTCCAGCCGTGCTTCCAGCTTGCGCAAGAACTTCACGCCCTCTGCGCGGTGCTCCAGCGCGTTGCTGCCGTGCCGGTCAGGATATTTGTAGCGATCAAGCGCGTGCTTGAACGGCCCATCATTGGCGGCAATCAATTCCGCGTCATCGCGCGAAAGCCAGCCTTCGGGATCCGTGTGCCCCAGCGCCCAGCGCATGATGTCGATGCTTTCCTCCAGGATCGCGCCATCGCCCTGGACCAGCACCGGGACGGTGGCCTTTGGCGACACTTCGCGCATCGCATCCGGCTTGGCGGAAAGCTTTACCTCGCGCAGTTCGCACCGCGTCCCGCTGATCACCAGCGCCATGCGCGCCCGCATCGCATAGGGGCAGCGGCGAAAGCTGTAGAGCACACGATCAGACATTCTCAGGTTTTTCCTTTTTGGGTATCACCGCACCCACATGGGCACGGCCCTGCTCTGCGGCGAGCTTTTCCTGGCGATGCCGTTCGCGGTAGGAGGCGCGCTGCTGGTCTGTCCGTTCGCCGTAACAGGCAGCGCAGCTGACGCCTTTTTCGTACAGCTTGGACGTTTCATCCTGCGCCGTCACCGGTCGGCGGCAGGCGTGGCACAGGGAATAGCTGCCCTGCTCCAGCCCATGGACGACGCTCACCCGCTGATCGAAGACAAAGCACTCGCCGCGCCACATGCTGAGTTCCTCGGGCACGGTTTCCAGATATTTCAGAATGCCGCCCTTGAGGTGGTAGACCTCCTCCACGCCCTCCTGCGCCAGAAACGCAGTGGATTTTTCGCAGCGAATACCGCCGGTGCAATACATGGCGACTTTGGGCGGATTGCCGCCGCCAGCCTCCATCAATCGCTCCCTTTCCGCACGGAACCATTCGGGAAAATCGCTGAAAGTTGGCGTTTTCGGATCAATAGCGCCTTCAAACTGGCCGACCTCCACC
>ENA-ORXU01000959-ORXU01000959.1-marine-metagenome-genome-assembly--contig:-NODE-959-length-27382-cov-4.245376_pt1 | contig 27382 bp, 22 predicted proteins | sample MGYA00237869_ERZ511484 | MGnify/ENA metagenome assembly ERZ511484
CAGTGCCACAATGTTGATTGATCGGACTGCGGCGGCTTGGCGAAGAATTCATCGAAGAAAAAGCGGATTTCCTTCGACTGCATGACCTTGCCTGCGACTTCTGCCAGCGGAGATTCGAACACGAACTTGCGATATTCAGGAATACAGCGCGCCATATAGCGGCCCGGAATAGTTGGCAGCAGGCCAACATCCGTCTTGTCGATGATGACATCGCGCGCGATCGGTTCCAGCAGATCGATCCAGTCCTGATCAAAGACATTGCGCAGGCACACGACTCCGTCGCGGTTGTAGTCGTCAATATCCTGCTGGGTAACGTCGCGCAGTGGTCTTGTATTCAGTGCCATGATTGCAAATCCTTCCGTGACCCAACCGATAGACGGTCTTCTCTCCGACCGCATATCACCACCTTAGCGTAACCACCTTTCGGATAAATTGCGGGCGCTTTGCCGCAGGGCGAATATTTCACGCATGGTTGTGCATCCGCAAACGAGCGGTGTTTACGGCACATGGATGCAGGCGCGTATGCCTGTTCCGCAGGTTCAGCGAAGGATCGCCCGCAATGCTTGAATATGATTATGTCCCACTACCAAAGCGCAATCCGATCAAATGGCCCGGCGGCGAAGGCCTGGCGATAATCTTCACTTTCAATCTGGAAACGTGGGACCGCGTCAAGGACACGGACAAACCCTATTACGCAGGCGGCCCAGCCATTCTGCCGGACATCTTGCCTGGCAATACGATCGACTGGCCCAATTTCAGCTGGCGCGAATATGGTCAGCGTGTCGGTATCTGGCGGCTGATGGATCTGTTCGATGAAATGGGCATCAAAGCCAGTTGCACTACCAATGCCGTCACGTTCGAACGCCGCCGCGAAATGACCGACGCCGCGCTGGAGCGCGGGTGGGAATTGCTTGCGCATAATTTTGAGCAGGGCGAATTGCTAACCAACTACATGCATGATGAGGATGCTGAGCGTGACATCATCATGCGTTCGATTGACACCTATGAAAAGCATGTTGGCAAACGTCCTGTCGGCTGGCTCAGTTCTTCCTTGCGCGGCACGCTTAATACGGCAGGCATTCTCGCCGATCAGGGCTTCAAGTTTTACTGCGACATTATGAATGACGATCAGCCATTCATGATCCGCACCGGCCATGGGCCAATCGTCGGCTTGCCTTATTCAAATGTCATCAATGATTTTACGCTGGTGACGCGGCAGGCGCTGACGACTGATCAGATGCGAGACCAGCTTATCGAGGAATTCGATGCACTGTATGAAGACGGCAAGAAGACCGCCCGCATCATGAATATCGGTCTGCATCCGCATGTTACCGGACGCGCGCACCGCATTCGGGGTTTGCGTGAATTTATTGCACATGCCCAATCGAAGAGCGGTGTGTGGTGGCCCAAACGCGAAGAGATCGCTGACTGGTATGCGGCTAATCATGAAAGTCACTTTCCCGGTCAGCTCGGCAGTTGATTGCTCGGGAGCCTGCGATTGGCTGTGATTGACAAGGCCTATACCCGCATTGCCGAAGGGCAATTGCATATGCGCCGTTTAGATAGTGTGGGCGATGCGCTCCCGCTTGTGATGCTCCATGCCTCTCCTGCCAGCGGTCATGTGCTTGAGCCGCTGATGGCAGCAATGGAGGATGAGCGGACCTGCATCGCGTTCGACAATCCCTGTAACGGCCAATCCTGCGCGCCTGCACTGGGACAACCCGAAATCCATCATTTCGCAGACATGCTGGACCGCGCCTGTGACGCGCTCGGGCTTGAAGAGATCGCGCTTTATGGCACTCATACAGGCGCCCATTTTGCGATTGCCTGGGCGCTTGCACGACCGGACCGCGTAAAAGCTCTGGTGATTGACGGTGTCGCCTTGCTCGATGAGGCTATGCGCGCAGAATTTCTGGAACGCTATGCACCGCCGCAAATTCCGGATGCCAGTGGCGCGCAGTTTCATTGGGCTTGGCAGTTCATTCGCGACCAGATGATTTTCTTCCCGCATTACCGCAAGGATGCGCAGCATCTTCGCAGCGGGGGGAATTTCGATCCCGACCTGCTGCACCGTTTGACGCTAGATGTGCTCGGTAATCTGGAAAGCTATCACCTGCCTTACCGCGCTGTATTTCGCCATGATGTGCGCAGCGACCTTGCGAAACTTGCCCTGCCGGTGCTGGTCATGAGCGAAAGCGACGGTCCACTCGATCCAGCTTTCGGCGAAACCTGCCAGACAGTGCGCGGTGCAACAACCGCAGTTCAGTGCGACACGCCGCAGGCCAAAGCAGCGGCAATTGCCGCGTTTCTGAAGGAGGCTTTATGACAGATGGACCGATCCTGCTTGTTGCCGGAGCCAGTTCCGGCATGGGCCGCGCTACTGCTCGGCATCTTGGAAAAGGGTCCGGCCACATAATCCTTGCAGCGCGCCGACAGGATTTGTGCGAGGAGGCCGCTGAACAGATCCGCGCCGAAGGCGGCTCGGCAGAAGCAATGGCGTTCGACGGTACAGATGCAGCATCGGTTGCAGCGCTGATCGCGCAGATCGATCAGAAGCATGGCCGGCTTGACGGCGCATTTAACAATATCGGCAACACCATGGGCGATGGCCCGCTGCACGAAATGCCGCTGGACCAGTGGGATGCCAGCATGGCGGTTAATTTGTCTTCGATATTCTATCTGCTGCGCGCACAAGTTCCGCTGATGCTTCGCGGCGGCGGCGGGCGAATCGTCAACAATTCCTCTACCGGCGGGGTGCAGGGCACACCCAACATGGCCGACTATTCAGCAGCGAAATGGGGAGTGATCGGACTCACCAAGAGCGCGGCAAAGGAATATTCGGGACAAGGCATCGCCATAAATGTGATTGCGCCGGGCATTATCGCCACCGAACGTTTTCAAGAGATCGCGGCAAATATCCCAGAGGTTTTTGAAAAGCTCGCTGCCGAAACACCCATTGGCCGTTTTGGTGCAATGGAAGAAATCGCCGCAACGGTGGATTGGCTGCTGCGTGCTGCCCCTGCTTACATGACGGGGACAGTACTGCCGCTGGATGGCGGACGGACTGCCTGAACGGAAGTTAGATAATCGCGCAGACCGTTTTCAGCTCCAGATAATTTTCCAACGCAGCTTGCCCGCTATCGCGGCCCCAGCCTGATTGTTTGACCCCTCCGATCGGCAGGCTGGCGTCATACATGGCGTGGCCGTTGATCCAGATGGTCCCAGCGTCGATCGCCTCTGCCATGCGTAGCCCGGTGGAAAGGCTTTCGGTCCAAACGCCAGCAGCCAGGCCGTAATCGCTATCATTGGCGGCGGTCACCACCTCATCCGCATCTTCAAAGCGGGTCGCGACAAGTACCGGTCCGAAGACTTCTTCTCGCATGATGCGCATATCGGGGCTGACATCGGTCAGCACGGTCGGGGTCACAAAGCTGGCGTTAGGTCCGGTTACATCACCGCCGCAAAGTACGCTTGCGCCTTCGTTGCGCCCGTCCGAGATGAACTCGGCAACTTTGGCGGAATGTTCTTGCGACACAAGCGGCCCCATTTGTGTGGACTGGTCGAGCCCGTGGCCTTGCTTGATACCTTGCGCAATATCCGCAACGCCTTCGATCACGCGGTCATACAGGGAAGCGTGGCAATAAAGCCGCGAACCCGCAATGCAGACCTGCCCGCCGTTGAAGAAGATGGCATTTGCTGCCCCCTGGATTGCGGCTTCGACATCAGCATCGGGCATAATAATCACGGGCGATTTTCCGCCGAGTTCCAACTGCACCTTCTTCAGGTTGCCTTTGGCCGCATCCAGAATGCGCCGTCCTGTCGCAGTCGAACCGGTGAAGGCAATCTTGTCGACATCATCATGGCTGGCGAGAGCTGCGCCCGCCTCTGCACCATAGCCGCTTACCAGATTGATCACCCCGTCAGGAATACCGGCCTCGGCCAGCAATTGTACCAACCGGACGGCAGTGAGCGAGGTGTTCTCGGCAGGCTTCAATACTATAGTACATCCTGCGGCCAGCGCCGGTGCAAGCTTCATCGCAGTCAGCACTAGCGGTGAATTCCATGGCACGATCGCGCCTACCACTCCCACAGGCAGCTTTTGTGTATAGGCAAAAACCTGCTTGCCCTCAGGCTGGTAATTGATCGAAGTCGGAATGGTCGATCCCTCGATCTTCGTCGCCATTCCGGAAAAATAGCGGAACTGTGCCACTGCGCCAGGAATCTCCGCCCATCGGCCAACATACAAAGCCTTGCCTTGATCCAGCGTTTCTAGCTCGGCCAGCTCGTCGATATGCTCTTCCATCAAATCCGCAGCGCGCCACAGGATGCGTGAGCGTTCCATCGGCGTCAGACCGCGCCAGCGCTTGTCCGCAAATGCTGCGCGCGCTGCGCGAACCGCATCGTCAACATCCTGCGCTGTGGAGCGGGGCAGGGTGCCGATCTGCTTTCCGGTCGCCGGGTCCAGCGTAGCAAAGGTCTCTCCGCTCAAACTGGCGCGCCATTCGCCGCCGATGAAATTGTGATGCTCTCCCTGCGCCAGAAAGGCACTCGCTGCTCGTCCCGGTTGCGGTGAAATCAGCTCTTGCATGGTCATGGAGGTCATCCTTTTATTGGCACGTATGCAGCCATTCGGTCGGAAAGCCCCATATCGGCAAATGGTGGCATAATTGTCACCAACATGCGGTGATTTGTCATGGGTCGGCCCGTATGACGCCCGCACTTTACCCGCCAAACGGATAAAATGGCATTTTGATCAGCGGCCATTTTGCAAAGCCTCTTATTCCACAATCTATCAAATTCGAACAGTCAACATAGTCATTGGGGAGAGTGCGGTATGAAGTGCTTAATTGAAAATACAGGCCAGTCCGGGAAGCGCGCGCTTCTGCTGGGAACCGCTGCAATTGCTGCCGTAATCGCCACACCGGCGATGGCGCAGGACGCGGGCGAAGAAACCCAAGCAGAAGACGATATTCCGCCAGGAGCCATCATCGTTACCGCCCGCTCGCGTGCCGAAAATATTCAGGATGTACCGCTCTCGATTACTGCGTTCGATGCCGAAGCAATCGATCGCCGCGGCATTCAGGAACTTGATGATGTCGCCCGCTTCACTCCGGGTTTTTCGTTTGAGGATTTCTCCGGCGGCTTTGCTAATCCGGTTATTCGCGGACAAGCGCAGACCCGTGCGACCGCGCTGGAAACCAACGTCTCTAGCTTCTTCGACGGCATCTATATCCCGCGTTCTTGGGCAGTCGATATCGGCACTGCGAGCATTGAGCGGATTGAAATTGTCAAAGGCCCGCAAAGCGCTCGTTATGGCCGCAACGCCTTTGCCGGAGCCATCAATTACATTCCCAACAAGGCCGACGCTGGTGACACATTCGGCCAGTTTGAAGGTACCATCGGTAGCGATGAGCGATATGATGCGGGCGGCTTTGTCAACTTCTCGCCTAGCCCGATTTTCGCGGTCGCTGCATCATATAACTACTCGACGTTCGACGGCAGCTGGGAAAATGCCCATCCTTTTGCCGATCTGGAACAGATCACGCCTGCAACTGAAGGCAATATCGGAGGCTGGTCGAATGAGAGTTTCTCAATCACCGGGCAAGTCGATCTGGATCGCTTGCAGGTTGAAGCGGGTTTCTACCGCTTCGATGTAGAGCAGGAAGCCCGTGCATCACGCTATTTCGGCGATAGTTCAGGCGGCATCCTCGATCCGTCCAGCAATGCCGGCCTGACGCCAATTACCAATTGCGGCGCGACGCGGTTTTTCTCTTTCTCTCCGCTGGTTTGCGGTGAGTTGCCCGGGCCCGCAGACACCGCGTTGGTCGATCCGCGCAGCTTCGGCGTCCAGTCGGAAACCGACATTGTCCGCGTTAGTGTGACGGGTGAACTGACGGAAGGTCTCGACCTCAACTACACTTTTGGTAACATCAACGGCGATGTTACAACCGGCACTAGCGGTGAACCCAGCCCGGTGAATTGCGGGTCAATCCTTCCGGCTTCCTTTCCAACGCTATGCAACTTTCAGGCGACGCCGAATGGTGACATCAATTACGATTCTCACGAGGTTCGACTGACCTTCGACAATGGCGGAGCCATTCGCGCTGCGGTTGGCGGCTTCCTTTCGAACGGGGTGGACAATAACTTTTTCTTCAGCGGCAATATACCACCGATTACCGATCCAAACGATTTCTTCCCCTTTTTCGGCACTCCGGTTCCCAATGTTGATCTCGTGACCGGTCCGTTCAACATCGTTCTGGCTGATGAGCGCACAGAAACTGATATCTCGTCGCTTTTCGGTGAGCTGTTCTGGACGTCGTCGAACGGCGCTCTGCGGGTCGGCGTTGAGGCGCGTTATACCGAAACGGAAATCACCGCGTTCGACAATCGCCGTTCGCTTGAGCTGAACGACACGTTCGACTCGATCGATCCGCGTTTCACGGTTGAGTATGACCTCAACCCTGATGTGCTGGTTTATGGTACGGTTGCCCGCGGTTCAAAGGCTGGCGGCTTCAACGCCACGGCCCGCGCAATCGAAGACTCCACCTTCGAACAAGAAGACAATTGGACCTACGAGCTTGGCTTGAAAAGCGTGCTGGCTAATGGCGCACTCACTCTGAACGGTGCGGTCTATTACACGGACTGGAACAACATTCAGATCAACTCAGCCGATTTCGATCCTGCCAATCCGTCCGACCCCAACGTGCCAAGCATCATCCGGAATCTGGAAGGTGCCAATGTATACGGCGTGGAAGTGGCCTTTGCTTTTGAAGCGACGGAAAATTTGACCTTCGACGGCACGTTCTCGCACACGGAAGCCACCTATAAGGATGGCGTTTTCGATAGCCGCTTTAGCCGCGGTGCGCCGGGGACTACGGCGCCATGTGATGACGTGGTCTGCGCCACGGATGGCGATATCAGCGGTCTACAATTGGAGCGCCAAGCGCCAACGCAGGCGTCTCTTGGTGTTCAGTGGGACGATGACAGTGGCTCCATTCCATATTTCGTTCGTGTAGATGGCAGTTGGCAAAGCGAGTTCTTCACCGACAGCGCAAACCTCGGCATCATTCCCGATCGTTTGCTGGTCAATGCCAGCGCGGGCGCGGAATTCGGCCCGGTCTCGGCGCGCGTGTGGGTTCGCAACCTGCTCGACGAAACCTATCTGTCAAACGCCTTCGTGGTGCTGCTTCCGTTCGGAAACACCTATGGCTCGTTCTACGGTGAGCGCCGCACAGTGGGTGTCACAGTGGGCTACGAATTCTAAGAAGACGCAAAGTCTCGCAGGGGGACGGGCGCGAGCGGTCATGGACCGCTTGCGCCCTTTCTTTTTAGGCGGGATGCACGCCGGTCGATTGTTTGGCAGTGAAGTGTCGTAGCGGATCGTTCAGGCGAAGATCTCGCGCAGTGCCCCCAATGCGGCGGGATCATCAATCGTCGCCGGATCGGCGGGATTTTCCCCGTCTGCCAGTTGCCGGATTGTCTTGCGCAGAATCTTTCCAGAGCGCGTCTTGGGCAATGCCCCGACCACATACACCTGCTTGAATGCCGCGACAGGGCCGATCTCCTCGCGAACGAGGGCAACCAATTGCGCCTCAAGCTCCCTTGGATCGGGAGATTGACCTTTTTTCAAAACAACAAAGCCCAACGGAACCTGCCCTTTCAAGTCATCCGCACGCCCGATAACGGCGCATTCCGAAACGGCTGGATGCCCGGCGAGTACTTCCTCCATCGCCGATGAAGACAGACGATGACCTGCAACATTGATAACATCGTCGACGCGCGCCATCACAAAGCAATAACCGTCTTTATCCAGATAGCCTGCGTCCCCTGTCATGTAGTAACCGGGATATTCGGCGAAGTATGATGCGTGAAATTGGGCTTCGTCTTCCCAAATGCTGCTCGCAAAGCCCGGAGGCAGCGGAAGTTTTGCAACAATCGCGCCGCTCTCTCCTGCGGGCAACGGCTGGCCCTGTTCGTCAAGACAGATAAGGTTCCAACCAGGCATTGGTACGCCAGCAGAACCGGCCTTGATCGGCAAGCGTTCAATACCCAGCGCGTTGCCGCAAATGGTAGAGCCGGTTTCCGTTTGCCACCAGTGATCGACCACCGGCACGTCCAGCAAGCCATCGAGCCAATCCAGCGTGGCGGGATCGGTGCGCTCACCGGCGAGGAATATAGCCCGAAGCCCCCCTAGATCAGCCTTCTGCAGAAACTCGCCATCTGGATCCACCTGTTTGATCGCCCGGATTGCCGTGGGTGCGGTGAAAAAAACGCTGACCTCATGCTTGGCGATAAGACGCCAGAAAATGCCAGCGTCCGGCGTTCCCACCGGCTTGCCTTCAAAAATCACCGTCGCATTGCGATTGAGTAGCGGTGCGTAGCAAATGTAGCTGTGACCCACGACCCAGCCAACATCGCTGGCAGCCCAGAAGGCCTCTCCGGCGGCACAATCGTAAATAGCAGTCATGGACCATTGCAGCGTTGCCAGATGTCCGCCTGTATCGCGCACGATGCCCTTCGGCTTGCCGGTAGTTCCCGATGTATAAAGCAGATAGAGCGGATGCGTGGATTCTACAGGGATGCAAGGCACCGGTTCTGCCCCGGTGACTTCGGTGTCCCAGTCAAACCAATCCGGCCCTTCAACATCGGCTTTGAGCTGTGGGCGCTGCCAAACAATTGTCGCTGATGGTTTGTGCGACGCAAGTGCATATGCGTTGTCGAGGATTGGCTGATAAGCGATGATCTTTGAAACTTCGATTCCGCAGCTTGCCGTCAAGACAAGCTTGGGCCGTGCATCATCAATCCGTTTGGCAAGTTCCGGCGCAGCGAATCCGCCGAAAACGACCGAGTGGACCGCACCGATCCGCGCACAAGCGAGCATTGCCATGACGGCGTTTGGCGAATTGGGCAGATAGATCAGCACCCGGTCGCCTTTTGTGACCCCGCGAGCCGTAAGGGCACCAGCCAGCTTTGCAACGCTGTCCTGCAATTGCGCGAAGGTGGTGAGGGATGATGTGCCTGTTACCGGGCTTTCGTAAATCAGCGCGGTTTGATCGCCGTGGCCAGCCTCCACATGACGGTCAACGCAGTTGTAGCAGGCATTGATCATTCCGCCCACGAACCATTGCGCAAGACCATTCGGGCCAGTTTCGCAGGTCTCGCTCCACTCCTGATCCCAATCCAGCGCACGCGCCGCCTGCGCCCAGTGATCTTGCGGATTGTCTTTGGCGCCGGTCCAAATCTGGGCGTAGCTTTGCTGAATATCTGTCATGCGCGAGATATACTACGACATAAGCGATTGCCGAAGTTGGTGCATCAACCTGTCCGCACACTGACTATGCGTTCACCAAGCCGATCTTCGAAGTGGCCGGTTAAAAGTCGATGCCGACCTCCACTCCGATCAGGCGGCGCGCACCCGGGGAGATGAACGATCCTCCAAACTCAATCGCAGGGATGACTTCGTTGAGGTAATTTTCGTTGAACAGATTGTCGGCAAAGACATACGCCCGGATATTGCCGAAATCGACGCCCGCGCGGGCATTGAAAACACCGAAAGTATCGCGCTGGGCGACCGAGTAATCGGCATCACCGACTGCCGCTGGCAAGGCTAGCGCCGAAATTGGCAACAGGCCGGAGAACAGCGTTGGGCGCACCTGATCCTGTACGGAATGGAACCAAGTCGGCCCTGTGAGGCGGTAATCGACGCGCAGCAGCGCATCCGCACCGGTGCTGATCGGCACATCCACCTGGGTTCCAAGGTTCAGCGTCCAGTCTGCCGTGTACGGCGACTTGTTGCCAACGGTGTAAGTGCGGGAGCTGTTGGCGATGATTTCACTGTCGGTGACGTTAAACGCGCCAAAGATTGTCCAGCCATCGACAGGCTCTGCGGTCAGGTTCATTTCCGCGCCGAGCACTTCGACTTCGTCAATATTCGACACCACGCGGAGCAAGCCAAATCCGCCCACGAAAAATTCGAAGAACTGCATATCGTCGATCTGGGTGTAATATGCGGCCAGATCGAACGTGACTGCATCGTCAAACAATGAACCCTTAAAGCCAAGCTCAAAAGCGGAGCTGACTTCTTTACGATACTGATCTTCAATATTGACGTCGGCTCCGATGAACTGGTTGAAATTGACGTCAATTAACGCTGAGGCTCCCTGATTGTTGAAGCCACCCGATTTGAACCCCACGCCCCAAGTTGCATAGAGATTGAGATCGGGTGTCGGCTGATAGCTCAGGTTGATGCGCGGTTGCAGTTGTTGGAAAGTTCGGTTCTGCGGCGACAAGGTCCCGAAGGCTTGACCCGGATTGATCGGTCCGCCGGTAAACGGATCGAGCGCATCGGGGACAAGAGATTCAGTCGAGCGTTCCTCGATGTCATAACGAAGCGCCAGCCCGGCAGTGAATTCAGGACTGAATTCATATTCAAGCGAACCGAATGCAGCATAGACGTCGGTGTCAAACTGGTCCGCCAGCAACAATGATGTTGGATTGGAGCTGTTTGGCGGATTGTAAAGGTTCTGGATCACACCCTGTCCGGTGTCCGCACCGATGCTGACACCAACTTCACGGTCGATCGTCAGAAAATAGGCCCCAATCTGCCAATCGAGTGGGCCATCACCGCTGGATGCGAGGCGCACTTCTGCGCTGACATCAGACTGGCTGCGGGTTTGAAACTGCGTGCCATCACATGTCGTCGGGCTGTAGGCACCGAAGGTAGAGCCATTCGCCGGAGCGAAAATGAAAGGCACAGGAATTTCGCCAATACCGAGCGGCTGATTGACGGCAAAGCCGGTCAACTCCGCCGTGGTGGCGAAGCAGCTTGCCACTGCGCCATCAACTGCGGGATCAACATTCGAGATGAAACGCGCAAAGTCGGCTGACGTACCGTCGGCCACCAATGCCTGCGAAACGTCCGAATATAAGGCCCATGCGGTCAGCACCATGCCGCTGTCGAATTCGTGTTCGACCTTTGCGGAAATATCGAAACTGTCCTGCGTGTTGGACGGTGTGATATTGCCATAATAGCCGAAGGGATGCTCGTTCACATCTTCGAAAAAGGCTGGGTTAACCGCTGCAAAATTGGGCAAGTGGAATGATGAATTGAAATTGATCGACGCGCCGCTCAGCTCGGAATAACGGCCGCGTATGTCCAGCTCGGTAGCAGGACCAAGGTCAGCGACAATGCGCCCGTCGAGCGACCAGACTTCCTGATTGTCGACCGTATTGGGGTCCGCCAGGAATGTGTTCTCGAAAAAGCCATCAGTAGAACGATAGTAGCCTGACAAGACGAAGCCGATATCTTCTGAAATCGGGCCGGAAAGATGGGCTGTGCCTTCAAATGTGTTTTCGTTGGCATAAGAAACGCGCCCGCCGCCTTCCAGCACCGGCCCTGGCCGCAGCGTCTGGATGACAATCGCACCCGCAGCAGCGTTGCGTCCGTAAAGCGCGCCTTGCGGGCCTTTCAGGATTTCCACCTGACGCAATGTGCCTTGTGGCTGGTTCAATTGCGCCGTGTTGGTTTTAAGGATGCCGTCGACGACAAGCGCAACGGAGCTTTCTGCGTCGCGTGCGCCATTGATCCCGCGGATGTTCACCTGGGTGTCACCCGCTTCTGCGGTTCCGGTCACGATAGTGACACCGGGCGTCAGTTGGGCAAAATCTTCGGCGCTTGTCGCGCCGGTATTGGCCAGCGTGTCTGCCGAAAGAACAGCGACAGAAGCTGGCACATCCTGCAACCGCTCATCCTGCCGCCGCGCGGTTACGATGATGGTATTGTCATCGCGTTCCTCCGCGCCGTCCTGTCCCGCATCTTGGGCGAGAGCGGGAAAGGCGATAAGCGGACTTGCGGCGATACCGGCGAAAAGCAGTGACTTGGACCCGCGCATTTAGAATTCTCCCCAAAGGTGCCGGTCACTTGCTTCAGCGGCCGGATAAGTGCGTCTTGCAGCAATCGCGCATTATTGTATACAAATCCCATTCGTCAAGCCTTGGAGGATAGAAATGTCGCGCGCATCAGACCGTGCTTTCGAGACAATTCGATCAATGATCATGTCGGGCGAGCTGTCTCCGGGGGAGCAGCTTGTCGAAGAGGTGTTGGCGGAACGGTGTGGTGTTTCAAGGACTCCTGTGCGCGACGCCTTGCGGAGGCTCGAGTCGGAACTGCTTGTACGCCGGAATGAAACCCAGCGGACTTTCGTCGCGGACTGGTCGCTGGGCGATGTAGCCGATGTATTCGAGCTTCGGGCCATGCTGGAGGCACATGCCGCAAAACTGGCTGCAGAGCGTATGGATGATTCGACCCTCGAGGAGCTGCGCGCCTGCAATTCCGCCCTACGCAAAGCTGTCAGGGCAAATACTCCGGATGTTGACATGTTTCTGGAGCTGAACCGTGAATTCCATGCGCTAATTTTGAAAGTGGCGGCGTCGCCGCGATTGGCAACCTTGCTCGCCACACTGATAGAACAGCCGGTGATCTGGCGTACGGCGCACCATTACGGGGCCGATGAATTGGCTCGGTCTAGTGCCGAGCATGATGAGTTGCTGGCTGCTTTTGCGCGCGGGGACAGCGCATGGGCAGAGTCCATTATGGCAGGACACATCCGCCGGGCATACCATGCCTACGCCGATGCGCATCGGGGGCTGACGCCGATCAATACAACGGACAGGAAACGCAGGGCATGAGCGATAAATTGTATACAAGTGCTATAGAGATGGTCGAAGTGGGGCCCCGAGACGGTTTGCAAAACGAGTCCGTACATGTTTCGACTGCCGACAAGCTCGCGCTAATCGAACGTGCCATTGCCGCAGGCACGCGCCGGATCGAGGTGACCAGCTTTGTTAGCCCCAAGGCAGTACCGCAAATGGCCGACGCCGATGATGTCTGCGCAGGCCTGCCGCAGCGCGACGACGTGACCTACATCGGCCTCGTAATGAATGGCCGCGGCGCCGAACGTGCGCTTGCCACGGGACGGATAGACCAGCTGGGTGCTGTATGCGTTGCCACCGATACCTTTGCGCAAAAGAACCAGCGCCAGACAAGCGAACAATCGGTTGATGTGGCGAAGGAGCTTATCGTGATGGCGCAGGCTGCCGGGAAAACCGGACAAGCGACGATTGGCGCGAGCTTTGGCTGCCCCTTCGAAGGCGAGGTTGCGGAAGACCGGGTTGTTGCCATGGCGGCGAAATTGGCTGAGGCGAATCCGGTGGAGATCGCACTCGCAGACACGATTGGCGTAGGCAATCCCGCGCATGTTACGCGGCTTGTCGGTGCTGTGCGTGAAGTGATCGCGCCGATCCCGGTACGGGTCCATTTCCACAACACGCGCGGGACCGGACTTGCCAACGTCTGGGCTGCCGTCGCAGCCGGTGTCCGCAGAGTGGACGCGTCAATAGGCGGACTTGGCGGATGCCCCTTTGCGCCTAATGCTGCAGGAAATGTCGCGACCGAAGATGTGGTCTACATGCTTGAGCGTGCCGGAATCTCGACCGGACTCGAACTTGATAGATTAATTGAAACACACCGCTGGTTGACCGGCATTATGGATAAACAACTGCCTGCGATGGTGGGCAAGGCGGGCGACTTTCCGAAACCCGCTGAAACATTGGAAAAGGAACTCGCCTGATGCGCTATCGCCTTGGAGTGGATGTTGGTGGGACATTCACCGATCTTCTATTGTTCGATCAAGAAAGCGGCCAATTCTGGCGGCATAAAACGCCATCAACCCCGCAGGATAGCTCCGAAGGCATCCTGAACGGTGTGATTGCGATCACCGAAGAAGCTGGCGTCGATGCCGGTGACATAGAATTCTTCCTGCACGGAACTACGGTTGCGACCAATGCTGTTCTGGAAGGCAAGGGCGCGCGGGTCGGTCTTATCGTCACTGAAGGCTTTCGTGACATCATGCAGATCGCGCGCAGCTTTGTGCCCGGCGGACTGGCAGGCTGGATTGTCTGGCCCAAGCCGCAACCGCTTGCTGCGCTGGAAGACACAGTCGAAGTGGCAGAGCGCATGGGTGCCGATGGCAAGATTGTGCGTGATCTGGACGAGGCTTCGGTCCGCGATGCGCTGAACAGACTGAAAAATGCAGGCGTGGAAGCGCTGACAGTCAGCCTGATCAACGCTTATACCAATGGCGAACACGAAGCGCGTATTGGCGAACTTGCAGCGGAAATCCTGCCGGGCATTCCTGTATCGCTCAGCCATGAAGTCCTGCCCGAAATGCAGGAATACGAACGCACACTTTCCACCGTTGCGAATGCGGCGGTGCGGCCTGTGGTCAGCAATTACCTTACGAACTTGCGCTCCCGCCTGTCCGACGCAGGCGTGACGGGCAAGCTTTCACTGCTGCGTTCTGACGGCGGATTGATGAGCAGCCAGAAGGCGGAAGAGCATCCCGTAAACATCCTTATGTCCGGTCCAGCCGGCGGCGTGACCGGGGCTGTGTGGGTGGCGAAGAATGCCGGCCTCAAGAACATCCTTACACTCGATGTCGGCGGCACCTCTACCGATGTAGCGCTGATCGAAAATCTGGAACCGCGCCGCGTCCGCACGACGGATGTCGGGCACTTGTCGGTGCGTGCTTCCTCGCTCGATGTGAAAACCGTGGGCGCTGGCGGAGGCTCAATCGCTTTTGTGCCTGAACTCACCGGAGCGCTGCGCGTTGGCCCGCAAAGCGCGGGCGCTGTGCCCGGACCGGTGGCGTACGGCAAAGGCGGCGAGGAGCCGACAGTGACTGATGCCAATGTGGTGCTGGGCTATCTGCCTGAAAACCTGCTTGGCGGCAGTTTCAAGCTGGACCGGGAAGGCGCGAAGGCATCCGTACAGAAAATTGCCGATGCGCTTGGCGTAGGGCTTATGGAAGCGGCCCGCGGCATCATCGATATCGTGAACGAAAACATGTTCGGCGCGCTGCGCATGATCAGCGTGCAGCAAGGCTACGATCCGCGCCACTTTGCGCTGATGGGCTTTGGCGGTGCCGGCCCATTGCATGTAAATGCAGTGGCGCGGCTGATGGGCAGTTGGCCTGCCGTTTCGCCCGTTTCCCCTGGGGTGCTGTGTGCGCTTGGCGATGCGACAACGCGCATGCGGACCGAGACTGCTCGCAGTTTCAGCCGCCTGGCCAATGCCACCGATGTGAACGAACTGGTCGCCTTGCTGGATGAAATGGCGGCGCAAACCCGCGCTGAGCTAGAAGCCGATGGTATCCCGCCAGACAGCATTACCAGTGAATTCGAAATCGATGTGCGTTATGCGGGACAGGCGTTTGAAGTGCCGTTGACCATCGATCAGGCAACGCTGCGTGAGAAAGGGCTTGAGGGTATCCTCTCACGCTTTGATGAAGAGCACCTCCGGCTCTTCACATTCAACATGGATACGCCGCATGAAATCGTTAACCTGCGCGCTGTTGCGCAGGGCGCTTCGCTGGAGCTGCCGGCTGTTGAGCTGGAAACCGGGAGCGGCGATCCTGCCGCTGCCAAAATCCGCGATCACACGCTTTGGATGGATGGGGAAGAGCACGCGGCGGTTATTTATGACCGTTCCAAATTGCGTCAGGGCGATACCATCCCCGGCCCCGCCATCATCACAGAAATGGACTCGACCACGCTGGTCGAAACCGGCTGCGTCGCCACCATGGACGCTGTTGGCAACATCCTGATCAATCCGGCCTGAGGAGGCGCACGCGATGCCCGCTGAAATCATTCAAACAAACACCGCTCCGTTCGAGCGTGTCACCATCGATCCGGTCACGCTGGATATTATCGAAAACGCACTGCGCAATGCCCGTATTGAAATGGACGCGACGCTTGTGCGCACGGCCATGTCTCCCGGCATTCGGGAGCAGGGCGATGCATTCCCACTGATCGCAGATGCCAATGGCAAGATGATCGTCGGCCAATTCGGCAGCTATATCGGCCCCTTCCTGAAAGGCTTTGAAGGCACAGTGGAAGAAGGCGATCTCATCTTCCTGTCCGATCCTTACTCCGTCGAAGGCGCGATCAGCCACTCCAATGATTGGCTGGTGCTGCTGCCCGTTTTCAAGGACGGTCGCTTGATCGCTTACACTTCTATGTTCGGGCACCAGTCCGATATCGGCGGAAGCGTCGTCGGCTCCATGCCGATCAAGGCCAGCTCCATTTTCGAAGAAGGCGTGCGAATTCCGCCTGTGAAGATCTGGAAAAAGGGCGAGTATAATGACGATCTGATGAAGCTTGTCATGCACCAGACGCGCAAACCCGACTGGTGCCAGGCCGATCTCAACGCGCTGATTGCCAGTTGCCGGGTTGCATCCAATCGTGTGATCGAAATGGCGGGCCGCTTCGGCGATGATGTCTATTTCTCTGCCACGCAGGAATTGCTCGAACGCAATCACCGCGCGATGAACGCGCTGATCGGCATGGCCATCGCTGAAGAGCCGGTTAGCTTTGAAGATTACATCTGTGATGACGGTAAGGGTTTTGGCCCCTACAAGATCAAATGCACCATGTGGCGCGAAGATGGCCGGGTGATCCTCGATTTCGAAGGCACCGATCCGCAAAGCGCGGCTTCGATCAACTTCTATCTCAATGAAAACATGTTCAAGATGTTCTTCGGCATCTACATGATCATGGTCTTCGATCCGCAAATCCTGTTCAATGATGGCTTCTACGATCTCATTGATGTGCGCATTCCGGAAGGATCGCTGCTCAAGCCGAAATTCCCTGCTGCGCTGTCAGGCCGGACACATGCTCTGGGGCGGATTTTTGATATTCTCGGTGGTCTGCTCGGGCAGAAAACGCCGGAATTCCTCAATGCTGCCGGTTTCAGTTCCAGTCCGCACCTTTTCTACAGCGGATGGGACAACCGCGAAGGCAAATCGGGTGACTGGTTTCAGCTCTTTCAGATCGGCTTTGGCGGTATTCCCGGCAGGCCGATGGGCGACGGACCGGATGGTCACTCCCTCTGGCCCGGCTTCACCAACGTTCCCAATGAGTTCCTCGAGCGTTATTTCCCACTGCGGATTGAACGTTACGCGACAGAGCCTGACAGCGGCGGCGCGGGTAAGCACCGCGGCGGTAACGGCATCCGTATGACCTACCGCTTCCTCGCGGATGGGCAGATCGCAGTGCATGATGACCGCTGGTTCGTGCCACCGTGGGGTGTGAACGGCGGCGCACCGGGGGGCCGCGCGACGAAGCTGCTCGAACGCGCCGATGGCTCAAGCGAAGTGGTCGGCAACAAGGTTGAGGATGTGGATGTGAAAGAAGGAGACCTGCTGCACTTTGTCACTTGGGGCGGCGGCGGCTGGGGAGACCCGCTAGAGCGCGATCCCGAACTGGTGTCACTGGAAGTTCAACAGGGTCTCGTCACCGCCGAAGGTGCTCGCGCCTATGGCGTAGTGCTGGCAGGTGATGGCTCGGTCGATCAAAGCGCAACGGCATCTTTGCGTGAGCAGATTACGGGTGATCGCGGCGAGTTGCCATTGTTCGACTATGGCCCCAATCTTGATGAATTGCGCGACCGTTGCCTTGCGGAAACGGGTCTGCCTGCTCCGACACAGCCGGAATGGGCAAATGACAAGCATCTGGCCGAGGCAGCAGAGTGAGTACTCCCGCAAACGCTCAGGTGTCAGGCGCACTCGCAGGCCTGCGTGTCGTGGAAATGGGCCAGTTGCTGGCTGGTCCCTTCTGCGGCCAGCTGCTTGGCGATATGGGCGCTGATGTCATCAAGGTGGAGCCGCCCGGCCGCGGCGATCCCATGCGCGACTGGGGGCAGGGCGAGGAAAAAGTGCAGTGGGAAGTCATTGGCCGCAACAAGCAGTCGGTCACTTGCAATCTGCGCGTCCCGGAAGGGCAGGCGCTGGCCCGCAAATTGATCGCGACAGCCGATGTACTGATCGAAAATTTCAAGCCGGGTACACTGGAGAAATGGGGCCTATCTCCCGAGGTCTTGCATGAGGACAATCCGGGCCTGATCATCGCGCGCATGTCTGGCTACGGTCAGGATGGGCCTTATTCAAATCGCGCCGGATTCGGAGGTATCGGAGAGGCGATGGGAGGCTGGCGTTACATCGTGGGTGAACCAGACCGCATGCCATCGCGGATGGGGATATCCATCGGAGATACTTTGTGTGCGAGTTATGGCTGCATGGGCGTACTGGCCGCGCTTCACCACCGTGAAAAAACAGGGCAGGGGCAGATTGTGGACACTGCGCTTTACGAAGCGGTGTTGCAGGTGATGGAAGGGTTGGTTTCCGAATTCGACCACAATGACTTTATCCGTGAACGGTCCGGTTCAATTCTGCCCGGCATCGCGCCGTCCAATGTGTATCAGTGCAAAGACGGTCCATTCATGATCGCTGCTAATAATGACGCGATTTTCGCACGATTGGCGCAGGCGATGGGCCAGCCTGAGTTGGCGCAGGATGACCGGTATTCCACTCATATCGCGCGCGGGAAGAACCAGACCGAGCTGGACGATATGGTCAATGTCTGGACCGTAACCCGCACAGTTCAAGAAGTGGACGAGGCGATGATTGCGCATTCTATCCCCGCAGGCCGCGTCTACAGGGCTCCTGACATGTTGGAAGATCCTCACTTCAAGGCGCGTGAGGCGATCATTGAAGTCGAGACCGAGAGATACGGCAAGCTCAAGATGCAGAACGCCTTCCCCAAATTCTCCAAGACACCATCGGCAGTGCGGCGCGCGGCGCCTTCTGTACCGGGGCAGGATAATGCGGAAATCTATGGGGCGGCTTTGGGGCTGGACGAGACCGAGCTAGCGAAGCTGACGGGCGATGGAGTCATTTGATGTCCGACAGCAGCGCGCAGGACAATTACGCTGACGTCTACAATGGCAAATTGGTGGCAGGCCGGAAAACGGCCCTGCTGATCGTTGATGTGGTGGCGGCCTATCTCGAAGAGGATTCGCCATTGTTTATGGAAACCGCCGAGGAGGCGCGGCAAAGCAATGTTCGCTTGGCTGTGGCTGCGCGCAAAGCCGGTATCCCGGTCATCTTCACCAACGTCTCGTTCCAAGCAGATGGCGCGGATGGCGGAGTATTCTACCGCAAGGTTCCGGCGCTGAAGAACTTCGATGCAGGATCACCCAGAGGCGCTTTTCCTGACGGGATCGAGCCGCAAGCTGGCGAGTTGGTCGTGACGAAGCAATATGCTTCCGCCTTCTTCGGCACATCACTTGCCGCGACGTTGACGGCGATGGGTGTCGATACGCTGCTCATCACCGGATATTCGACATCTGGCTGTGTGCGCGCCACGGGCGTCGATGCGATGCAGCACGGGTTCATCCCGCTGATCGTGCGTGATGCGTGCGCTGATCGGCATGAGGGCCCGCACGAAGCTAATCTTTTCGATCTGCAGGCCAAATATGCCGAGGTTATTTCCGAAGCCGAGGCGCTGGAAGTTATCGGCAAGAAGCATGGGTGACAACCGGCTCCGCTATCCACCCTCTCCGACGGCGTTAGTGCTTAGCAGTTCGGTAATCCGCGCTTCGTCATAGCCCAGCTGCGCGAGCACTGCGCGTGCATCCTGTCCCGGTGTGGGGAGAGTTTGCGCGCTTCCAATGCGGGCACCGCTCATTTCCAGCGGTATAGTGGGCAGTCGCACCTGTTCCCCGCTGTCGAGCGTCACATCTTCCAGACCACCTGCCGCAAGCTGCGGATCGTCAAACAATTCTTCCGGCTTGCCGATCGGCGCGAAGGGCAGACCGGTACCTTCCAGTTTCGTAATGACCTTTGCAGCCGTCATGCTGCCGATCATCTCGCGGACTTCTGGCAAGATGCGTTCGCGAGCCTGAACCCGTGCGTTGTTTTCGCGCAAGGACACATCTGCCCAAAGATCGTCAAGATTGAACAGTTTGCAGAATTTTTCCCACAAAGGGTCAGTCACCACGCCGATGAAAACCGGATCATCCTGAGTCTGGAATACGTCATAAATCGCCCAGGCGGATACGCGCGCAGGCATCGGTGCAGCGGGCGAACCCGTGACTGCGAATTGCGCCATGTGCTGCCCGACGAAATAGGCTGTGGTTTCAAACAGGCTGGCGACGACTTTCTGGCCTTTGCCGGTACGGTGGCGTTCTTCCAGCGCGGCGAGAATGCCGATCACACCGAACATACCGCCGCCTACGTCGATTACAGAGGCACCTGCACGCAGTGGCTGGCCCGGGGGTCCAGTCATATAGGCTAGTCCGCCCATCATTTGCGCCACTTCATCCAGCGCCGTGCGATCCTCGTAGGGACCGGGCAGGAAGCCTTTTTCCGAGCAATAGATCAGGCGCGGATTGTCTTGCGAACACGGCTCAAATCCGAGGCCGAGCCGGTCCAGCGCGCCAGGTCGAAAATTCTCGACCAGGATATCCGCGCCTGCAACCAGATCTTTCGCCACGGCTAATCCGTCTTCACTTTTCAGATCCAGGCAGATCGATTGCTTGCCCCGGTTGTACATCGGGAAATAGCCGGAGCCGGAACCGAGGAGGCGCCGTGTCCGGTCCCCGCCGATCGGTTCGACGCGGACAATGTCCGCACCGAGTCCGGCAAGGATGTGGCCGACGGTCGGGCCCATCACCATGTGCGTGAATTCTATAACACGCAGGCCCGCAAGAGGGGTGGGAGCACTCATGAGGCGATCCTTTCGCGATAGTCGAGCATGGGGCCGGCATCGGGAGTAAAGCCGTAAAGCGGTTCCCCGGGCAGAGCCTGTTCAAGGATGGGACGCACAGCGAGCAAGGCGTCGAGATCAACGCCGGTCTCGCAGCCCATTGAATTCAGCATCAGGACCAGATCTTCGGTCACGATATTGCCGCTGGCGCCGGGCGCAAAGGGGCAACCGCCAAGCCCGCCTAGTGATGCGTCAAAAGTCGTAATGCCTTCGTCCAGACCGGCCACAACATTGGCAAGGCCGAGCCCGCGCGTATTGTGCAGATGCAATGTGTCGAGACTTTCTGAACCGACGGCCGCCTTCACTTTGCGCACCAGCCGCCGGACTTGCGCCGGATCGGCATAGCCCGTCGTATCGGACAATCCGACCTCCATCGCGCCCGCCTCCATCGCCGCAGCAGCAAGGCGCACGACCTGATCTTCTGGCACAGCGCCTTCAATGGTGCAGCCGAATGCCGTTGCCAGCCCGACCTCGAAGTGGATGCCGTGCTTTTTGGCGATGGCGGCGCAAGTGGCGACCTCTTCCACCATTTGTACGTGATCCTTGCGCAGGTTCTTCCGACTGTGGGTTTCGCTCATCGAAAAGGGCAGGCTGAAAGCATGAACGCCAGCCTCTGCAGCACGCTGCGCACCCTTTGCGTTGGGCACGAGTGTCACCACGCGGAGGCCTTTAATCTGCTTGGCGAAGGCCACAATTTCCCCGGTGTCAGCCATTTGAGGCAGAAGCTTTGGCGGTACGAAGCTGCCCACTTCGATCTCGCGCACGCCGGCGGCGGCTTCAGCCGCTATCCAGCGCTTCTTTGCTTCCAGCGGCATGACACGGTCAATTGATTGGAGGCCGTCCCTTGGCCCAACTTCGGAGATGAGGATTTTCGTCATTCTGTGTGTTCCAGATAGACCCAAGGGCGCGCCGCACGATCGGCAGTGGTCCAGGCAGCAATATCGCTTTCGTGACCCAGGGTAAGATCAATGGCGTCGAGCCCTTCCGCCAGCATTTGCTTGGCTTCGGGGTCGATGGTGAAATTGTACACGGCGTCTGGGCGGCGCACCTGCTGGGCGGCCAGATCGACGGATAGTTCCGCGCCTGCCAGACTGTCCAAAGCGGCGCGATCCAGCGCCACGGGAAGAATGCCGTTGCGCACGCAATTCCCGCGAAAAATCGGGGCGAAACTTTCAGCAATGATGCAGGCAATGCCCCATTCGGCAAGAGCCCAGACCGCATGTTCGCGGCTGGAACCGCAACCGAAATTGGCACCCCCTAGAAGGATGCTGGCATTGCGGTGGTCCGGCTTATTGAGCACGAATTGAGGATTTTCAATGCGTTCACCCGCATTGAGATAGCGCCACGGCGCGAACAAACCATCAGCAAGGCCTGTGCGGCCCGTGCTTTTCATTTCGCGGCTGGGAATGATCGTGTCGGTATCAACATTATCGACCAGCAAAGGCGCCGCGCGTCCGTTAAGCGGCTGGGGAAAGGGCGTCATACGGCCTCTCCCGTTTGCGCGTAGTCGCGGGGATCGGCGATGGCTCCGGCAAGCGCGCTGGCAGCGACCGTTTCAGGTGAGGCGATGTGGGTGCGGATGCCGGGGCCTTGCCGCCCTTCGAAATTGCGGTTTGTGCTGCTGATCGTGCGGCTGCCATCCGGGAAACCCTCTCCGCCCGCGTAGAAGCATAGGGAGCAACCAGACATGCGCCATTCAAAGCCTGCATCGATGAAGATACGGTCGAGGCCTTCTGCTTCGGCTTGCCGTTTTACCGCCATGGAGCCGGGCACGACCATCGCCGTCTTGATGGAAGGTGCGATCCGGCGGCCTTCCACAATGGCAGCTGCCCGGCGCAGATCGGAAATCCTGCTGTTTGTGCAACTGCCGATGAACGCCACATCGATTTGCGTTCCAGCCAGAGGAATTCCCGCTGCCAGCCCGGTATAGCGATGCACTTTGGCAGCACCTTGCGGTACGACTTCTGTAACGGGAATGGCCTCTTCCGGACTTTTCCCCCAAGTGACCATTGGTGCGATTTCATCAGCCTCGATGATAATCTCTTTATCGAAGAGCACGCCTTCATCCGTGACGAGGCTGGTCCAATATGGCTCGTCGAAAGCGGCAGGCGCAAACCGCCGACCTTTCAGATATGCGAAAGTCTTTTGATCGGGCGCGACAAATCCGCTCATCGCAGCAAACTCGGTCGCCATATTGCACAGCGTCATGCGGCCTTCCATGTCGAGCGCCGTCACCGCCTCACCTGCAAATTCCACGGCATGACCGGCACCCCCGCCCGCACCATGGGTAGCGATCAGATGAAGTGCCATGTCTTTGGGCGTAACGCCGGGAGCCAGTTTGCCATCAAAAGTCACACGCATGGTCTTCGGTTTGGTGAGGCGCAGTGTGCCGGTGGCCATTGCATGTTCTGCTTCGGATGATCCGATCCCCCACGCAAGCGCACCAAAAGCGCCCTGTGTGCAAGTGTGGCTGTCGGGTGCGACCAGCGTTACGCCCGGCAGAACCACGCCCAATTCAGGGGAAATCACATGCACGATACCCTGATCGCGGTCGTTCACATCGAACAGGGTGATGCCGGCTTTGCGGCAGGCAGCGCGGGTTTCTGTGATGAAGTCTTCTCCGCCTGGCATCAACGTGCCGTCACCACGCCCTGTTCTCGTATCTACGATGTGATCCATCACCGCGAATACGCGCGCAGGATCGTGCAGCACGCGGCCCATTTCAGACATCCGGCCGAGGGCAGCCGCGCCTGTGCGTTCATGCAGGAATACACGATCAATCGCTATCAGAGCCGCCCCCGCTGCCGTGTCGGCAACATGATGGGCGGCCCAGATCTTGTCGAACAGCGTTTGCGGCATGTGTCCTTGCTTTTGTTTGTTGCAGCCCGATAAGTGCCCGGCGAATTAACACATTCAATACCGGCGGCATCAAGTGGCATCATGGGCGAAGGTTGCGTCCAATCATAGTGCTACCGCAAGTGATCACCTCTATAACGCCCAAAAAAGATCGTTGTGCGGATACATTTCTCCGAACTCCGAAGAGTCTGGCGCTATACAGGTTAATTGTTGGCCGGACCTTGCCATGAGATGTGAATTCTTGGCGGCATTGTGCTGGACGCAGACAGTTACGAAAGAGAGGACTGGAATGGCCGAATTGGTTGGAACGCGCATGGTCGAAGATGGCCGTACGGCGCGCGAAATCTTTGAAGAAGTAATGGCCAATCCGGAACGTAAGAAGTTTGGATTTGGTGACAAGCTGGCCATTGTGAATGTCGATCCGCAGCAGGCCTATACCCGCACCGATATGTTCAAGACGTCGTATGAGACCGATCCGCGCCTGATTGAATATATCAATACCATCAGCCGGATGGCGCGGGAACGCGGCATGCCTGTGATTTGGAGCCATGTCGCCTATAAGACAGATGGCGGCGATGCCGGAGTGTGGGGCACGCGAACTGACACAGAAGACTCGCTTCAAAACATCAAATACGGATCTGAACGTCACCAGTTCGATCCGCGCTGCGACATCGATAGCGATGATCTGCAATACACCAAGCGCATGCCGAGCGCCTTCTTTGAAACTCCGCTGGCCAGCTATCTGACATGGCATAAGGTCGATACGGTTGTGGTAACGGGCGGCTCAACCAGCGGCTGCGTGCGAGCGACTGCGGTGGATGCGCTCAGCTATGGTTATCGCACTATCGTCCCCATAGAAACCTGTGCGGACAAGCACGAAAGCTATCACTTCGCCAACCTCACCGATCTGCAACTGAAATATGCCGATGTGGAGCCGGTGCAGACCGTGATCGACTGGCTGGAGGCTCGCTGATCCCATGCAGGAAGGTAGCGGCCAGCTCTGCTCCGGCAGCATGAAACCGCCTTGCAAGAGCGGGCCAAGGCGATATGTTAAGGGTCTGCCGGAATGAATGGTTCGATGCCGGGAAGAGTGCAGGATAGCGCTCGGTTATTCGTCTAGATACTTGTTCAGTCGGTCGAGCGATTGCTTGCGTTTCGTCTGATGGATATTGATCTCCTCCAGCGGCATGGACCGTGTCATGGCTTCGTGGATCTGCCTGACGAGACTGGCAGATGGCTCTTTTGACGGTTTCAAGCTGGACCAAACGCTTGTCATGGCATGACGCAGATCGGCGAAATATCCCGCAGCGCCGCCGCTTGAGTTCAGATGTCCGTTGGCGAACGGGCCATGTTCCACCCATCTCCTCGCCAGCCCGTGGGTCAGGACGAGATCGATTTCCTCTGGCGTGCAATGGCCGGATTCGACCAGATGCAAAGCTTCTCCCAGCAGTGCCCATTGGAGCCGGTTGAGCGCGAAGCCTTCGATTTCGCCGCGTATCTCGATAGGTTTCTGCCCTGCGGCTTTCATCAACGTCCGTGTGCACGCAATCGCTGCGCTGGAAGTGAAGGGCGCGGCGCTCAGCTCTACCAGCGAGATCAGATGCGGCGGGTTTACCGGATGCGCGATTAGACAACGGGCGCGGCAAGCGAGATTTGCGAACAATTGCGATGCCGGAATGGCGGAGGTGGAGCTTGCCAAAACGGCGTCCGGCCCAAGCAGCGGATCAATCCGGGCAAACAGGGCGCGCTTCGCCTCCGGTTGTTCGGCAATACTCTCCTGCACATGGCATGCGCCATCCAAGGCGTCGGCCAGATCATCGCATTGCCGGATGCAGTTTGTGCCGTAAAGCTGTGTCACTTCTTCCGCGCAGGCTTTGGCTTGGTCGGGCAGAGCATCCCAAACGCGTACTTGGAAGCCAGCGCGCGCGAACAGCAGTGCCCAGCTTGCCCCGACATTTCCGGTACCAATGCAAGCGACAATACCGGTCATTCGGCAGTCCAGCCGCCATCAACCACAATGCTGGTGCCTGTCACCAGCGCAGAGGCATCAGAAGCGAGAAACAGCACGGCGCCCATCAGGTCTTCGACTTGGCCTATACGGCCCAGCTTGATTTTGCCGAGCACATCCCGGCGGAACGCTTCATCTTCGAAATAGGGCTTCGTGAGCGGGGTTTCGATGAAGGTCGGCGCGATGGTGTTGGAGCGAATGGAATAGGGCGCCAGCTCCACTGCCAGCGCCTTGCTGAACCCTTCCAGCCCCCATTTGGATGCGCAGTAAAGCGTCCGGTTGGCGGCACCCACATGGCCCATTTGCGATCCGACATGGATAAATGACCCTGGCCGCTTTGCGGCCTGCATCTTCGCCGCCGCCGCTTGCGTCACGAAATAGGTGGCCTTGAGATTGAGATCGAGCACGGCATTATAATCTGCAGCTGTCACATCGGCCATAGGTTTGGGCCTGTTGCAACCGGCGCAGTTGACGATGATGTCGAACCGGTCTGCCGCTGCGAAATAGGCATTCACTGCTGCAAGATCAGTCATGTCGAGCGCGTGGGCATGCGCCTGCGAGCCAAGCGCACCTGCTGCTTCGGTCAGCTTATCGGCTGATCGCGCTGCCAGAACGACCTCGGCACCCGCCTCGACCAGCGCGGCTGCTGCAGCAAGGCCAATGCCGCTGCTGCCGCCGGAAACGAAGGCGCTGCGGCCTTCCAGACGGAACGACGGAGTGCGCGGTATATCTATCATTCGAAGCTTTCCTTGGCAGGGACTGTCCACGGGGCGCGCTTCCGGTATCTGCCCTCGAAAGCGTCGATTTCCGCGCCGTGCATGGCGTCTATCATATCGATTTGGTCCCAGCCATTGATCAGCGAGAGCCGATCCTGTTCCGGCAAGTCCACAGCATGCGCCGTGCCATCTGGTGCGATCACGGCCTTGGCTTCCAAGTCGATAGCGAAGGTGCCGCAAGACACCTGCTCCGCCAGCACCGCGATTGCCCGCGCATCAAGCCGCAAGGCGGCGAGTCCGCTGCGCGGTGCGTTGCTAGCGAAGATCTCTCCGAAACTGGGCGCGATGACGGCCTTGATGCCGTAATCGGAAAGCGACCAAGCGGCATGTTCACGGCTGGATCCGGAGCCGAAGGCATCGCCTGCCAGAATAATTTCCGGTCGCTCCCCTTTCAGCGGAAATGCGAAAGGTTCTGCCTCATCGGTCGGATGAGCAGCGCGGCGGTCTGCGAACAGGAATTCCCCAAGCCCTTCCTTTTCCATTTCCAGCAGAAAGCGGGCAGGAAAGATCACATCGGTATCGACCCCGTCTTCCAGCATCAGTGCCGCCTTTGCAGAGCAGCGGACAAGCGCGGTGCTCATGCTGCTTCTCCCAAATTCCGGACATCGGTGAGATGGCCGCTTATCGCAGCGGCAGCGGCCATCGCTGGGCTGACCAAATGGGTGCGCGCGCCTACGCCCTGACGGCCTTCGAAATTGCGGTTGGAAGTAGAAGCGCAGCGCTGCCCAGGCGCCAGGCGATCCGGGTTGATTGCTACGCACATGGAACAGCCCGCCTCCCGCCATTCAAATCCGGACTCTACAAAAATCCGGTCTAGGCCTTCTTCTTCCGCCTGCCGCTTTACAGCGGTCGAGCCGGGCACGGCCAGCGCAGTGACGTGCGGTGCGATTTTGCGGCCTGAAAGCACGCTGGCGGCGGCACGCAAATCCTCAATCCGGCCGTTGGTGCATGATCCGATAAATACGTGATCGATGGCGATCCCCTCCATCGCCTGACCAGCGGCAAGCCCCATATATTCCAGCGCTCGGCTAATGCGCTGCCGGTCTTCCGGCGAAGCGGCGTCGGCAGGATCGGGGACATG
>ENA-ORXU01000961-ORXU01000961.1-marine-metagenome-genome-assembly--contig:-NODE-961-length-27349-cov-3.794368_pt1 | contig 27349 bp, 20 predicted proteins | sample MGYA00237869_ERZ511484 | MGnify/ENA metagenome assembly ERZ511484
TTTCGGCCGCAATACCGCCCATTTCATTATTATCTTTCTCGCGTCGATCTCCAATACCTGCTACGATACCGACCTTTACAGATGCCTCGATTTCGTTAGTGAATTTTTGTAGGGCGCGCATGCCCGCAGGATTATGCGCATAATCCAACAAGATTTTAAATTTTTCGAACTCAAAGAGATTCAATCTACCGGGTGTTTGTGAGGCCGATGGTAGAAAAGTCTCGAATGCGGCCTTCATATCTTCAATACTTATACCGCGCAAATTACACGCGATGATGACCGGAAGAATATTTTGTATCATGAACTTGGCTTTTCCTCCATAGGTCAAGGGAATGTTCTCTGCCTTCATAATACGCATTTTCCATGTGCCGCGGCAGAGGGTCACATACCCGTTTTCATATACGGCGGTTATTCCACCTTTTCTTTGCAAAGCTTTTATTCGAGGATTTTCTTCATCCATAGAAAAAAGTGCTACGTTACATTCAACCGATTTGCGCATTTCATATACCAGATTATCATCGGCGTTCAAAATGGCATAACCATCGGGAAGTACGGTTTCTGGTACTACAGCTTTGACCCGTGCCAATTGCTCGATAGTGTGAATACCCTTCAAACCCAAATGATCTGCCGAAACATTGGTCACAATGGCGATATCGCAGTTCGAAAAAGCAAGGCCTGCCCGTAGCATACCACCTCTGGCACATTCTAAAACGGCAAAATTTACCGTTGGATCTTTTAGCACAAATTCGGCACTTTGGGGACCCGTACAATCGCCTTTCATTAGCAGGCGGTTCTGAATATAGACGCCATCGCTGGTGGTGTACCCGACCCGATAGCCCGACATTTTGGCCATGTGCGCCATTAACCTACTCGTAGTAGTCTTCCCGTTCGTGCCCGTAATGGCCACAATAGGAATTCTACCCTTGTCACTCGACTGGGGAAAGAGTTTATCTACGACCGGTGCAGCCACGTTTCTGGGTAAGCCTTCAGTAGGGGCAAGGTGCATACGGAATCCTGGACCGGCATTCACTTCCAATACAGCTCCACCGGTTTCGGAAAGGGGCTTGCTAATATCGGAGGTCATGATATCGATTCCACAAATATCGAGATCGATAATTTTTGAGATTCGCTCGGCCATGGCTACGTTGGCCGGGTGTACGATATCGGTAATATCTTCAGCGGTGCCGCCCGTGCTGAGATTAGCGGTATCTTTTAAAATTAACTTTTCACCTTCCGGCAGCACGGAATCCAACTTATAACCTGCATCGCCGATAATCGTTTTTGTAAGATCGTTAATGGTTATTGCGGTCAATTCCTTTTCATGGCCGTAACCACGTCTTGGGTCCCTGTTCACATCAGCGATCAAATCTCCGACCGTCGATTTACCATCGCCGATAACATGTGCCGGTGAGCGTAAGGCCGCGGCGACCAAGACATTATTGATGATCAATAGGCGATAGTCTTCTCCGGTTATATACTTCTCCACAATAACTCGGCTTGATACCTCTTTAGCGGCATTGAATCCTTTTAAAGCCTCGTCGTACGAATTGATATCGACCGTAATGCCGCGACCATGGTTACCGTCAATGGGTTTGATGACCAACGGATAGCCTACGTACCGGCAAGAAGCTTCCAAACTACTTTCTTTACTGATAATATCACCACGAGGTACCTCGACTTCAGCTTGTTCCAAAAGATATTTCGTGTCTTCTTTATCACAGGCCAACTCGACTCCGATACTACTGGTCTCACTGGTAACGGTGGCTTGAATTCTTTTTTGATTGGCACCATAGCCCAATTGGCAGAGGGAGTATTTGTTCAATCGTATCCACGGAATTCCTCTTGATTCGGCTTCCTCAACGATAGATCCCGTGCTAGGTCCGAGACGCTGTTCTTCCCGAAGTTCGCGCATTCGTTGAATATCTTCGTCCATATCATAATCCTTAGCGGAAATGAGCGCTTCACATATACGAACGGCAGCTTCTGCGGCATAGCGCCCTGCATTTTCTTCGATATATGAGAAGACTACATTGTACACTCCTTTTTCGCCATAACCCCGGGTTCTTCCAAAGCCGGTATCCATTCCCGCTAAAGTCTGAATTTCTAAAGCGATGTGTTCTACGACATGCCCCATCCAAGTACCTTCATCTACACGCATGAAAAAACCGCCTTCACAACCTTCTGAACAACGATGTGAATACATACTCGGAAACATGGACTTTAATCTGTCTGAAAATCCCGGAACTTTGTCTGTCGGCAATTCTTCCATAGCCTCCAAATCCAAAACCATTACAATTAATTTGTGTCGGCGTACTGACCAATAATTTGGGCCGCGCATGGCATTTATTTCTGTAATCTTCATAATATTCCGAGGTTTTTCACATAATGGATTCTGTTAAATATAGCCTATTTTTTACAACAATAACCGTATTTTTGCGTTCGAAAAATAAAATTTTTGATGCAAATAAAAGGAACATTGATACCCATCGGCGGTAATGAGGATAAGGGCATACTGGCCGATGAAATGAACTCGCTCGAATTTATCGAAGAAGGTATTTTATCACACGTGGTTAAAGAGGCCGGTGGCGTAAATGCCAAAATTGTTGTCATTCCGACAGCATCTAGTATACCTGAAATAGTTGCTAAAAATTATACCGCAGCATTCAAGAAACTAGGATGTATTGATATCAATATTCTATATATTAAAAGTAAAAAGGATTCTGAAAAGGCAGAAACGGTCGATTTGATTAATAAGGCGCAATGTATCATGTTTTCCGGAGGAAACCAATCGAAGATTACCGAAAGGATATTGAATACCAGCATTCATACGATTATGATGGATCGGTATCAAAAAGATGAAGGTTTCGTAATTGCAGGAACAAGCGCCGGAGCCATGGCCATGGCCAGCGAAATGATAGCGGGAGGAAGCAGTACCGAGGCATTCACAAAGGGAGCTGTCAAAATGAAAAAGGGTTTGGGTTTAATGCCGCAATTGACCATTGATACCCACTTTATTCAAAGAGGACGTTTTGGACGACTTTCCGAGGCCGTGGCAAAATTTCCCGATTTATTGGGCATCGGATTGGCGGAGGATACCGGTCTCATCATTAAAAATGGGAAGGAATTCAAAGTCATCGGTTCGGGAATGGTCATCGTCTTCGATGCCGGGAACCTCACTCATAACAACGAAAAAATATTGGAAGCCGGTACCCCGATGACAATGACGAATTTAGTGGTCCATGTACTTTCCAATAGCGATAGTTACGACATTGAATCGCGTAAAGTCAAGGTATTACCGCTCGACGCGCCATTTGTCTAATCGGAATAGATCTGTATCAGTTTTTCACCTAAAGAAGTTTTACTGGCCCTATACATACCTTCCGTGTTGAATGGCATGGCTATATTTCCGTGAGTATCTACGGCAATCAAACCACCATCTCCCCCTATTTTGAGCAGCCTATTGTAGACTACTTCAGATGCTGCATCTTTTAAAGAAAGCCCTTTATATTCCATAAGGCACGAAACATCGTAGGCGACAACGCCTTTGATAAAGTATTCACCACTTCCGGTACAACTGACAGCGCAAGTTGTGTTGTTCGCGTAGTTACCGACCCCGATCATGGGGCTGTCTCCTATGCGGCCAAAGCGTTTATTGGTCATGCCACCCGTTGAGGTCGCTGCGGCAAGATTACCGTGCAAATCGCAGGCCACGGCACCGACTGTTCCGAACTTTGAATCTTTTTTAACGGAATGGTCCAATTGAAAATTATCGGTATCCTTAATTTCTTGCCACTGTTGGTATCGAAATTCGTCGTGGAAATAGTCATCGTGTTCTAGGCTGTAACCCAGACTTTTGGCAAACTTCAATGCACCTTTTCCTGCAAGAAAAATATGTTCGCTTTTCTCCATCACGTCACGCGCAAGGGTTACAGGATTTTTAATTCCAGATATAAGGGAAACCGCCCCCGCATTTAGGGTTCTACCGTCCATAATGGCCGCATCCATTTCGTGGGTGCCATCAGCGGTAAAAACACTGCCTTTACCTGCGTTGAACAAAGGGGAGTCTTCAAGTGTGACGACTGCTTTTTCGACTGCTTCTACCGCCGATTCACCATTTTTCAAAATGACGTACCCAAGGTCTAGGGCATGCTCAAGTGCTTTTTTATAGGCAACTTCTTTATCAGGCGTCATCATGCCTTTGACCAAGGTTCCTGCACCTCCGTGAATGGCTATTGAAAAAGGTTGCATCATAGGTTTTGCGTTTGTTTTTTTATTTCTTCCATCATCCAGCATCAAACTTCCAGCCCTTTTAAACCTTCATTTCAGTGGATTTACTCCTAAGAATAGAATCAATAATCATCTGCGCATGCACCCTAGAATTTTCGATAAACCATTTATGGGTTTCCATACCACCGCAGATGACTCCGGCCAGATAGAGTCCGGAAACGTTGGTCTCCATAGTTTCCGGATTGTAGTCGGGAAGTCTTTTTTCATCGTCGGAAAGGTTGATGCCCATTTGCTGCAAAAAATCAAAATTGGGCATATACCCTGTCAATGCAAGTACGAAATCGTTTGTTAAGACAATTGTGCCATCGGGGGTATCAACAAGAATTTCGGTATCTCGAATCTCTTTGAGGTTAGAATCGTAGTACGCTTTTATACTACCCTCTTCGATACGGTTGATAATATCTGGCCGTACCCAGTATTTAACGCGTTGCCCGACTTCTGGGCCTCGAATGATTAGAGTGACCTCAGAACCTTTGCGCCAACATTCCAATGCCGCGTCTATAGCGGAATTGCTTGCTCCTACAACCGCCAGTTTTTGACTGGCGTAAAAATGGGGGTCTTTATAGTAGTGCGAGACCTTCGGTAGATTTTCACCCGGTACGCCCAACGTATTCGGAAGGTCGTAAAAACCCGTCGCCACGATTACTTTTTCGGCGTTATAAGTTTCCTTACTCGAAACAACGGTAAAACCTTCATCGGATGCTTTATTGACGTGTTCTACCCGCTCAAAAAGACGGATGTTCAATTCGTTGGAGGTAACTATCCTTCGGTAATATTCCAGGGCCTCATTGCGTTTTGGCTTTGCCTCATTACTGATAAAGGGAATAGTGTCGATTTCCAGTTTCTCGGAAGAGGAAAAAAACTGCATGTTTACGGGGTAGTTGAAAAGGGAGTTTACGATAGGCCCTTTTTCAAGAATAACGTAGCTCAGCCCTTTTTGCTTGGCTTCCAATCCGCAGGCAATTCCTATTGGGCCACCTCCTATAATTACGACATCGAATTTTGACATTAGCCTGTAATTTCTTTGAGTTCTTTAATTGTTTCGGTCGGATTTTCGCTTTTAAAAATAAAGCTGCCCGCTACAAGCACATCCGCTCCGGCCGCTACCAATGCTTTTGCATTTTTTGAGGCAACTCCTCCATCGATTTCAATCAAGGTTTGGGCACCTTTTTCTTTGATAAGTTTTTTTAACGCCCGTACTTTTTCATAGGTATTTTCGATGAATGACTGTCCGCCAAATCCAGGGTTGACGCTCATGACCAGTACGATGTCAATATCCTTTATCACATCTTCCAAAAGCAAAATGTTTGTATGCGGATTCAAGGCCACTCCAGCCTTCATACCAGCTGCTTTAATCGCTTGCAAAGTTCTGTGCAAATGGGTACAGGCCTCATAATGAACGGTAAGGTTGGTGGCGCCCAATTCGGCAAAAGTGTTTATATAACGGTCTGGGTCAACGATCATCAAATGCACATCCAAGGGCTTGGTGGCATGTTCTGAAATGACTTTTACAACAGGCATTCCATAAGAAATATTAGGTACGAAGACCCCATCCATAATATCGATATGGTGCCAATCGGCCTCGCTTCGGTTAACCAGTTCTACGTCAAGTTGTAGATTGCCAAAATCGGCAGCAAGTAAGGAGGGGGCTATCTTTGTTCTGCTCATTTTCTAACTACTCTTGGTAATTTGTACAAAAGTAGTGAATTGGCACTTTATTGTGCTCAAGAAGGTTGGCAAAATATTTTCTGTCGAATGTGTTCTTTTACCTAATTGTCTCGGAAATAGTTTTCAACTTGTAAAATCATTTCTTCTTTCTCTGGGTCCGATAGCCAACTTGCCCGGAAGCTATTTTTCGCCAGTTCTGCAATTTGTTTTTTTGACATGTTTAATGCCTTGGCGAGACCTAAATAATTTTCATTCAAGTAACCACCGAAGTAAGCTGGGTCATCAGAATTGATAGTTATCATCAGGTTTTTATCCATCATTTTTATCAAGGGATAATCCTTTAAATTATCTATTACCTTTAATTCAAGGTTGGACAAGGGGCAAAGTGTAAGCGGTATTTGCAGTTCGGCCAATCGCTTTACCAGTGCATCATCATCTAGACAGCGGTTACCATGGTCGATACGGGCTACTTTTAGCAGGTCGAGAGCTTCCCAAATATACTCTGCCGGACCTTCCTCACCTGCGTGAGCGACAGTTAGAAACCCTTCTTCAATCGCTTTTTTAAAAACGTTTTTAAATTTTGCCGGTGGATTTCCCACTTCGAAAGAATCCAGACCGACTCCGGAAATCCATTCTTTATAGGGCAATGCCTGTTTTAGAGTTTTGAAAGCGGAGGCTTCATCAAGATGCCTTAAAAAGCACATGATCAATCGGAAGCTTATACCTAGTTTTTTCTTTCCTTCTTCTAAGGCACTATAAATTCCATTGATTACGGCCTCAAAAGGAATTTCACGATCTGTATGCATTTGGGGGTCGAAGAAGATCTCCACGTGAACTACATTTTGGCTGTGGACTTTGGTAAGATATGCCCAGGTAAGATCGTAAAAATCCTGTTCTAAAATCAATACTTTGGCACCTGCATAATAAATATCTAAAAACTCCTGAAGATTGTTGAAACTGTATGCTTTTTTTAACTCATTGACATTGGCATAATCGATTTCTATGTTGTTTCTACCTGCAATTTCGAACATGAGTTCAGGTTCGAAAGTTCCTTCGATATGCAGATGCAGTTCTGCTTTTGGGATTTCTGCTATAAATTTTTCAATTGAAATGTCGTTCATTTTAAGTTTTGGATTAATCTCCCAGCCAGACTAGTCTGTTTTTGTTGCCTTTACAGATTTGGTAAGACACCTCGAAGCATCGGGGTCACGAATTGATACGAATTATTTTTATTTTGAAATTTGGTTCTAGAATTTTATTACCGTTTAGAACGCATAGCTTTTACCTTTTTTATAGAAGCGTCGGCAACTAGTTTTTGATATTCCTCCGTTTCTAAACCATACATTGCGATTTTTCTTTCTGAATTACTATGAATACCCCAGCCATATCTTTTGGTCAATGGGGAAGCACGGAAACAGGGTTGCCCTTTAGAAAAGAAAACTTCCCTTGCTTCTTCCCGTTCATTTTCTGGTATTTCTTTACGAATGGCAAATACCGTGAACAGCACATCATCGGAAGTATATTTATACGGTTTTTCGAATAACATTTCGAACTGATAAGTGGCCACGGATTTTTTGTCTCCTTTCAACGGTGGTATCTCACCTGTTTTTGTAGGGCAGTCTTCGGCTATTTCAATAAACGTATTCTTATAATTTGTTGAATGCATTATAGAGCGATTTTATGTATCTATTTCAAAATAACACATTTTTCGAATTTGAAAAACAATACTAACTATTCATTTTTCGGAAGTTCTTCGATTAATTGATTTGTTTTTTCATGGATGATTTCAGAAGGCTTAAAATAATCTTTGCTTATTAGCGGTGTGCCTTGCCATTGTTTTACTTGCCAAATCCAATCCCGATAGCTCTATTGGGATGGCGGACTCTGCAAATACGCCCAAGCTTTTAAAAATAGCCTTTATGCCCTATTTGTTATAGTTATCGTTAGCTTTTAGTACTTTTTATTCTATACTACTTTTCAATTCTGATTATGAGTGAGCGATTCCGCAACTTGCTAAATTCCGATTATTGGTTTTCACAGAATTAGTTCTTTCTTAAATTCATAATGTTGAGCGGTTTTTTCATATCTTAATAATACACGTTTTGCGTTTTCTGGAATATATGCGATTTGATAATTTTCGCCAGCAAATTTTTTAACGGAATCAATAGAGTCAAATTGAAGTGTTAAAAAGAATTCAACTTCAGCTTCTTTATTTTGTGTCGATATACTGACTTTTTCTAATCCATCAACTCCATTCTTTTTCACAGTTGGAAACACTTCATTAACAAGCATATTTTCGTAAATAGGTGCATTTTCTAATGTTGTCCAACCTTTCCAAGTTCTTATGATTTTCGATTTATTATCCACAAAATTCTGTTTAAATTATTTTATGATTATCAATTCCAGAAACGAATTGAAAATTTCGCTTAACTGACCTTTTTTTTAAAAACCGAAATTAGCGGTTTAGCAATGTCCTTTAGCATTAAAGCTAACGGCCCGGCTATGAGTAGTTCGGGGTCGGTACGCCGTTATGTTTCCCCCACGCAAATAGCCAAATCTTTTTGTTTAGCTTTATCTTTTTTAGCAAAAAGCCAAACCCAAAAGATTTGGCGGTGCTGGCAAACACGCCCGAGCCTATCTGCTAAGCAGCTGAACCCAAATTACTTATAGCATTGTTAGGCACTGGCTTTATTCCAGGTTCAGCTTGTTCTGATTGTCCGTTTTCGATTTATGTTCAATCACTTTTTCTATTTTGTAACTGGTTTGGTCTACAATATATGTTTGTAAATCCTCGTCATAGTCTCGTTTCCGCGACAACACTACTTTTAATGCATCGCCCTTTCGAAAGGCCTCATTGGTTAATCTCGCAAAAAATTCCGCATCTTTTATTGATGCTTTTATCGGATAACCTTTAAAAATAAATGCCCATTTGGCCTTACCTTCAAAATGAATTGTTTTAATGATTAAAGTAGCCTCATCGGTTAAAATGTCTGATTCTGGAATAGATTCAATAATTGTTTCAAATTGGGGTAATGAATGATTTTCTATGATTTTCGAAAATTCTGATTTATCTATGCTGATAAAATTTTTATCGAATTGGTCTATAGTTAAGTCTGTTACGTTTTCATCATTATTTACTATTACAAAAGTCTGTTGGATATTTTGTTTTGCGCCGGTATTTTGATAAACATTGTTCACGATTTTTGGCAAGTCCTTGTCCACCAGTTCTTTTTCTTCGAGTACTTTTTCCACTTCCTCCAATGTCACACTATCGTCTATATTCGCGCTAAATATGGCTATTAATCCTAGTAGAACACCAACACTTAAATCTCCCATTTTGTCTAAAATCAAATCTTTGTACTTGGATTTAATCTTTATCTTGAAGCTCCCATTTTCTGGAGGGGAAACTTCTACTATCATATCATCAGGTTGGTAACCTAGTTCATTATTAATTAAGTATAATATTTGCTTGTACTGGTCGAGGAAGTCCGTTAGAGTGTCAACTTTGATGTTGCCATCTCCTCCGAATTTTATAGTTAATTGGTTGGTTTCAGTCATTTGTTATTGCTCTATTCTATCGTTTGGTCGTATCAGCTTGTGCCTAATTCGGGTATAACGATGTAAAATACATCGTTATACCTCCGATTTGGGATGTAAACAGCAGCTTGTAAAATTTACTGGTTTTTTTCCTCCCCAATATAAACCTCATGGTCTTTATCTCCGCCCGCCTTCAAGTAAAGGTTGAGCGCCATAATCTCATTCTTGTTCAAACGGTTCAATAGGCCAGAAGGCATAGGGCTAATGGGCGAAGATTCACGTTTGCTAATCGCGCTCTTTGCCAACCTTATGGTATAGCTCTCATTGAACGGGTTGGGTGCCAAAGAAAGGGAATCGCCTTCCTCGGATAAAACGCGCCCCGCAATTTTATTGCCGTCATTGGTATGAAATAGGGTATGGGCATATTGGTCCGAAATTTCGTCATTGGGACTGAATATCGCATACATCATTTCGTAAGTGCTGAATTTGGTATGGGCCTGCGTTAGGTCGGGGCCAGCGGCACCGCCTTCGCCACGCATTCTATGGCACATGATGCACATACCTGCCTTAAAGGCTCTTTCGCCATCGGCAAAAGTGCCTTCGAAATCGTCCATACCGCCGCCCCAGAGCATATAGTTCATGTCTTTACCACTATAATTTTCCCCGGGCCCGATAGGTTGGGGCAAATCGGCTACGGCCGTAGAGGGCGAGTACACGCCTGTCAATTTTTGAAAATATTCCTGTTCGTTGTCCGGTACATGGGTCATGGCCTGCAAGCGTACATTTTCGATACCGGCCTTAAAACTCAGTCCGCCCTGTGCGTTCATCACATCATAGAACCATTTGAAATAATCCTCACGAAGATCTTTCGTCCAACCTTGGTCGGCGTGGCTTAAAAGCACTCCGTAATAGATAGATTCACTTGGGGGCATTTTTGCCATAATCTCTCTAATAAGTGGCCCGTATTGTTCGCTGCGCATCGAGGTTTCTTCAGATAGCAAATTATCGGATGCCGTCGTGTTCTGCTCGGTATGCCTTTTCAATAATTTCACCAAAGCCTCGGTAGTGCCGTCTGCTTTCAGATATAACAACAATTGGCCCAGTTCTCGGTTCATGGCATTATCGGCATGCGGAAAATACCTTTTTAACCTTTTGGCCGTCGCCGATCGGTCGGCCGTATTGGGTTCGCCCATTCGAATAAATAAAAGCTCGTAACTTCTAAGCAGGTTCAATTGCTGTTCTGCCGATTGCGTCTCCAGGGGAATCGGCTGGAGTTTCCGTAGAATTTTAGACTGCAACGAAGCATCTCCTTGATGTGCCAAAGCGATACTGCCCTCTATAATTTTTGTGGCATCTTTTTCAGTTAAAAAACGACCCACCCATTGGTCTACGGGTTGGTGTTCCAAAGCGATACGCGAGGCATAGCGTATAAACCTGTCTTCATGGTTCAGGTTTTCCCATGCCAGTGCTATACCTTCTTCCGATTGCTCTGAATGGTATTTTTCGATGGAACGGCGTAATTTTCGTAGGCGTTCAGCATCCGTGTCTTCGTTATTTTCTGCCGTACCCATGGTGTTTCCAGTATAACGAAGTCGATAGAGATGCGAATTTATCCTTCGGCCTCCGGTAGCGAAATAAAGATTGCCGTCGGCACCTGCGATCATATCGGTAAGGGGTAGGGGAGTGCCCGAAAGAAATTCTTCACGCTCGGCAACATAACTACTTCCCTTTGTTTTCAAATCGATAAAGTAAACGGTGCCAAAACTCCAGTCCACTATTAAAAGTCCATTTTTATACTTGGCGGGAAAATTCAGTTTCGATCCCGAAAGTACCGCGGTAGGAGAACCTTGTTCAAGATTGTGAACCGCTGGCAATGCATCGGGATAATACTCGGGCCATTTGCCCGATCCCGTTCGCCACCCGTATTCGCTTCCGCTGGTAACATGGCAGATTCGTGTTGGGCGATACCAGGGCATTCCGATATCCCATTCCATATCTGCGTCGTAGGCGAACAGTTCGCCGTCTTCATTGAAAGCAATGTCAAAGGCGTTGCGATATCCCGCGGAAATTAATTCCCATTTCGTGCCTTCGGGATTGAATTTCGTAATCCACCCTCCCGGAGCTTTAACTTCGTTGGCATGGCCCCTCGCGTCTAAATATGGCTCAAAAAGGTTGTCCTCGCCCCAATTTACGGGTAGTCTACTGTCCTCTAAAAGTGATTCGGGAATTAAGGTGTGATTTCCCGCAATAAAGTAGATTTCTTTTCCATCGGGAGAAAGTACGAAGCTGTGCGGACCATGTTCGCCCTGACCCTCCAGTTTTAAGAGCATGTTTACATCGTCTAGCTTACCATCTTTATCACTATCGGTAATTCTGTAAATACCGCTGCCCTTTTCTTGCTCGTCGGGTACATCATCGTCCCATTTTTTATTGACCGCAACATATAAACTGTTGAAGGCCCACATTAAACCATGTGCTTCACCGATTTCAAGATTGAGAGAATCGACATCTTTCAGATTTAGAATAGTACCTTCGGAAGGCGTTTTGAACTGGTAAATCTGACCGTATTGATCGCAGGAAAACATCGTATCATCAGGGCCTTGTGCCAAAGCGACCCAAGAACCTTGTTCATTAGCGCTGGGATGATATAGGTCTTCGAGAACGAAACCATCGGGAAGATTGAAGCTTATCGGTTTTTCTTCCTCCAAAAGTGCCGTAGTGTTATCGTTTTTACAGGAAATAAAAAGGGAAGCTACTACTAGGGCAGAAATAATCTTACTTGTACGCATATGGAATTTCTATAAAAGGTTCTTTATAAAAGTAGTGAAAAACTACTTCAAAAAAATAACCTTTCGCTGGCAGGTAGTGCGAAGTTCCGATTCATTTGGTAGCAAGTTGCTACTGAAGTTGTCGCAGTCCTTCATAGACTGCAATGCCCACAGCATTGGCTAAGTTCAAACTACGGATGTGTTCGCTGTACAACGGTATTTTGTACAAATTGTCTTGATTGTTCGCCATTAGTTCTTTTGGCAAGCCAACAGATTCTTTTCCAAAAACCAAAAACAGTTCGTCCTTGTAGTCGATAGACCAATGGTCTTTTTTACCATGGCTAGAAAAGAAGACCATATTCTTGTTTTTATGGACGGAAAAAAATTCATCGGCATTCTCATATATGAAAAGGGAAATATGGGGCCAATAGTCAAGCCCAGCTCTTTTTAAACGTTTGTCGTCTATTTCGAAACCAAAGGGTTTTACCAAATGCAGGGTTGAACCGGTCGCCAATGCCAATCTGCCAATATTTCCGGTGTTATTGGGTATTTCGGGTTCTATTAAGACAATGTTGAAGTGCATTTGGCAATTACTTCTTGATGGATTTCAAATACAAACGCTCTACTTTTTCACGGGCCCAAGGCGTTCTTCGTAAGAACTTCAAGGAAGATTTTATAGAGGGATTGCTTTTAAAACAATTGATGTCTATACGGTCAGAAAGCTCTTCCCATGTATATTTCTGGGTAAGTTGTTCTAGTATATCGGCCAATTTTACCCCATGTAGCGGGTTGTTGGGTTGGGTTTCTTCTACATCATTTTCACTACTCATTATACTTTAGATTGGTGAATTGTTATTCTATTTTCGATAATCTTGAAAAAAAACCACATAGTTAGACACTTTTTGAAAAGTGCTTAAATGAAAAAAACTCCGGTAATCAGCCGGAGTTTATTCATCAATCAAAAAACGAACAGTCATGATAAACTGTTGTTACTGTTAAAATTACAATTTATATGCCAAATTACCAATTTAAGGATTATTTAACTTGTAATTCTATTTTGTGAATTCGTCTTGAGTCGGTGTTTGGAACCGAGAATGAAGGCTTTTGTGGTCTGATGAAGACATTTTTTGATTGCATAGTCATAGCTACGGAATCAAAAAATGACAAAATCAGGACACGAAATGAGAAATTCGCAGGTAAAAAATCGACTTAAGACGAGTTCTGTACCTATCCCAGATAGGTTTTCAATATTTTACTTCTTGAAGTATGTTTCAATCTTCGTATTGCTTTTTCCTTGATTTGGCGAACCCTTTCTCGAGTTAGGTCAAAAGTCTCACCAATTTCTTCCAAGGTCATCGAATGTTGGTCCGCAAGGCCAAAATATAAACGTATTACGTCGGCCTCCCTTGGTGTAAGGGTTTCGAGCGCACGTTCGATTTCTGTGCGAAGCGATTCGTGTAAAAGCTCTTTATCGGGGTTGGGCGACTCACCACTACGAAGTACATCGTAAAGGTTTGAATCTTCACCGTCGATCAATGGCGCATCCATAGATACGTGGCGGCCAGAGTTTTTCAACGACTGTTTTACATCTGCGACCGTCATATCCAATTCTTTTGCAATTTCTTCGGCAGAAGGCATGCGCTCATGAGCCTGCTCTAAAAAAGCAAAAGTTTTGTTGATCTTATTGATTGAGCCAATTTTATTCAATGGCAAGCGCACGATACGTGACTGCTCGGCCAATGCCTGTAAAATCGATTGGCGGATCCACCAAACGGCGTAGGAGATAAATTTAAATCCACGGGTTTCATCGAAACGTTGTGCGGCCTTGATCAGGCCAAGGTTACCCTCGTTAATCAAATCCGGTAAAGTAAGGCCTTGGTTTTGGTACTGCTTGGCGACCGATACCACGAAACGAAGATTGGCCTTTGTCAGTTTTTCAAGAGCGATCTGGTCGCCTGCCTTGATACGTTGTGCCAATTCTACTTCTTCATCAGCGGTAATCAAGTCTACTTTGCCGATTTCTTGCAAGTACTTGTCCAAAGATGCGGTCTCTCTATTAGTGACCTGTTTTGTAATTTTAAGCTGTCTCATGTAAATAAATTAAGTTCATTAGAACTTGTTCAGATTTTTTGTTTGGAACCGAGAATTTTAGCTTTTGTGACATAATGAAGTCATTTTTGAGTAGCATAGCTTTCGCTACGATAGGAGAAAATGACAAAATTAGGGCGCAAAATGTGAAATTCGCAGGTAAAACAAAGAGTCTGATCGAGTTCTTCGCATAGACTGCATATACTTATACGTAAAAAAGACAGAAATGTTACAAATGATTGCAAAAAACTTGATTTATCGGATGAACTGCACAAAAAAAGCTCCGTTCATTGGCTTGAGCGGAGCTTTTTTTAATTTTCGTCTAACGTTAATCCCTTCTGGGCTTACGATCGCGATTGTCTCGACCACGACGGTCATCACGTCCGCGTCCGCGTCCACGGTCATTGCTACGTGGTGGGCGTTCTACATAACCTTCAGGTTTTTCTAATAATGCTTTACGCGATACCTTATCCTTGCGGGTTCTTGGATCGATACCGATATATTTGATATCGAACACATCGCCCATATTTACTACATCGGAAACATTTTCGGTTCTTTCCCATGCGAGTTCGGATACATGAAGTAGGGTCTCGTTGCCAGGGGCCTCTTGATATTCGACAACAGCACCGAAATCTAGCATTTTAATAACCTTCACTTCGTATACACTGCCCACTTTAGGCTTGAACATCAGCGAATCGATTTTGGCCTGAACGGCTAAAATACCTTCTTCAGAAACACCCAAAATTTCTACGATACCTTCTTCGGTAACGGGATCTTCGTTGATAACGATAGTAGTCCCTGTTTCTTTTTGAAGTTCTTGAATTACTTTTCCACCAGGTCCGATCAAGGCTCCAATGAATTCGTTCGGTATAATGCGTGTTACCATTCGTGGTGCATGCGGCTTCACATCTGCATTAGGTGCAGCAATCGTGTCCGTAAGTTTTGTTAAGATATGTAAACGACCATCTCTAGCTTGCTTTAACGCCTTCACCAGAATTTCGTAAGACAGGCCTTTTACCTTAATGTCCATCTGGCATGCGGTGATCCCGTCTGCGGTACCGGTTACCTTAAAGTCCATATCACCCAAGTGATCTTCATCTCCAAGGATATCCGAAAGAACGGCATATTTTCCAGATTCGGCATCGGAAATCAATCCCATAGCGATACCGGAAACCGGTTTTTTCAATTGAACACCTGCATCCATCAAGGCCATGGTACCAGAGCAAACAGTTGCCATAGACGAAGAACCGTTAGATTCCAATACCTCAGAAACTACACGAACAGTATATGGACAATCTTCAGGAATCATTCCTTTTAAAGCACGTTGCGCCAAGTTTCCGTGGCCAACTTCCCTACGTGATGTTCCACGTATGGGCCGTGCTTCCCCAGTACAGAAAGGAGGGAAGTTATAGTGCAAATAGAATGTTTCTTCGCCTTCGTAAGAGGGCATATCTATTTTATTGGCTTCTCTTGAAGTTCCCAAGGTTACGGTAGCCAACGCTTGCGTTTCTCCACGGGTAAAAATCGAAGAACCGTGTGTTGACGGAAGGTAATCTACCTCACACCAAATTGGGCGAATCTCATCGGTCTTTCTACCGTCTAAACGCATACCTTCATTTAAGGTAAGGTCTCGAACTGCGGATTTTTCGGCCTTTCGGTAATAGTCGGAAATTAAGTCTCCTTTTTCTTCCAATTCCTCTTCGGAATAGGTCGCTTTGATTTCATCTTTGATTGCTGAAAAGGCAGCACTTCGTTCGTGTTTTGCAGAGCCAGCTTTGGCCACGGCGTACACTTTTTCATACGCTGCATCATGAACTTTCTTTTCAAGTTCAGCATCTTCGTCGCCTTGCTCGTATTCTCGAACTTCCTTTCTTCCGAAGGCATCGGCGAGTTTCATCTGGGCGTCGATCTGTTTTTTTATGGCTTCGTGGGCGAATTTAATGGCCTCTACCATTTCCTCTTCGGAAATCTCGTCCATTTCCCCTTCAACCATCATTACCGAATCAGCAGAAGCACCGATTATCATATCGATATCGCTTTCCGCTAATTGCGCTCTGCTAGGGTTGATGATAAATTCACCGTTCACGCGACCTACACGTGCTTCTGAAATGGCACATTCGAACGGAAAATCCGATAATTGAATAGCTGCGGACGCTGCCAAACCGGCCATGGCATCTGGCATGACATCTTCGTCGTGAGACATCAATTGTATCATCACTTGAGTTTCGGCGCTATAACCCTTTGGAAAAAGCGGACGTAAAACACGGTCTACCAAGCGCATGGTCAATACTTCACCATCGCTGGGGCGGGCTTCTCTTTTAAAGAAACCACCAGGATAACGGCCCGAAGCCGCAAATTTTTCGCGATAATCTACAGTAAGGGGCAGAAAAGGCAAATCCTTTTGTTCGTAATTCGATACTACCGTACATAGTAGCATACATTTTCCGGATTGAACGACAACAGAACCGTGTGCCTGTTTTGCCAGTTTTCCGGTCTCGATAGAAATTTCCCTACCGTCACCAAGGTCTATGACCTCTCTAAATACTTTTGGAATCATACAATTGATTTAATACCCGTACTTCGACTGCGCTCAGCACAAGCCAAACGGGATTTTGTTGAACAATGGTCACTCCGCCATTATTATTTCTCTGGTCGGAGTTGTTGTTGTGTTGTGTGTGCCGGTCGGCACTGACCAATGAAAAACTGTGTGCAGCTTTTATTTCGCCTTTCGAACGAATTCGAATCAATTTCCGGGACTTTGGAATATCATTTAAAAATAGGGAAGCCAAGCTTCCCCATTTTTTTTATTTTCTGATGTTCAGTTCTTTGATAAGTTCACGATACTTTACAATATCGGTCTTTATCATATAATCAAGAAGACTACGTCTTTTACCTACCAATCGCACAAGTGATCGCTCGGTATTGTAATCTTTCTTATTGTTCTTTAAATGCCCTGTAAGGTGGTTGATGCGATGCGTGAACAATGCGATTTGCCCTTCGGTAGAACCTGTGTTCTCTGCTTTTCCGCCGTGTTTCTTGAAAATGTCGGCTTTTACTTCTTTGGATAAATACATGCCAATATTATTTTAAATGATTTTTATGTATCTGATTGTTTTTCAATCAGGCGGCAAATATAAGGTTTATTATTCGTTGTCAAGATATTAGCGGTTGTTATTTTTTCTAACGCGTTTTGCTTTAGAATATATGCAGATTAGTACCCAACATAATACTGGAATTGAGACGATTTGAAGGCCAAAATAAATTCTATTCCGTTTCCGTACTAAATTAATGAAAGACTTTTAAAATGCACAACCGGTGGGAAGTGGTTCTTTCTTTTCAAGGCCTTTCGCGAATTCGACATCAAGTTCGGCAACTGTAAATCCGTTTTCGACCGAACCTTTATAAACCATAGCACCATACCCGGAAGTATTCATATGTGCCCTGACATATACCTGAGTATTTTTTGCCAGTTTAATATTGGTTCCCGAACGGGTAAAAGGTTGTTCGTTAACATGGCTGTGTGCCAGTATTCTTCTATGAATCAGGTTTCCATCCAAATCAATGACCTCCCACCAATCGGTGTATTGGTCGCACCCGGTGTCGGGACTTTCGACCGTCACGTTAAAAGTATAGGCATTTGGGTCGCCCGTAACAGAAATTTTAATGACATTTGCCTCGCCCAAAGATAGTGCTGCCCCACCGTTCAAAGCTAGCACAGTTTCCTTATCCGTGGAACAACAGCAGAAACAAAAGCTGAGAACTAAAAAATACACTGATTTCATAAGAGAACTTTTATGATCTTACCGTATTGTTCTCGATCAAATCGATGTACAGGTTGATTTTCTTTTTCAGGGCGCTGCGATGTACGATAAAATCGAGAAAGCCATGTTCCTTAACAAATTCGGCCGTTTGAAAATCATTTGGGAGTTCTTTGCCAGTGGCTTCTTTAACTACGCGAGGGCCGGCAAAACCGATCAGGGCGCCGGGTTCTGAGATATTGATATCGCCCAACATAGCGTAAGAAGCCGTCGTTCCCCCTGTTGTGGGATCGGTACACAGCGAAATATACGGAAGCTTTGCTTCGGCCAGTTGCGCCAATTTTGCAGAAGTTTTAGCAAGTTGCATCAACGAGAGCGCGGCTTCCATCATCCGGGCTCCTCCCGATTTGGAAATCATTAAAAAGGGAAGTTTTTTCTTTATCGCATAATCGATGGCCCGAGCAATTTTTTCACCGACTACACTACCCATCGACCCTGCAATAAAACTAAAATCCATACAGGCGACTACGAGATCTTTGCCCATCGATTTACCTACCGCAGTACGTACGGCATCTTTAAGTCCGGTTTTTTTCTGTGCCGCTTTTAAGCGATCTGAATATTTTTTGGTATCCTCGAACTTTAAAGGGTCTTTTGAGGTCAATTTTGCATCTAGCTCTTTGAACGTATTATCGTCGAAAAGTATTTCAAAATAGTGTTTGCTTCCGATCTGTACGTGATAATCATCTTCCGGACTCACGTAAAAGTTCTTGGCGAGTACCTCCGATTCGACAATTTTTCCCGTTGGGGATTTATACCAAAGCCCTTTTGGGGTGTCTTTCTTTTCTTCGGTAGCCGTTTGAATTCCCTTTTCCTTTCTTTTGAACCAAGCCGTCATATTTTCCATATTAGCATTAGCAAACCATCTTGAAATTACAAGGTATTGACATTATTGAGATCTTCAAAGGCCTTTTTCAAACGTTCGACAAAAGTTTTCTCGCCTTCACGGAGCCATACCCTAGGATCGTACGATTTTTTGTTAGGCTCGTCAGCTCCTTCGGGGTTACCTATTTGAGCCTGTAAGTAGTCTTTTTTGCCTTGAACATAGTCTCTGACACCTGCCAAGAATGCATATTGCAAATCGGTATCAATGTTCATTTTGATAACACCATAGCTAATACCTTCGCGTATTTCCTCAACGGAAGACCCAGAGCCACCGTGGAAAACGAAATCGATATGGTTATGTTCTACACCGTATTTCTCCGAGATATGTTCTTGGGAGTTTTTTAAGATTTTCGGAGTCAACTTTACGTTACCCGGTTTATATACACCGTGAACATTACCAAAAGCCGCTGCAATCGTAAACCTTGGACTAACTTTTGAAAGCTCTTCGTAAGCATAGGCAACTTCTTCAGGTTGGGTGTACAATTTTGAATCATCGACATCTGAATTATCCACACCATCTTCTTCACCTCCGGTAATACCTAATTCGATTTCCAACGTCATGTTCATCTTGCTCATGCGCTCTAAATAACCCTTGCAAATTTCGATGTTCTCTTCGATAGGCTCTTCGGATAGGTCGATCATGTGAGAACTGAACAGCGATTTTCCGGTTTCGGCAAAATGCTTTTCACTTGCATCGAGAAGGCCATCTATCCACGGTAATAATTTTTTGGCACAATGGTCGGTATGAAGTATAACTGTCGCACCGTAGGCCGCCGCCAATTGGTGAACGTGTTTCGCTCCGGCTACTGCACCTTGTATGGCAGCATTCTGGCCATCGTTCGATAGGCCTTTGCCTGCGTTGAACTGGGCACCACCATTTGAAAACTGAATGATTACAGGAGCGTTTAGGCTCGCTGCGGTCTCTAAAACCCCATTGATAGTATTAGATCCGATAACATTTACGGCGGGTAGGGCAAAACCTTTCTCTTTTGCGTAATTGAAAATTTCTTGAACTTCATCTCCGGTGGCAACACCAGGCTTAATATTGTGGGCCATAATTTTTGATGGTTTTATTTTGAACTGCACAAAAGTAATAAAATAATACAAGTGCAAGTTCAAGAGCAAGTTCAAACTAAAAAATGATTTACTGACTTAAGCACATAGATAGTAAGAATTAGAATGTGAAAGATGAAACCCAAATTTTAACCGCAAAATTCGCAAAGAAGGCGTGAAGTTCGCAAACCTGCCTGCCGGCGGGCAGGGAAATTCAGAAGACAAGACCTTTGCGCTCTTTGAATATACCCTTGCGCACCTTGCGATTAAACCAATATTAGACGGGTATTGAGGCAATGACCACATTCTAAAAAGCACAAAATCCCCATTGATAGTGGTTTGGCAGTATTGGTTAAGTGCCTAGGTCAAATGATTTATAGAATAAATCACCAATATCTCACATAGTATTTCTTTTGTGCGCCTTCACGTTCATGGAGGGATGCTTTTTACCCTTGAAGGCCTCTAGTGATATATAGTATGCCTGCATCTAGATAATTCGTACTAACTTTCCGAAAGTCTGATTTTTAAGGTAGACCCATTAGCATCGAAAAGATATGCCGGAATTCGTAGTTCCAGTCTTTTCAGGTTTTCGATTTGACGATCGAGTGCCAATGGCGCTGGATCGAGCGAAATTACCGATACGGAAATTTTAGGATGTGATAAATTTTCAAGTTTTAACGTTTTACCGTCCTGTCTTAAAATAGCACCGCCCTTGACTACTTCTACATCGGCTACCGTCATCAGCTGCCAAGTTACCATTTGGGTAGCATCATTCACCACGATTTTGTCTTCTATCAACAATGAAGTCGCACTTTCTTTCAAAAATCGGCGGTGCGCACTTTCAAGTTGACCTTCGAAAGTAGCACTTAAATCTAAAGTCGCCTCGGGATTTTCACCAACTTTAAAATCGGTAAAGATCGCTTTACCGTCTACTTTATGCAATTGATTGTTGACTGTTAAGGTACTATGGCCATAGTTGTTTTTGGTCAATAATGTCCACCGCTGTGAACCTTGATTTTTACCCCAAAGATCAAAGCCCGCCTTTTCTAAAGTATGGTAGTGCTGATTACCGGGGTCGACGACCCAACGTACACCGTTAAGTTCGAAAATAAAAGACCCGCCATCCATATTGCCGTGATTTACGGTTCCTCGTCCGCCTTTTCCTCCAAAATAATATTGAGAAGGATCATTGTCTTCCGCCTTAAAAATCACGATAGGATTATCTCCATCACCTTTCCATGCCAAAGGCGTTTTTGCGGTTTCTCTTGTCTCGAACTGCGATACCCACACCAAACCTGCTGCATCTAGTCGACCTAATTTTCCCATGTTTTCGGGAGCCGTTAAAAATCGTTCCTTTTCGAAAAAAGCCGTATTTCCGGTTTTTGTGGCAAACCATGCCAATGTAATATCCCCTTTTTCGCTGCGCTTATCGCCACAATCGGCAAAATTATAGTACCAACCGGAAGGCGCATTACATAACACCCTGAAATCGGCACTCTCCATTAACGCAGGAAATTCGGCCAATCCGAAATCGGTACCAAAAGCACTCTCGAACATTGCCGCGGTAAATACGGTAAATGATGTACCATAGCCCCAATATGTGGAGCCCTCGGGGTATACTCCATCCGGGCCATAGGCGACAAGTGCATTGGGCATGCCATCTAAAGCCCGGCCAATGGTTCGGGCGGCCAGTTCCATATCTGTATCGGCGGTTACGATAGCTGCAGCTATCATGCCGCCATGGCATACTTGGTTCCAGTTGTTGTTGCCGCCGACCCAGCTGGTATTGCCTTTTTTATTGTAACTGGGCTCGATTCCTTTTTCGATCAGGGCATTTTTTGCCATTTCTATTGTGGCGCCAGGCAGATCTCCCGTTGTCCAATCGATACCCAAGGCCACGGCCATGGCCATTTCGGCAACATCTAAATAATGGGAGGGATTCCAGTCTTCAAATGCGCATACAGCTTTAATTTCGTCATTGATTCGGGCCAGTATCTTGGGGTCTTTTTCTATACGATATACCATGCCCAACATATTCATCCGGTAGAGCATTTCTCGAGATGTACCAAGTAGCCTTCTTCCGACCATAACACGCTCTAATAAGTCTTCTTTTTGAATCGCTTCCGCGTTCAGTTTAATGGCCTTATATAAATTTTGAACAACGGGATCTGTTTTTAATTTCGTTTTGAGCTGTTTCTCGATTTTAATGTTCAACACCAATCTCGGGCCTGTTTTGGGAAGTTTTTTTTGTAGATACGCCACACTCATCGGATTTTCCAATTTTGGAATCGGGCCAGCATGTTCCTCTTGTGAAAAGATGGTCTGTGAAAACATAAAAATCAATGTGAAGAAGCACAATTGGACTGGCTTACAATTTTGGTTATACATTTTTTGGATTTTAATATTACTATTTGAAAGGTAAAAAATTAGTAGAGGTTTACTCGATAATCGAGATTTAAATGCTCCGACGCTTGCGTCGAAATCTAAGTTAAGGTTCCTTTAAATACCTCGTGGGCTTGCCCCGAGGTTATTTACTATATAGGTAATGATAATTCTTATATCCGTTATGTCGGGTTTTGATATATTATAAGTTTCAAAATCCCAGAAGAGACCACTTTCCGCCCTAGACGGAATCTCCCATGAAAAAAGCTGACACGTAACCAACAAATACCGAAAGCAGATTTGTGGCTCCCCTCTTTAGACAAAGAGGGGAAATTCGGCTTTGCCGAATGGGGAGTTTGACCCGCAACTTGCTCAGGCACCACTTGTCAAGTACCGATAGGCAACACTCTTGAGCAGGTTTACGGTTCAAACCCTCCGTCTCCGCCAAAGGCGGAGCCACTTCCCTTTATCTAAAGGTAGGAGCTTTTAGTTATTCCTCTTAAAAACCCCATAACAAGGTGCTTCTACGGTAATCTCGAAAAAAAGGGGGGATAAATGCGTTAAGCTATCTTTCTCCAGTCGATTAACCAAACAAAGCCATCGCTTAGGATGGCTTTGTTTGGTTAACCTCAATGCATTACTTACCAACCAGGATTTTGACCCAATTCAGGATTCTGGGCGATTTCACCAAGTGGCAATGGCCATAAATAATGCTTGTTTTCATCAAATTGTGGTGTTGCCCAATCCGAACCTCCGAAGGGATCGATATAGGTTTTTCCGGATTCGGGGTCAACGGCGGTCTCTACGGTAGCACCTTCGTACCTTGCAGCGGCAGCATCGTCCCATAATATCCCCAAATCTTTTTCAGCCAATTTTGTCCCTTTTTTCCATCGTCTAAGATCATCGTAGCGGAAACCTTCCATAAACAGTTCAACACGTCTTTCACGTCTGATTTCTGCGATTAATGGCGATACTCCGTCAGCTATATATCTTGGATCGACCGGTACATCGTTCATATCCAACCCTGGCATACCGACCCGGTCCCGCAATTTGTTGATGGTCATATCGATATCAGCTTGGGAAATAGTACCAAGTTCGGCAACGGCCTCAACATAGTTCAATAAAGCTTCGGCGAAACGAAGTGTAATAGCAGGTGTCCAAGAAGTATTATATGAACGATATGCCGCCTCAACATCATATACCTTAACAATATGATAACCAGTAGCATTTCGGGCTCCGCCGGCCTGACCTGAGACCCGAGGATAGCTAAAATCAAGGTTGTTCCCAAAACGATAAAAAGCTTGATCATCAGGGTGCAATATGGTCTGCCTTAACCTAGGATCACGATCAATGAATACGTCTTCTATTTGCGCATCGCCCTGATATAAAGGGGAGAGTGTAATTGGTTGGCCATCCGTACAAAGATAATCTTCAACCATACTTTTGGTAGCACCACCGTTATAACCTCTCCAATATGACATCACGTGATTGGTGTATTGGCCTGGATCATATTTTCTCCATAACAGCACTTCTGGATTACCGTCTAAGTCAAGAACTCGATGAAAGGCGTTATAATCATTATTGGGGTCGCCTGTCGTATAAAGTGAGAAAGGCCCGTTATCGATAAGCTCTTTAGCGGCGTTTGCCGCCTCGGTCAACCACATTTCTGGGTTGGAAAGCCCATGATATTTGCGCCAAGTACCTTCGAAAAGACATATTCTTGACTTTATTTGAAGGGCTATCCATTTGTTCAATCGACCGTGGTTGCCTCCGTCACCCCAAGATTCCGGTATGTTAGCAATTGCAAAATTAAGGTCGGCGAGAACACTGGCCATTACCTCTTCTCTCGGAGTTCGAGCACCATATAGTTCCTCGGAAGAAGGTTGTAATTCCTCTTCTACCAAGGTAATATCTCCAAATTTGGAAACTTTATCGGCATAGAACCAGCCTCTAAAGAGCCGGGCCTCTGCGCGGTATTTATCCTTGACTTCTTCGGAAACACTGGCAAGATCATAATTTTTTAGCCCGATATTAAGTGAACGGACAAAATCCCAGCCTGCATAACCATACCATTCGGGATTATCCGGTATCACATGAATACCCGCACGAAGACTCTTGTAGCGATTGTGCCTACTATGGTCTGCCACAATATTGTCGGAAGCCTCGTCTAGATACCAAATACTGAATCTATGGCTATTAAATCCATCATGGTGCCCCATCATAACTGGCACCTCATTGTCTATTCGTGCCATGTCATAGAAGTTGTTGTTGTACACCTCTAAATCGCTCTCGGTAGACCAAAAAGTGGCATCGCTAACGTTATCAAGTGGTGTTCGCTCTAAAAAATCGTCGTTGCAGCCGATTATCGCTAAAATGGCTGCAAACCATAGTGCTTGTTTAAATTTGTTCGTATTCATAGTATTTAATTTTTTTTGTTTTAAAAAGAAGCGTTTATACCAAAGGTAAAGATTCGCTGTAAATAGTATTCTTGGGTTACGGTAAAAATAGATTCCGGATCTAGGGGCTTTCGCATTTTGGTGTACTCCCAAAGGTTTTGGCCCGCCAAGTATAACTGAAATTTGCTCATACCCAGATTATCAAGAACAGTATTGGGTAAATCATAAGCAATCGTTAGGTTCTTTAGACGAATATAAGAGGCATCTTGAACATAACGCGATTGCGGTAAGATGTTTCGTTTATCCGAAGTACCTATCAATGGCGCCGCAAAATATGCATCGCGATTGTCGGGGCTCCATGAATCGGTCAAATAGTACTTTTCGACCAAGTTGGCATTGTTCGGGTAAAAGGCGTTCCAGTTACCGTTACTGGGCAGATAATCACGAAACAAGCCTTGAAAGAACATGTTCATGGACCATTGCTTATACTTAATGTCAGGGTTGATACCAAAGCTATAGCGAGCTGTTGTATTTCCGATAACCTTATAATCTCCAGGGTCTGAAAGTGTACCACTACCTCTATCGATTTTACCATCACCGTTCAGATCGGCATATCGAATATCACCCGCTTGCCAGTTGTTACCGATAGGCGTTTGGTCAGGGGCCGCAGCAACTTCTTCATCGGTCTGAAAAATACCGACGGTCTCATATCCCCAGATTTCCCCGATTTGTTGGCCTACATAATAAATATTATTTGTCGGCAATGCACCCGTAGGATTCTCGAATTTGGTAATTTCCGTTTGACTGTCTGCCAAGGCCAAGTTTAGGCCCCATCGGCCATCTTCTCCAAAGGAGTCGCGCCAAGTGACCGACAACTCCCAACCCCTATTACGAAGGTCGGCCCCGTTAGTAGAAGGTGCCGCAGTACCCAGTAAAGATGGGAGTCCGACACTTAATAACATGTCTTTGGTATCGCGTATAAAATAATCGGCAGATATATCAAGTTTACTCTTAAAGAAGGTAAGGTCAAGCCCAACGTTGGTGGTTTCGACGGTTTCCCACGTCAAATTATCGCTTACAAGCCCTGCAGGACCAACAAATGGGGTTCTCCCTGAAGACAAAATAAAAGGCGAAGTACCTGAATTCAAGTTGGCGATATAGGGATAAAAAATCTGGTTTCCATTTCTTTCTACGGACTGATTACCCAAGGTACCCCACGAACCCCTAATCTTGAATTGATCTAACCAACCGCTTGCACCTTCCATAAAGCCTTCTTGCGATAGAATCCAACCGCCCGCAAACGAGGGAAAAAAGCCATATCTTGAATCTTTCGGAAATCTCGAAGTACCATCATAACGACCAGTAGCTTCTAAAAGGTATCTATCTTTGTATATATAGTTAAATCTGTAGAATCCACCGCGTAGGGAAACATCTGACTCGCTACCACTCGTTGTCTGAACACCCGTGGTCGCATTAATGTTCGTGACCAAAGGTGTAATCAGTTGTTGTGCCCGCGCTTCGAAGTACCTTCTATGGCCCCATTCTTGGTTAAAGCCTATCATGGCCTTAACGAAATGGTCTTTGTCTTCTCGATCTGCATTAAACTCATATTCCGCAAATGCATTAAAAACATAGTATTCGTTACGGTCGTTTTGTTCTTCGATATAATCGTTACCACTTAATCCATTGGTTAATATCGGGTCGGCATTTAAATCTGTGTCAACAATTTCAATTTTACTGGCAACCTCTTTTCTGTTTCTATTAAATGAATTATAAGAGAAATTACTTCGTATTTGCAAACCGGGAGCGGGTGTCAATGTTGCTCCTTGGGTCAGCCAAATATCACCAGTGGTAAAAGTATCGCGCCCACCATCTTCAAAATAGGGCAATGCGGTACCAAAGTATCTACCGATAAGTGGCTCGTACTGTGCCCTATCACCAGGTGTTTGGTAAAAAGGCAAATCTGGAAATTCAACCGGTGTTATGGAAGTTACCCGTGCCACCGTATTGATATTTACATCCCAGTTATAAAAGTGGGGTTTATCGCTGTTTTGGGCATTGTACACTATTTTGGAATCAAGGCTTAGCCAATCGTTTACATTGTAATCGGTTTTCATCAAAACATTATACCGCTTAAATTTTTCGTTCGCCTCTGTGTTATTAATGTAACCATCTTTGCTCAAATAACCGAAAGATACATAGTAAGAAGCTCTTTCAGATGCTCCATTGATACTGAAATCGTACGTTTTTTGGGGCGTAAACTGCGCAACCGCTCGTTTGTTATAATTATTGTTGCCATAAAAACGAAGGTTGCCGTTGACCACGTCCCATTCATTTGCAGGGATAGGATTCTCCGAATACCTTCTGGCACCCGCCACAAACTCTTCGTCATACCTTGGCTGCCCACTAGTTCGAACTGTAGCTTCGTTAATATAGTTGACCAAGGTTAAGGGATCTTCTACTGGGTCGA
>ENA-ORXU01000962-ORXU01000962.1-marine-metagenome-genome-assembly--contig:-NODE-962-length-27348-cov-12.821495_pt1 | contig 27348 bp, 21 predicted proteins | sample MGYA00237869_ERZ511484 | MGnify/ENA metagenome assembly ERZ511484
CCATCTTGTCCAATGTTAATGTTATTGAATCCATAAACATTTTCAAATTTATCGTTTTGGTTAAGATTTGGTAAATTAAAATCACCCCCAAATTTTGGTAAGTCGTAATTATAATCTAACTGTGGTAAGTTAAAGTTTTTCAAATCAAATCCTTTTTGATTTACAGGCAATGGTAAATTAAAGTTTTTGCCTCCAAAATCTGGAATTTGGTAATTATTAAAATTAGGGATATCAAATCCTTTACCTAAGTTTGGTAATTTAAATTTATCGTCTCTTTTTCCGGCTTCGTTGTTTATTTCATCTAATGGAAAAAAGTACCCAGCGTTCTCATCTTGGAAGTAGTACCCTTCGCCTAAATCAGGAAATTCAATTGCTTTTTTAGCCATACCTTTTATAGCTAAATTAGGAAATTGATAACCACCACCTAAGTCAAAATTTTTGTAATTTTTACCTAAGTTTGGAGCATAAAAGCCGCCACCAATTTCTGGATAGCCGAAACCTTTTCCTAAATCTTGAAAGTAATATGCATCATTTAAACCATTATAATTGTATGCTTTGTCAACTTCAGGAAAGTAAAAGCCATCACCAAATTGAGGTTTTTCAATTGCACCACCTAAATCTTGTAAGTAGTAGCCAGCTCCTAAATCAATATTGTTAAAACCTTTTCCTAATTCTGGGAAGTAAAAGCCTTGATCTATTTTTGGAATGTTAAAATCTTTACCCAAATTAGGTAGGTAAAAGCCGTCACCAATTTCTGGTAGGTTAAACCCTTTTCCTAATTCTGGAAGAAAGAAACCACCACCTAATATATCTTGATTTGGGCCAATTTTATCAAGTCCAAAAATAGGAGTAAGATCTGGGAAATAAAATCCGTCTTTTACATCTGGCAGGTCAAAACCTTTTCCTATTTCAGGAAAATAGAAGATTTCTCTAAGATCGGGAATATTAATTTTACCTGCTAAATTTTGCAGTAAATAACCACCACCTATTTCAGGCAAATTAAAACCATCGCCTAATTTTGGAAAATAGAAGGCATCTTCGAAAGCAGGAAGGTTTATATTATTTGCTAAATCTGGTAGGTATATACCATCACCAATGTTTACAATATCACAAATATCACCTAATTTTGGAATATATAAACCATCACCAATTTTAGGTAAGTTGAAATCGAAATCATTTTTATCGAAATCTATGTTTGGTAGGTAGTAACCCATATCAAACCCTTTGTTTGGTATTAAATCACCTAAATTGGGTAACAAATATCCATAATTAAGGTTGGGTATATCCAATTTTTTACCTAAATCTGGCACTATAAAAGCTTCAAAATCAAAGTTGAAGTTATTGTTTTTACCAAAGTCTGGCACATAAAAACCGTCACCTAATTTTGGTATGTCGAAACCTTTACCAAAATCTGGTAAATAAAATAAATCGTTTTGGTTTTTGTCAAATTCTGGCACATAAAAGCCGCCACCTAAGTCAAAATTACCAAAGTTTTTACCTAAATCTGGCAGGTAGTAGCCGCCTTTTACATCAAAAGGAACATTAAAATCATCATAACCCTTAAAACCTAAGTCAAGGTCGGGCAAGTAGAAACCACCACCCAAGTTTTTATTATTGAAATTTTGTCCTAAATCTGGTAAATAGTAGCCGTCATTAATATTAGGCAAATCAAAACCCTTCCCTAACTCGGGTAAATAGAAAGCATCGCCAATATTGTTTTCAATATTAGGTAAATAATAACCATCTCCTAAAGCTGGGTTATTAAATCCTTTTCCTAAATCAGGCACATAAAAGCCATCTCCTAATTTTGGTTGGTCAAAACCTTGCCCTAAATTTGGAAGGTAGTAAGCTGCATCGAGATTTGGAGCATTTAAATTTTTGCCAAAATCGGGCATGTAAAAACCGCCACCCAAATCAGGTTGGTCATAGTTTTTGCCTAAATCAGGAAAGTAATATCCTTGATTTTCATCCCATTGTGCCCAACTGTTTGTGCATATTACAGCTGTTATTAAAATACTTAAAATTAAATTCGTAATCTTGTTCATTAAAAAAAATTTTATTGATTAATTAAAAAATTAGGTCGTTTGTTGATGCAAAAGTATAGCTGATTAACTTTGAGTATAGGGCAAAAAGAGTGCAGTTTGAGAATATCTTACGTATTCAACAAGCAATATTGGCGCTTGAAATTTCTAATTTTTTAAACACAAGTTGTGCCTAAGCTTAGTTATCTACTGTAAAAATTACTTTATTAATTAGTAATTATCTTACACAAAATGAGCAAAAAATTACCTTAATTATTGAAGTAATGTTAGCAGACAAATAGATTTTTTAAAAGAGAAAATTAGTTAAGGTAGATTGATATTATTACTTAAAAAGTAAAAATGTAAAAATAAATTACACTATACTAGGTTGAAATATAAACTTTTATGAAGCACTAAAACCTTTAAGTAAATAATAATTTGATTTTTATTTGATTGAGCCAAATGAGATAGAAAGGCTTACTGAATTTTTTTTGTTAAGCGTGAATATTGGATATTGGCAAAAAAAATATTGGTATGGAAGGCCTTTGCAATTTAAGTTATACCAATTTTAGTTTAAGATGTTACACAAAAATTTGAAATTTAATTTGGTGAGATTGAGGAAGAAAATTTAGGCATAGCCAGCAGCTATGGCGCGTATTTTTAAAGAAAAGATCGCCAATATTAAAACGAAATTTGCTTCACATAGCTAATTTGGTTTTAGTAGACAAAAAAAAAGCGACAACATTATGTTATCGCTTTTTTATGAATAGAATTATTTTATGCTATTTGCCTTCGGTAGTTTTATTACCAGAAGATTTAGCAGACTTACCTGTACAACTTTTGGCAGATTTACTTGCACAACAAGCTTTTTTTGTAGCTGAAATTTCTAATGCTTCACCAACATCTGCTTTTCCATTTGAAACGATTTCAGATGACAAAACTTCGCCTTCTTTATCAGTAATTGTTTTGGTTACGGTACCGCTTGCACCACACATTTTGTAACCAGTAGTTTTACCACTTGCAGAACAAGCTTTGCTTGCATATTTGTTACCACTTGTAGCGCAAGATTTCATTTCGAAACCATCACCTTTTAAGTTAGCAAAATCGAACATGCTTTCGGTAGTGTTTGAGGCTTCACCTAATTCTTCAGTTGAAACTACATTACCTTCTTTGTCTTTTACTGTTTTTGTTACTTTACCACTTGTACCACATTTTTTGTAGTTTGTAGTTTTGCCACTTGTACCGCAAGTTTTACTAGCTGTTTTGCTACCGCTTGTAGCACAAGTTTTCATTTCGAAACCATCTGCTTCTAAGTTAGCAAAATCAAATTTTGCTTCAGCAGCTGCTTCTTTTACATCTTGTAATACTTCAGTTGATAAAACAACACCTTCGGCATCTACAACAGTTTTAGTAACTAAACCTTCGGCTGATTGCTTAATTTTAGTTACTTTACCACTTGCTGAACAAGATTTTTTTGCAGTTGTACTACCACTTGATGCACAAGATTTTACGGTATAACCTTCTAACATTAAATCGTCTGCATTAAAGTTAAAAGCACCATCTTCGGTAACTTCTTTTGCTTTTTCATCGGTAGTAGCTGCATTTTTTGATACTGCTTCACCGCTTATTACTTCTTTGGTAAGTAAGTTACCTTCTTTGTCAGCAATAGTTTTTACAGTTTTACCACTTGCACCACAAGTTTTAACTGTTGTTACTTTACCGCTTGCACTACAAGTTTTTGAAGCAGTTAAACTGCCTGATTTGGCACATTTTGATACTTCATAACCTTCTGCTTCTAATGAAGCTGTTTTTGCTAATGAAGACTTGGTACATGATGCCTTTTGAGCTGCTGTACATTGTTTTTTAGCTCCTACTTTTAAGCCGTCTTGCGCGTAGCCTAAACTTACGGTGGCGCAGGCAACTAAAATGATTAATAATTTTTTCATACCTTAAATATTTAATTTATTTATTAATTGTGGCAATAATTGTTTTGCCAACATTTACTTTTTCGTTTAAATTAACTTCTATTTTTGAATTAAGTGGCAAAAAAACATCAACTCGAGAGCCAAATTTAATAAAACCTAATTCTTTACCTTTTATTACCGCTTCGCCTTCTTTTAAATAATTTTCAATTTTACGGGCTACTTTGCCTGCAATTTGACGAACTAATACTTCAAAGCCTTCATTACCTATTACCGTTGTAAAGCGTTCATTTTCGGTAGATGATTTTGGATGCCAAGCCACTAAATAATTACCAGGGTGATATTTTAAATATTTCACAATGCCATCAATTGGGCTCCAGTTTACATGAACATTTGCTGGTGACATAAATACAGAAACTTGTATTCTTTTGTCTTTAAAATACTCATTTTCATCTACTGTTTCAATAGCTACTATTTTACCACTAGCTGGTGAGGTTATTTTGTTGTCTTTAACTGCTGCAAACGAATAAGATGGCAGCCTAAAAAAATAAACAATAAAACCCAATATTGCTATGCTAATTAGTAAAGAAACAACAGCTATTACTAAACCAGCTTTAAAAAAAGCAACAACTAAAACATTCAATAATAAGAGAATGATAAAGGTTACTGAAATAAAAAATTTACCTTCTTTGTGTATATACATTAACTGCTCAAATAACAATAGTAACAAATATACATAGATTTAAACTTAGGAAGCGGTGTATTTCGTATTTTTTAACAATAGTAATGCGAGTAAATGTATCTGCCACGACATATAGATATCCGCTTCAATTTGCTGTAATTAATTGTGTTTCAACAAAAACCGTCATCTTAAAATGCTAAAGATGACGGGTTTTTCAATATAATTTTTTAATCAATATTTAATGAGCACGGTTGCAATTACTACATAATTGTAATTTTTTTATGATGCACAGTAGCATCTATACTTATAGATAACAAATAAGTGCCATTGGCAACTTGATGTTTTGTTAAATCAAATTGTAGGGTATGATTTCCTGCCGACAGTTGTTTATTTGTATCAAAATCGACCAGTTTGCTACCAACTACAGAGTGTAAGCTGATGTGCACATTTGCTCTTTTTGTTAAATTAAAATCTAACAAAATAAAGTTTTTGGCTGGGTTTGGATAAACGTTGAATTTGTGATTGGTGTTTATTTCGTTTACCGAAGTAATCATATCATAAACGGCTATTAAAGTATCGGGTTCTATTAAAGTGATTGTGGTTTTTCTTTCTAAGCTGTCGCCAATAACATTATTGGTATTTGTGTTTTTCCAATGGCTAAAAGCGTGTAAATTATCATCAAATGGTTTCGTTTTAATTTTGTTTTCTAGGCCGCCAAAATAGTTTCCACTCCACGGGAAAGTTTCAATATCTAAGGTATTAAAATCAATTTCTGCTATGCCTTCAGGTTCTGTTAATAATACAATATTGTGCATTTCGGTTAAATCTTCATAACATTGGTACATGCCATCATCTAACAGTTCGCATCGCTCACTAATAAAATCTTTCAAGGTATCTACATTGGCTTTCCACTCGCTTAGTGTGCCTCCCCAACGTTCTATTTGTCGAGGCATTTCTGGCTCTATTACGGCTAACATACTGTTTAAAGTAGTATCCATATTTTCACAACTAAATACTGTATTCATTAAATCGGCATAGCGGTTATAATATAGTTGCTCAAAAGTTTCACTTTCTTCTAGCAGTTTTAAAAATATTTTTTCGTGCTTTCCTACGTCTTCGGCAGGAGGTTTTACAAAAGAGATACCAGCTTTTAAATCGTTATAAAGTTGTTGACACGTGCCATCCCAAGTGTTTTCACAGCAATATTGATCTAAATATACGGTTAAGGTATAAAGGCTATCACTTGATTCGTATGGACTTGTTCCGTTTTCAATTGTTTTACAATCATCACCAAAATATATAGTATCTCCATAATAAACATAAGGTTCTAAATAATATTCGTTTTCATAATCATAATTTGTAAAAAAGTCATCCATAAAGTCTGATATCACTTCTAAATCGCAGGGCTTTGCATCTGGTTGGGTGTTGGGTATTTCTGTATAATTAATATAGTAATCGAAGGTGGCATCTAAATCCCATAAAATGTAACCCCATTTTTTATGATCGCCTTTTTCGTTAAGCCCGCGCCACCAACCGGTGTTGTAATTTAACCAATCGGAAGCTACTACTGCAAGGTTCATTACCATATAATCAATTAGGCTTACCATGTTTATACTATCTTCGGCTATTTGATAATTATCTTTATCACTCATATCGTTATCTAAAATAAAGTCTCGAATACTTTCCCAATCTTGCTTGGCTTTCCTTCCGCCATATTCAATTTCTGTTGTTCCCCAGGTAGATAAATATTGTAAGTCGTATTTGCCTTGGTCGTAATATTCGTCTGTATAATCGTGGTCAACAGCTCGCTCACGCATGCCATACAAGCCCCAATATTGGCCATTTAAGAAAAGAATAACACGCTCTACTGCTCTTAAATCCAAATTCATGTCGCCCTGTTGTGCTAGTGTTTGTACATATTCGTCTCTAATATGTGTGCTACCTTGGTGTTCTTTATCAGGAAGTGCTGGGAAATTATCATCTCCTGAATTTCTAAACATAAATTTTTGATATTCATCTCTTTTAGAGTAAGAAAATAGTGGTGCATCTACTGCTTTTGAATAGCCCATTTCATCTCTTGAAATCCAATCAATGCTTCGGTGTGGCAATACCCAAGAGTCTTGTCCGTGTCTATTAAGACTGCCATAAGAGGTTGCCACTCTTTCTTTACTAGTATCAAAATATTCAAGAGAACCTATCGGAATTAAATCTCCTTCTCCACCAGCTAATTCTAAAACATCTTTAGCAGCTACTGAAAACACAGGCAGTGTAAATGTTTCGTTAATAAAATAGGTAGCAAACTCAATTTTACCAGGTAATATTTTTGTTACCGTGCTAAATGCTTTGGCTTTAACTACCGTTGTTTCTTTTATATTAAGTGGTTCTGTATATATGGGCGAATCGGTTGTAGGGTCATTACCGTCAATAGTATAGCGAAGCACAGTATTGTTGGGTTCGTTATTGGTTATGGTTACCGTTTGCTCATCTTCATAAAAGCCTGCTTCAACATCAAAACTTGGTGTTTTTGTATAATAATCGTATTCTTCACCGCCAGTATGCCCTGTACCTAAAGTAGGTTTAGTGGTAATTACCCAAGTATCAAAATCATCAATAGCTCTATGTCGCGCGTGTTCTACCAAAGTTAAATTTAAAGCAATAGCATCTATATTATCTTTATCTGCATTGGTAAATAATAAAGAATCGGTTTTTCTAGTTTGCGTTAATTTAAAATTAGTGTGGTATTCATTTTTATTTTCAGTTATAATATTATTGACTACAGTATCTCTGCCTGAACACCAAAAAACTAAATATCCATTTGCTTCAATAATAGTTTCAGCTGGTATCTCCCATTTTTCGGGTTTACTATTTTTATCAGATAGATACCAACCGCCAATATCAATGGCTTCGTCGCTTAAATTATGTAGTTCAACCCAATCTTCTGTTTTGCTAAAACTATCATAAAAGCTATTAAGGTTAGAGGCCGAATATTCACTAATATGAACTTGTGAAAATAAGCTGAATGAGATTAGTAAGTTGACTATTATACACACAAATTTTAACATAAAAATCTTATCTATTTATTAAATTTTTAAAAAAGGTATTTTATTAAGATGCTTTTGTACATTTTACAATGTTTCTGTAAAAGAAATGTTTACAAAAAAAATGAACTACTCATTATGTATCCATATACAAAACTACGTGAAAACGTGGCACATACTTTGTTTTGTTTACAATATTTTAATGGCAACCGTTAGCAATTTCTTAAAAAGGTTGGCGCTGTAAAACTTAAATCCAATACATTTATAGTTATGTTTTGTACAAAAAAAAGGCTCAACCCTTGTGGATTAAGCCTTTCTTTTAAAACTTTTACTTTTTTTAAAGAATGGTACGTAGTGTTTGCTGCTCATTTTTTGCAATTTCTACAAAAATAGCTTCCTTTTCTTTTTGTGAAACCTCACTTGAAAATTCTGAGCGTTGGTCATTCCACAAATTTTCGATTGTTTTTATAAATTTTGTCATCTCTTTAAGCAATTAACTGGTGAATAAACAATGCCTCACAAGCATTTTACACCATAACCAACTTATGCTACTAATAATTCCAAATAAGTAATTTTTTTTACAAAAAGTTTTTAAAAAATTTATATTATTATAATTAAATAAAATAATCAATACACCGTTTTATCTTTTATGTTTATCAGATTTTTAACTTCCATAATTTTTATTGTTGGAGTCGCACTTGTAACTAATGCCCAAAGCTATATAACCGCAGCTGGCTTGCGGTATCATACTTCTAAAAATAGTAATGCACTCGGCATAACTATTCAACAACGTATAGTACCAAAAATTACATTAGGTTTAATTGCTGAAAGGCGAAATAAAGAACCAATTATTACTGCTACTGTAAGGTTTCATAAACAAATTTTGTTTAAAGGTTTTAATGTGTTTGCCGGTGCTGGTGGGCACACCAACATTAAAAATTTAAGCACTGTAGAAAGTTTAAACAACTTTAAATACGGTTTAAATGGTATTATTGGTGCAGAAGTAAAGTTGCCTTTTTTTCCTTTGGTAGTAACTGCCGATTTTATGCCAGAAATTAACAAGGTTAAAAATGTTGACCCTATTAATGCTAAAGAATGGGATGCTTTGTTAACTACTAATTTTTCGGTTAAATACGTTTTTTATTCTGATAGGATGAGACGTAAAAAAGGTAGAAAAAAGCGTAAAGAAGAGAATAAAGAAAATCGAAAGCAGTTTTTTGATGATTTAAAAGATAAAGATCTTAGAAAAGAAAAGAGGAAGCAGTTTTTTAATAACTTAAAAAATAAATTTAAGAAAAAGCAAAAGCCAATAAAATCTTAAACTTCTAATTATTTATTCCGAAATAAGTTTTACATTTGCAACAATGTTGCATAAATGATTAGAAATACTTCATCAGGTTTACAAAGCTCTTTTATTAGAAAAGCAGGTTTATGGCTTACGGGCTTGTGCGCTATACATTGTTTGTTAGTGCCTGTGTTTGTAATTGCATTGCCAGTTGTAGGGCATTACATTACCTTTAGTGTTTGGGTTGAGTTGGCGGTATACGCCAGCGTGTTGTTTATTGGTGGTGGCTTAATGTTAGCCGATTATAAGCATCATAAAATAAAAATGCCTTTAATATTATTTTTGGTTGGCTTTATTACTATTGCCGGAAGTCATTTTTGTTCAATTCTTTTGGTAAGTAATAGCCTTATTTGTTTTGGTGGAATTGGTTTAGCAGTTGGGCAAATTGCTAATATTAGATTGCACAAAAAAATATGTAAACACAATCATTAATAAAATGTAGTTTGTAATAAATTGGGGTAATAAACATAGGTTTTATTAAAAAACGCTTCTTATTATAATCATCAATATGGTATAATAAAAACTACTTTTTAAAAAACAAACAGACCGATTTTAACAAGCAAGCGAAACAAATATACTTCGCTAAATTAGGGCTAATTGCAATTGTTTTCGAAAAACTTAATCTTACCATAAGAAAAACTCCCTTTAAAACCTATTTATTAAAAAAGCAATTAAATAGCCTCGCATTACTGTTGAAGTTTAAAGATATGTTGTAATTTTAAGTTACAATACAATACATCATAAAAGATACGTTTAAATCTAAAATCTCGAAAATCAGATCTACTAAACTATTGCTGTTAACAAAAATTGTTGTTAATTTATAAATAAAGAGAAGCGCTACTTTTACTTAATGAAGTGGTATATATTTGTATTACTAAAAAGCAAAACATTTTCACTTTATGATAAACTATTTAGGTAAACATACTGTTAGTTGTTTTTTAATTTATTGCAAAAATGAATTTAATAAATTTATAATATGTTGAGGTGTTTTAAAACCAATAGTAAAAAACTATGAAACTATCACCAATTACACGCTTTTGGGGCTTACTAAGTAAGTACAAAACCGAAATACAGTACATTTATATTTATGCCTTGTTTATTGGTATTGTTAACCTAACGCTGCCTTTAGGTATACAAGCGATTATTAATTTTTTACAAACTGGCGAACATACCACCACTTGGTTGTTGTTGGTAGGCTTTGTTTTATTTGGCATTGCAGTAACTGGTTTTTTACAGGTTTTTCAACTTCGTATTGTAGAAAATATACAGCAAGATTTGTTTGCTTGTTCTGCCTTCGAGTTTGCTTTTAGAATACCTAAAATTACTTTTTTACAATTAGATAGGGTTCACGCACCAGAGCTAGTTAATCGTTTTTTTGATACAATTACCATACAGAAAGGATTACCAAAAATATTGATCGACTTTTCGTTGGCTATTTTCCAAATTACTTTTGGGCTAATATTGTTAACTATATACAGCCCTTATTTTATACTATTGGGCTTTTCTTTAGCTATTATTATTTGGCTTATTTTTAAATTTACTGGTCCGAAAGGTTTGGCTACTAGCTTGGCAGAAAGTAAGCAAAAGTATCAATTGGCACATTGGTTAGAAGAAGTAGCCAGAATGAACCGAAGCTTTAAATTTTTTGCTATAAATAAATTTCATTTAAACAAAACAGATGGTATTGTTGATAAATATTTGAGATTAAGAGAAAAGCATTTTAGAATATTGTTACAACAATTTAGGCTATTTATTGGCTTTAAAGTAATTGTTGCCGCAGGGTTGTTATTGTTAGGTGGTTATTTGGTTTTTCAAGAAAGAATGAATATCGGTCAATTTGTTGCTGCCGAAATTATTATTATACTAATTATTAATTCGGTTGAAAAAGTATTGAGAACAACTGAAACTATTTATGATGTATTAACTGCTTTAGAAAAAATTGGTTACGTAACCGATTTAAAATTAGATGAAAATAACGGTACCGCAATAATTAATAATATACAAGGTTTATCGCTTCGTGCCGATAAAATTAGTTTTACATTTCCTAACGAAAAAAACAAAATTCTTAACAACTTATCGTTTAAAATTGAGGCTAATGAAAATGTTTTATTAACAGGCAAATCAGGAACGGGTAAATCGTTACTGCTTCAAATACTAGCAGGTATATACCAAGTAGAAGACGGCCAACTTTACATAAATGATATACCTTTTACTAATTATGAAAGAGATCAACTACACACTTCTTTTGGTATTTCTTTACCAGTAAACCAAATTTTTGAAGGTACTTTTAGAGAAAACATATTATTAGGTAGGCAAATTAGTGATGAGAAAATTAACAATATAATAAAGGTATTACAATTGGAAGATTACTTAGCACACCAACCAAAAGGTGTTGATAGTTTTGTTGATTCTGGCGGAAGAAGATTACCGAGAAGCATACTTCAAAAATTATTGGTGGCTCGCATTATTGCTAACCAACCAAAATTTTTATTAATGGAAGATCCGCTACAATTTATTGATGAAGTGGAGAAAAAAAGAATAATTGATTACCTAATGGATGAGCAACACAATTGCACCATTTTAATAGTTTCTGATTTTTATTATTGGAAAGAAAAATGTGATAAAATAATTGATCTTACCAATTAAAGTAGTTGTAAAATGTTAAATATTTCAGAAAATAGTATTACCAATTTTGTAAATCTTAATGATTTTAAATCGAGCAAACAATTAAGAAAAACTCGAATACAACGCTTAACCCTTTGGTTGGTAATTGCACTATTAATTATTTTATTAGTTTGTCTTTTTTTACCGTGGATGCAAAATATTGACGCTAAAGGCTATGTTACCACCCGTTCACCACAACAACGCCCGCAAGACATTCAAACAGTTATTGCCGGCCGTTTAGAAAACTGGTTTGTACAAGAAGGTGACTTTGTAAACAAAGGCGATACTATAGTTAATATTTCTGAAACCAAAAGTGAGTATTTCGACCCTGAATTGCTTACCCGTACCTCCGAGCAAATTGATGCTAAAAAACAAAGTATTAATAGTTACGATCAAAAAGTTACCGCACTAAAAAATCAATACGCCGCTTTAGAAGAAGGCTTGATTTTAAAACAAGAACAAACCAACAATAAAATATTACAAGCCTACAATAAAATAAGTATGGATAGTATTGATTTGGTTGCCTACAAAAACAATATACATATTGCCGAAAATCAACTACAACGAACTAAAGAGCTTTTTGACCAAGGCTTAAAAACATTAACAGAACTACAAGAAAAAGAATATAAAGTACAAGCAGCAAGTGCTAAGCTAAACGTACAAAAAAACAAATTACTAAATCAACAAAATGCTTTAAGCAATTTACGTATAGAATTAAATACTATTAAAAAAGAATACGCTAACAAATTAGCTAAATCACAATCTGAACAACAATCAGCAGTATCATTAAAATTAGAAAGCATTGCTGCTACATCTAAACTAAAAAACCAATTTAGCAATTACACCGAAAGGCAAAAATTTTATTTTATAACTGCACCACAAGCTGGTTACATTACCAAAACTTTAAAAAAAGGTATTGGTGAAACACTAAAAGAAGGTGCGGCTATTGCTACCATTATGCCTGCTATTTACGATTTAGCGGTTGAGTTATATATGAAACCACAAGATGTACCATTAATAGAAATTGGCAATACAGTGCAACTAAGGTTTGATGGTTGGCCGGCTATTGTTGTTAGCGGTTGGCCAGAGGCATCGTCGGGTGTGTTTAGAGGTAACATTGTTGCAATTGATAAATTTATTAACGAAAACGGCTATTACCGGTTACTAATTACACCTAACAAAAAAACAAAAATTTGGCCAGAATTATTGAGCATAGGTACGGGTGTAAATGCTTTCATATTACTAAAAGAAGTACCTATATGGTACGAAATATGGCGGCAATTAAATGGCTTTCCGCCCGATTTTTATAAAAAAAATCTTAATACCAATACCAACATTAAACTAAAAGCACCAATTAAATCAATAAAATAATATGCAATTTTATTCACGAAAATTAATTAAGCCCGGCGATTTAAACGCACGTAATACCTTGTTTGGTGGTGCTTTATTGCGTTGGATTGATGAAGAAGCAGGCATTTATGCTATCACTAAACTCAATACAAAAAGCGTAGTTACCAAATACATTTCCGAAATTAATTTTGTGAGTTCGGCCAAACAGGGCGATGTTATTGAAATTGGCTTAGCGTTTAAAAAAATAGGCCATACCTCTATTACTTTTGCGTGCGAGGTAAGAAATATACTAACTAAACAAAGCATTATTAAAATTGAAAATATTGTTTTTGTTAAGGTAGATGATAATGGCAAACCAAGCCCTCATAATAAAACCTTACAAAACTTAAAAATAGTAAGCCAACAATGAAAATTTTTATACCTCGGTTTACTTTATTTATACTATTTTTTATAATTATTTTAGCTAATAATAAGGCAGTTGGCCAAACAGATAGCCTTGTATTAAGCTACAAAAGTTATTTACAAAACCTACTTAACCATCACCCCATTGTACAAAAAGCTAATTTAAAAATACCGTTGGCTAGTGCAACAATGCTTGCCGCAAAAGGCAGTTTAGACCCAACCGTTTATGCCCTATGGAACGAAAAAAATTTTAGCGACAAGCTTTATTATCGTCAATATGAAGCAAAAATAAATGTACCTACAAAGTTAGGTATAGATATAACTGGCGGTTATCAAAACAGTAATGGTAGTTATGTAAATCCTGAAAATAATATTGATGATTTTGGACTTTGGTTTTTAGGGGTAGAAGTAAATGTACTACAAGGCTTACTGGTAAACGAAAGAGAAACTGCTTTAGCACAAGCTAAAATTTTTAAACAATTAGCCTTAAACGAACAGCAGATAATTTTAAACGATTTGGTTTATAATGCCTCCACCGCTTATTTAATTTGGCAATTATACTATACTAATGAGCGTATTTTAAACGAAAATTTACGCATTGCCAACACCTACTTTAACAGTACAAAACAAACCTACTTAAATGGTGAAAAAACCGCAATGGACACTTTAGAGGCTTATATTTTGTATCAAGATGCCACGTTTTTTTTGCAAAAAAATGGACAATACTTATTAAAAGCCAAACTAAACGTAGAAAACTATTTGTGGCTTAACACCGAACCTATTAGCTTAACGCCACAAACAGTTCCACAAAATTACAAAACGCAACTTTTTGCAATACCAACTATTTTTGAAAATACCAACTTAGCTAACCACCCTATAATATTAGCTGCAATAAACAAACTTACTTATACCGAAATAGCACAACGCCTAAAACGTGAAAAACTAAAGCCAAAATTAAAACTTAAATACAACCCACTTATTGGTACGGCTACGGCTGATAAAAACCCTAATTTTGCAATTAATAATTTTAAATGGGGCTTCAATTTTTCGTTGCCTTTATTACTTAGAAGTGAAAGAGCTAATATTGAAAAAGGTGCCATAAAAATAAAAGAAATTAAGCAAGATTTGGCCGATAAACGCAATCAACTACAAAACAAAATTGAAAATAGCTGGCTTCAGCAACAACTTTTTGAGCAACAGGTTGGCTTATTAAGCGACAATGTAAAAAACTATGAACGGCTGTTAAACGGAGAAAACATAAAATTTAATTTTGGAGAAAGCTCTGTTTTTTTATTAAACAAACGGCAAGAAAAATATATTGACAGTAGGATAAAACTAACTGAAACTTATATACAACAGCAAATTGAACTACTAAATTTTTTATACTTTTCTAATCAACTCATCCAACAATAAAAAAAATTTGTAAGCGTATTTTTTTTGGCTATGATGGCTTTTACGTTGCTTATTTAACCGATACTCTTGGATCTAAAACTCCGTACATAATATCTACCAAAATATTTATGGTAACAAAAATTACGGCTGCAAATAGTACCGAACCCATCACTACCGGAAAATCTAACGTTTCAATAGCTTTTATAGTTACATAGCCTAAGCCTTTAAAATCAAAAATAATTTCGACAAAGTAAGCGCCTGCTAATAAACCAGCAAACCAACCCGAAACTGCTGTAACCACAGGGTTTAAAGCATTGCGTAAGGCATGTTTAACTATTACCGTCCAATAGCTTAAACCTTTTGCATAAGCGGTACGAATATAATCTTGCGATAACACTTCTAACATTGAACTTCGGGTAAGCATAGTTATAATGGCAACGGGCCTAATGCCCAATGCAATAGCTGGTAATATTAAGTTTTTTAGTATCAATTGTTCGTCGCCATAATCATCTAAAACCCAAAGGCCGCCTGTATAATTTAAACCTGTATAGTCTGCCAGCAAATAACCAAATATTAACGCCAGTACAATACCCGAAAAATAACTGGGTAAAGAAATACCTAAAATAGAAGTAACCAATACAGAATTATCGATAAAAGAAAATTGTTTTAATGAAGCAATTATACCAAACATTACCCCGAAAATAATAGCTAAAAATATGGCTGCAGATGCTAAAATAATTGTTTTAGGTAAAGCATCTAACAAAATGGCACTTACATTTCGTTTATTTTGGTAAGATTTGCGAAGATATGGCAGCTTAAATACAACACCATTTTCACCAATATTAAAGAGCTTTGAATAACTGTATTTATTTTTGTTGGTATCAGTATCTTTATGAAAAGAAATTGGACTTAAATCGTTTAAATAATATAAAAATTGGATGTGTTTAGGCTTGTCTAAACCCAACTCTTTTTGTATGGCTTCAACAGAAGCAACATCTGCTCTTTGGCCTAATGTCATCCGTGCAGGATCGGTGGGTAATATCATAAATAAAACAAACACCAAAACTACTACACCAAAAAGGCTTAGGCCACCGGTAAATAATTTACGAAAAATAAATTGTAACAAAGTTTTTGCAAGTTAAGTAATGAAATCTATATTCCAAATGCTTTTAAATCTTCTATGCTTGGAACATCGTTATAATGCCACTTTTGTAATACTTTTCCGTCTTTTATTAATACTAAGCCAGGGTTTGAGCGTACCATTGTTTTTATAGGTATGGCATCAATATTATTAAATTGATATACGTTTTCTGCTAATCGGTTTCCTTCTTCAATTGATGAAGCGGTTAAGCCATATACTTTTACTCCTTTTTGTTTAACAGTGCGCATTAGTTCGTTGGTTACTTTAAAACCTTCTTTCGAAGCTTTATCTAAATAATAAGCTCCTATAAAAAAGCTGTAACCAGTATCGTTTAAAATGTCGTTGTGTATTTCGTCGCCAGCTGCATTTTCAATACTAAAATCTTTGCATTTTGGCATTTCGGCTTCTTCAATAACAACCTCCCTTGTATCACCTACAATTTGCCAATTTTTATCTTCCCAAATACGACTGCTCATATATTCTCTACTTTCTACTTCTTTCTTTTCGCCGCTTGTAGTGTTTTCCATATTGTAATAAATTTCTTTTTTACCGGGGTTTAAACCCTCCATGCTAATACACTTACGCAAATCTGTACCAGCAGCATAAGCTCTAAAATCTTTTACAGGCAAATGGTTTATATTTTTGATATTAAACCAAACGGTTACTATAGCTAAAACAACTAATAAGCCCCAACCTATTTTTGCATTAAATAGTGGTTTTAAATGTTTGCGATACATAAAAATGATTACTGCTAAAATAATCACTAAAAAAATATCTTTTTGGAAGGACTGTAAAGGGGCTAACTTTAAAAAATCGCCAAAACAACCGCAGTCGGTAACTTTATTTGTAATTGCAGTAAAGCCAGTTAAAAAGGTAAAAAAGGCTAATAGGCCTGCGTAAAGCAGAAGTGTAGTTCTTTGTAAAATACCAAGTAACAGTGTTATGCCCAACACAATTTCAAGTATTATCATAAAGGCAGAAATAGGTAAAGACATGCCGAGACTCCAATTCCATAGTGGATTTAAGGCGGGCAAATACTCACTAAAAACTGCGAAATAGTCTTCCATTTTATAGGCAGTTCCTTTAGGGTCAATAGCTTTTACTATGCCCGAAAATAAAAAGAAAACAGCGAGAAAATATCTTAAATAAGAAAATACCCAACCTTGTATGCCGCCGGGTTTTTGAATTAAAAAATTAATTAATAAAGTTACTCCTAAAGCAATTGTTGCGATTAATAAAAGTAATCCGGTAAAAGTCATTTCTTTTAAATTTTTATGGTAAGAAAGTAATTTTTGATCCTTCAAAAGTAGAACAAAATTTACAGCTTCAACTAAAAGTTTAGTTAATTTATTAAAAACTTTTTTATTTGAAGCACGTAATTATTCTTAAAAAAAATTCATGGGTACTATTCTTTTCGGAAGCGCAAAAATTTCGCTCCTAACTATATTTATTGTAGCACTTGCAAATTGTACTTTAGAGGCACAAACTACAAATGTAAATTTCCCTTCTTACATTTTATCTGTAAAAGGAAACAATAATGTAGAGTTACATCATCACAATTCTAACACCGGTTATTGGAATGTAATAGGTAATACTGGTAAAGGTAATATTTGGTCTATTGCTATTGCAAATGAACAAATTTATGCGGTTGCAGGTGGTACTTTTGGCACCTTAAATAAAACTAATGGCCAATTTATAGCTATTGGAGATATTGGTACTGCAAATGGGCTAAATGGGCCAAAAGTAATAGATAATATATATGGCCTTACCTACAATGAAAACGATAATTATTTTTATGCAACCCATAGAATTTCAGGTAAAGATCTGCTGCTAAAAATAAACCCTGCTAACGGAAAAGTAATAAAAAATAGTTTACAAGATGCCAATGGTAATTTAGCCGATTACAAAATGATTACTATTTCAACTTTTTACTTTGGGCAATACTACACTTCCAAAAAATTTAATGACTTAGCTTATGATAACAGTACTGGTAGTTTATACTTATCACACAATTATTACAGTACTTTATCAGAAATAATTGAACTAATAAATGTTGATAGTCAAAATTATACTAAAGGTTTTAAATTAAGCCCCATACAAAAGCTATTTGGTATTGCTTTTGACAAAGCTTCTTACATTTGTGGTACATTTTCTGATAACAGAATTTCTGAACCTTATGATGTAACTGGGCCATCTGTGGTAAACACATTTATTGCTTCTGCTGACAATACAATAGACCCATCAAAAGATAGTAGCACCTATTTTTTTGGTTTAGATTTTGAAAGATGTGTCACCAACTTAAATATTAACGCTCCTTTAACAACAGCTAATAGTGTTAAATTTGCAGCATCAACTATTACCAGCAACATTTCGGTAAACAAAAATGCAACATTTATTGCAGGTGATGTGGTTGCTTTAAATAACTCTTTTCAAGTAGCAAAGCATATTACATTTGAAGCTAAAATTGACAACCTGTGTAATTAGAGGCAATTAGCTAAACATCAATTTTAAAAAAGATACCGTCCATTAAAACGTGTTTTAGCCACTATTAAGGAAAAAAGGTTTCCAACAATTAAATTTTATTTATTATAATAAATTATATAATTTAAAAATACCCCCTGTGTATAATGGTTTTCAAATATGTGATGAAACTGAAAAACCTGAAAACTAAATATCATTTCCACTTATGGTGAATATTGGTTATGGTCAATTCTGTAAGTTAGGTTTGATAAACAAAAATCAAACTAATTTAAAAAGTAAAACCGAATGCTTAGCCCACTATTAAGGTATAGGTAAAAGTTAATTTTTTTCTCACAAATAAAATTTTAAGAAGATTTGTTGAAGATTTTTTGCAGCTAAAGAAACCAATACATTGGTAATAAGAGGGCTAAAATAAAAAAAGGGGATGTCTACAAAAGTAGCGCATCCCCAGTTCACCCCAAAACTATGATGCAAACTTAAATACAATAACTGTTATTTGCAACCATTTCGTCAGATATTTTTCTCCTTGCTGCAATTGTGTTAATATTATCGTACTTTGTAAAGCGTTTTAAGCCCATTAACATGCCCTTCAATTCGTCTCCTTCGGCAAAAGCAACTACGGTATGTTTGCCATTTAAAAAGATGCGTTCACAAGCATCAGACAAAAACGTTTTCGTAATATCAATATAAATTGCTGCATAATCTTCTCCCTTCGTTTCTACTAATTTTTGAGTACGCAGCAAGGCCGATTCAGCACTATATAAATCAATGAGCATATCCGATACAAACATCATTAGTTCTTGTTCTTTCTCAATTGCTGCCATATACTTTTGCGCCATTGCTCCGGCTACCATTAGTATGGCTTTTTTCAAGTTTTCTATCGTTTCCCATTCTTCGGAAAACGCACCACTACTTCCATTTTTACCAAAAGAAGGCACGCTCATCAATTCTTTTTGAATGGCTTTTGCTGGCGTAAACAAATCTAACTGCCCTTTCATAGCCTTTTTAAGCAACATACCCACCGATAAAAGGCGGTTAATTTCGTTGGTTCCTTCAAAAATACGATTAATACGCGCATCTCTATAAGCTCTCGCTGCCGGATATTCTTCACTAAAACCATTACCGCCATGTACTTGAAGGGTTTCGTCCACTACATAATCTAACACTTCACTACCCAATACTTTAAGCATCGCACATTCTATCGAATACTCTTCTGCCGCTTCTAATTTGGCTAAAGGAGAATCCATTCCGGTGGCTTTTAGCTCCTCAATCATATCGTTAATTAAGCCCGAGGTTCGATAAGTGGCCGCTTCGCATACCCAAATTTTTATTGCCATTTCGCCTAACTTATGTTTTATGGCACCAAAGTTGGCAATGGTTTGTTTAAACTGCTTACGTTCGTTGGCGTATTTTACGGCTACATCTAAACATTTTTTTGAACCCCCTAAAACCATTGCACATAATTTGTAGCGGCCAATATTAAGTACATTAAAAGCAATGTAGTGGCCTTTACCAATTTCGCCCAACACATTTTCTTTAGGTACTTTTACCCCTTGAAAAAACACCTGACGAGTTGAGCTGCCTTTTATACCCATTTTATCTTCTTCTGCACCCAACTCAATATTGTCAGATTTTGCATCAATAATAAAACCAGTAAACTGCTTACCTTCTACCTGAGCAAATACGATAAACAAATCGGCAAAACCCGAGTTGGTAATCCACATTTTTTGCCCTTCTATAATATAGTGTTCGCCATCGTCGCTTAAAGTGGCTTTGGTTTTGGCTGCTAAAGCATCCGATCCGCTGCCAGGTTCTGTTAAGCAATAAGCCGCTTTTAATTTTCCTGTTGCTAAGCCGGGCAAATACTTTTCCTTTTGCGCTTCGTTACCATAATATAATATGGGTAAAGTACCAATACCCGTGTGCGCTGCCACCGCAACACCCCAAGAGTTTGATTTACCAATTTCTTCACTTAAATACGAATCGGTATTAAAATCAACGCCCATACCGCCATATTTTTCTGGTAAAGATGCGCCGAGAATACCCAAGTCGCCGGCCTGTTCTAACAAGTCAACCACCAAATCGTGATCGCCTTTATCAATACGCATTACATGAGGCCTAACTTCTTTTTCAACAAAATCTTCTACCATATTGGCAAACATTTTTTGTTCTTCGTTTTGCATTTCGGGTATATATAAATGTGCTGTTGAAGAGTGTTTAATTAGAAATTCTCCGCCTTTTAAAACGGTTGATTTTTGTTCTACTGTTGCTGTTTCCATTTTTGTTTTATTTATTTTAATTTATTTAGATGTTAAAGTGAAAAGCCAAAATCGTTTGTTCGGCTCACGGCACCGGCATTGCTTCTAATTTAACAATTCATAAACCCCAGCAATACCTTGCCCACCGCCAATGCAAGCCGTTACCATACCATACTTACCACCCGTTCGTTTCAAATCGCTTAATAACTGCACAGTCAACTTAGTACCCGTACAACCCAAAGGATGACCAAGCGCAATTGCACCGCCGTTAATGTTAACTTTTGCTGGGTCTAAATCGGGGCTGTTTTTTAAAACCGCTAACGATTGAGCTGCAAAAGCTTCGTTCAACTCAATTAAATCTAAATCATCAAATTTTAAATCTACTTGTTTTAAGGCTTTTGGCATGGCATCAACCGGGCCAATGCCCATTATGCGTGGATTTACTCCAATAGAAGCATTGGCCACCATTCGTGCAATAGGTGTAACGCCCAATTCTTTCACTTTATCTTCGCTCATTACAATCACAAAGGCTGCCCCATCGCTGGTTTGCGAACTATTGCCCGCCGTTACCGAACCACCCATTTTAAATGCCGGACGTAACCTGCCTAAAGCTTCCATACTGGTATCCGCTCTTGGCCCTTCGTCGGTATCTACGGTGTAGGTTCTTTCTTTTTTCTCACCATTGTCCATATAAACCTCGTTCACTTCAATAGGTACAATTTGGTCTTTAAAATACCCTTCTTTAATAGCGTTCAACGCTTTTTTGTGCGAGTTTAAACTAAACTCATCTTGTTCTTCTCTGCCAATTTTGTATTCGGTAGCTACCTCTTCAGCCGTTAAACCCATGCCAATATAATACTCCGGATGCTCGGTGGCAATATCGTAATTAGGTACGGTTTTGTAACCCACCGTTGGTACTAAACTCATGCTTTCAACGCCACCAGCAATAATTACATCAGCAAAACCGGTGCTTACTTTGGCAATGGCTTGCGAAATGGTTTCTACGCCCGAACCGCAATATCGGTTTACCGTTACGCCGCCAACGGTGTTGGGTAAAGCTTTCGATTTAATGGCAATCCACCGTGCCATTTGCAAACCTTGTTCGGCTTCAGGTATGGCGTTGCCTACTATTAAATCGTCAACCATTTTGGGGTTTAACTGGGGAACCGATGCTAACAAATGGTCAATTACATTGGCCGCCATATCAACCGGAGGCGTAAATCGTAGGCCACCTCTTTTGGCTTTACCTACTGCCGTTCGGTAGCCGGCCACTATATATGCTTGTTTCATTTTATTTGTTTTATTTTATTTTGTTTTACTGAATTCTATAATTTTTATCTATCTGTATTTTCGTTTGCCTGTAGGTACAAAGGAAGATACTGCGCCTTCAAAGCTTCGCAATAAATTGCAGCATAACGGTTGTCGGTAATCCAAAACGTTATGCTGCCTAACAATGGAACGAAGTGGAATTGTTTGGGCAGTATCTCCCGCTGCAATACGTTCTATACTTGTTGGTGTATTTAATTTTTTGAAGCGGAAGGGAAGTGTTTCAATGAAATTTTGGTCCCGCTTTCCGCTCAAATAATGTTGCGCAAGCTCCACATTATAACCGCTGCAATCGGGGCTATTTTTGATGCCTCGCTGCTTAGTTGTTAAGTAAGCAATGGAACAAGTTCCATTGGAGGAAAATCGATATTCATCATTCGTTAATCGATATTCGTTATTCTTTTTTTCGGTTTTGAATATAGAATGTCGAACACCGATTTTTGAATTTCGATTTGCTTTCGCCATTGAGAAATGCGTTTGTAACGCCTGAGCTAAAAGCCTAAAAAAACCTACTGCGGTTGGATGCATAGCCCCGATTGCAGCGGTATCCTTTTTATGTAGCAAAGCGGAATAAAAAGATTTAGCGGAAAGCGGGCTGCCCCTTTTTGAGTTGCTGACCGTTTCGCTTCTAAAAATTTTATGACCGATTTGCACATACATGCTGCTTTGGCTGCTCAAATCTAATGTCTGTCTTCTTGCTTCTGGCATCTGGCTTCTAATTACGTACCGGTCGCCCTTTTTCAATTACTGATTGTATGCGCTCCAAAGTTTTTTGCTCGCCGCAAAGGCTTAAAAATGCTTCACGTTCTAAGTCTAACAAATACTTTTCTGAGACGAGGGAGTTGGCACTTAAATCGCCACCTGCCATTACGTAGGCGAGTTTTTTGGCTATTTTAGCATCGTGTTCGCTGGCGTAATTGCCTAACTCAAAACCTTTTACGCCTGAGTAAAATGCGCCTAATGCCGATTTGCCCAACACCTCAATATCGGTGCGTTGCGGGGCTTGTGTGTAGCCTTGTTCGTACAAATCGAGCGCCTTGGTTTTGGCTCGGGCAATTACTCGATTTTGGTTTATCACTATTTCATCTTTGCTGTGGTTAAGTACATCAATTTCAAACCCTTCGTGTGCCGAAGTGGCTACTTTTGCCGAAGCAATATTGCTAAATCGTTCAACCAAGTTTGGCAATTTCGGGCCATCTTTACGGTACTGGTCGGAGGCGCGCAACACCATTTCTTTAGTGCCACCACCTGCGGGAATAACGCCAACGCCAACTTCAACCAAACCAATATAGGTTTCGGCTGCGGCTATGGAAGCATCGGCATGCATCGTCATTTCGCAACCGCCACCGAGGGTTAAACCGTGCGGCGTTGCCACTACAGGAATGGAGGAATAGCGCAGGCGCATAACGGTTTGTTGGAAAACAGCGATTGCGGTATTCAGTTCGTCCCAATCTTGATTAATGGCCATCATCATTACCATAAACAGGTTAGCGCCGGCAGAAAAGTTGGGTGCATCGTTTCCGAGAACCACGCCTTTCCAGCCTTCTTCTTCGGCTTTGTTAATACCGGTTTGAATGGCACGCAACACCTCTTCGCCCAAAGTATTCATTTTGGTGTGGAACTCGATGTTCATAATGCCATCGCCCAAATCGTGAATGGTGGTGCCGTCGTTTTTATAGATTGGTTTGTTGGTTCGCAGGTTATCTAATATTATAAAGCTATCCCTACCTGGTATTTTTTTGTAGTCTTTGGTTTGTAAATCGTAGTAATATTCTACGCCTTCTTTTATGGTGTAGAAACTTTTTTTACCGGCCGCCAACATATCGTGTACCCATTGGGCTACTTCAAAATTGGCTGCTTTCATGGCTTCTACGGTTTCTTTAACGCCCAGTACATCCCAATTTTCGAAAGGGCCTAACTCCCAACCGAAGCCGCCCCGCATGGCATCGTCTAAGCGATAAAGTTCGTCAGAAATTTCTGGCACTCGCCGTGAAGCGTACTGAAAATTATAGTACGATAACTTACGCAAAAACTCGGCCGCCTTGTCGGTGCCTTCGTTAATCTTTTTTAAGCGTAGTTTTAAATCGTCAATTTTTCGAGCGTTGCCTACGGTTTCGAAACGTGGTTTTGTTTGAGCTACATACTCGAAAGTTTTGACATCTAATTGTTCTATTAAACGTTTGCCATTGGCATCTTTGCTTTTTTTGTAGAAGCCTTTTTTGGTTTTGTCGCCCAACATACCTTCTTTTTCCATACGTAAAACGTAGTCGGGAATTTTAAAAATTTCTCGCACTTCATCATCTGGACAGTTTTCGTAAACCCCTTTGGCTACTTTTATTAAGGTATCTAAACCAACTACATCGCTGGTGCGGAAAGTGGCCGATTTTGGTTTGCCAATAAATGTTCCGGTGAGGCTGTCTACTTCTTCGATGGTCATATCCATTTCTTCTAATAATTTGAAGACGGACATCATACCAAAAACGCCTACCCGGTTGGCGATAAAAGCTGGCGTGTCTTTACATAACACGGTTTGTTTGCCCAAAAATAAATCGCCATAATGCATAAAGAAATCTACTACTTCGGGGCTGGTTTGCTTTGATGGAATAATTTCTAACAAGCGCAAATAGCGTGGCGGATTGAAAAAATGTGTGCCTACAAAGTGGGCTTTGAAATCGTCGCTTCTGCCTATTAACATCATCTCTATTGGTATGCCCGATGTGTTGGACGAAATCATGGTGCCTGGCGTGCGGAATTTTTCTACCTTCTCGAACATTTGTTGCTTAATGTCTAAGCGTTCTATGATGGCTTCGAGTACCCAATCGCAATCTTTTATCCATTCGAGATGATCATCGAAGTTGCCGGTGGTAATTTTGTTAGCAAACGATTTACTGTAGATGGGCGAAGGGTTGGCTTTTAAAGTTGCCTTTAGTGCATCGTTTACAATTTTGTTACGGGCTGCTTTGTTGGTTTTATGTTCTTCCGGTAAATCGAAAGGTACAATATCTAACAAGACGACTTCTAAACCAATGTTGGCAAAATGACAAGCGAGGCGCGAGCCCATTACTCCTGAACCGAGTACGGCTACTTTCTTGATTTTTCGTTTGTGGGCGGGGGTTACTTTTGCTGTTGCTTTGGTGAGCGTTGCTGTTTCCATATTTTTATTTTTTTGTTTTTGTTTGTTTGTTTTTCTTTTTTAAATGATTTTTTCTATAATTTAACAAATTGTCAATTCTTTGATTCCAATTCTCAGGTAGTTCTGGGTCGAACCATTTTATTTCAGAATACCACTCAGGAATGAGTTCTTTATTAAAGTCTTTCATTCCAATAAAATTCTCTCCATATAGGTCGATATGACGTTTGTAAAAGCAAATCTTAATTTTCTCCATTTTATCAGTTGGCTTTGTTAATCCTTTTGGAATTAAAACAATATTTGAAGCAGAGGTAAAAAGAGAATATGGTTTAACTGTATCGTCAAATTTGCTAAATACTTTTTTTTCTAATTCTTGTTCGTTTTCCTTATGTCCAAAAATATGTGCTAATTCAAAAGCATCTAAACCACTTTTACTCCAACTTCCATTTAAACCACCTGAATATCTTTTATTTAAAGATAGATAAGTCCAAATATGTCTTGGATAAGTATTGTCATTAAAAATTGTTCCGTCGTTATCGTAAATATTGTTTTTCCAATTTTTGTTATGATTTTTTTCTTTGTTTACAGGTCTTCTTATCCCGGGGAAAATGCAATCAGATCCTTCATAAAAAAAATTAGAGTATTTTAAGTTAGGGTGACAATTTTTAATAAATTCATCCCTATAAGATATATTTTCATTTGTAATGTATTTAACTATTTTTGGATGAATATGATGACTTACATTTCCTAAAATTATTGCCAACTCTTTTTCTACTTCGTTTGTTCTATCTTCAAACATTTTTTTCTCTACATTTTTCACCTTTTAATTCTGCCTTTGCTTTCTATATAATTGTGTGTTTTGATATTTTTCTTTTCTCTAAATTGTTGAGAACTCCCCCACTATAAATCTTTCCATGCTTTTTCTTCTTCTTTATTCCAGTCTTTTGCCAATAACTTTTCGCTGGCAAAATGAGTTTGTATTTCCGTGTTTTTATCTTCTAAAGATTGAATAAACTCAAAAAGGTCAGAAAACTTTCCTTCTGGCATGTTTTCAATTTTTTGTATGATAAATTTTCTTTTTTCTTGTATATTCATTTTGTTATTTATTTGTTATGCTAACTCATTTATGTATACCTAAACTGTCTGGTCAAAAACTTTTGTCGTTAGAAGTTTGCAACATCATTACTGATTAATTTTTTTATTTTTCGAATTTTCAAGTAATTCAGGAATTCTATCGTAATTGTTTACAATTTGCGGTAAGTCGCAATTCAGCCAATGCATTACTTTTAAAATTGTAGTGTGTACTTCTTTAAGATTATCAAGATTCCATGATATTGGCTCGTAATGAAAAACTCGATTTCTAAAATTCCTGATTTTATTTATAGGTGCTGAAACCTTATTTCTTTGCCTCTTTCTTTTTTCTAAATAAGGAAATGCTTTCCTTAAAGGTTTCCATAAAATTAATTCATATTCGGCATTCAATAGTCTAACCCAAAATCCAAGTGTTAGTTCTGCTACTATTTTATTAGTCGTTATCGTTTCATTTCGTTTTGCGATTTGTTTTTTAGCAGTATTTATATTGTTTTTAAGATTTCTCAGTCCGGGAATTGATTCAAATTTAAGATACCAGTTTGCTCCAAAACTTTTAGTTAATTCTTGATTAAGACTATTTCTTAAAGCAACTTCAAACATTGATAAAGTAAGATAAAACCCTTCTGACAGCATAATATTAAGATGGTAATGAGCAATCGCACTTTGCTCATCATCAGGATATTTGGTAAAGTATTTTTCCATTCTTTGAATTGAAAAAACCTTTTCATAATACTGTCTATTCATTATTTTCTATATCTTTGCATTTAGCAGTCCCGGTAATTCCTCTCCCAGACTTTTAATGCTGGTGATGAATCCGGGTTTTTTATTTAATCTATTTTCTTTCAACTTCCCTGTTATTTTTATTTGTGTTTTTTAATTTCAACTTCTTTCAATTTTTTTCTAATACTAAACCTGTCGAATTCGACACTTTTAAAATTGGGATTATGTAATGTCTCCCAAAGTCCAATAAACTCAACCGTATTTCTGTTCCTCATCCAATTTCTAATATGATCAGACCCATCTTCAATTCTTCAGCGTATTTATTCTTTTGTAAAAGATAAACCAAAATGTTTGTGTCTAATAAATAATTCATTAATCTAATTG